>JABLTL010050309.1_pt1 | contig 27144 bp, 29 predicted proteins | sample 7160151 | NCBI WGS metagenome assembly JABLTL01 (sample SAMN14651223, study PRJNA627086) | human gut metagenome | isolation source: feces | host: Homo sapiens
AAAGGAATATGAGAGAAAGGCTGTATAGCAAGAGCTTGTGACTAAAAAGAGAAAATATAAAAATGGTCACAACAACAATACACACATGCTGCCATTTGGGATATTATGGCTTTAGCTAAGCTGGGATTAAAAGAAAAGGCAGTAGAATATTACACAATGATAAATCCAATAGAGCATTCTAAAACTAAAGAAAAAGAAGAAATTTATAAAATAGAACCATATGTAATACCAGCAGATATTTATGGCAGTAAAAATCTCTTGCGGAAGGGGCGGTTGGAGTTGGTATACAGGTTCTTCTAGTTGGTATTATAGATGTGGAATAGAGTATTTATTGGGCATAGTAATAAAAGACAATATACTTACAGTAAAACCTTGCATTCCAGATGAGTGGGAGGAATACTTTGTAAGATATAAGCACAGAAGCAGTGTTTACAATATAAAAGTTATAAATAGATTTAAAACAAATACAGTAAATACAATTAAAATAAATGGAAGTAAACAAGAAGAAAAACAAATAAGGCTCATAGATAATAATAAGATATATGATGTCGAAATAGAAATTTAAATTACAATTTTACAGAAATATTACAAAAATTTTACAAAAAAACTTGTACAAATTTTAGGGATATGATATATTCATAGTATAATTATCATGAGAGGTGAATCTTTTATGGAAGAAAACGAAATAAATAATGATAAAAAAACAATATTAATTGTAGATGATGAAAAGCCAATAGTAGATATTTTAGTTTATAATCTACAAAAAGAAGGGTATAACACATTAGAAGCAAATGATGGTTTAACAGCAGTAGATTTAGCTTTAAATAAAAAACCAGACTTAATATTGTTAGATATAATGTTACCTAAAATGGATGGATTAACAGTTTGTAAAAAAATAAGAACAACACTAAATGTGCCTATATTAATGCTAACAGCAAAAGATGAAGAAATTGATAAAATTATAGGATTAGAATTAGGTGCTGACGATTATGTTACAAAGCCTTTTAGTGTAAGAGAACTAATGGCAAGAATAAAAGCAAACCTAAGAAAAGTAGAAGTAAAATCAGCATTAGTTGATGGAGATAAAACAGAATCAAAACAAACAAAACAAATAAAAATAGGCGATTTAACTATCGATTTAGACAAATTCGAAGTTAAAGTAAAAGATGAAGTAATAGATTTAACTTTAAGAGAATTTGAAGTTTTAAAATATTTAGCAAATCAACCTGGACAAGTTGTAACAAGAGAAGTTTTACTTGAAAAGGTTTGGGGATACGAATACTATGGAGATATAAGAACAGTAGATGTTACAGTAAGAAGAATTCGTGAAAAAATAGAAAAAGATACTTCAGCTCCGAAAATATTAATTACCAAAAGAGGAGTAGGGTATTATATAGCAAGTAAATAAAAACAAAATATAAGCATGTCCGAAGGGAATATTAAATATATTCCCTATACGGGCAATTTTATTTATAAAGAGGTAAGTAATGTTTAAAAATACACATATAAAAACAATTATTACATTTTTAATATTAGGCGTTGTTATAATAACAGCTTTAGGTATTGTTCAAATACAAAGCTTAAATGAAATAAACAGTAATTTATTAGAAGCAGAAGAAAAAATAAGTCAGGCAATACAAAATACTATGCAAATTACTATAGTTTTAGATATAGTGTATTCAGTTTTATGCTTATTAATAGCAATAATAACATCTAGAATTGTAGATAAACCTATTACAAAATTATTAAAAGATGCAGATAAAGTAATTACTTCTAACAACAAAAAAGAAAAGAAAAACAAAAATACAGATGAAATAGTTGATACATTTCATAGAATGACAGACGAATTACAAGAAAATTTAAATGAAATGTCAAGACAAAAAAGGCAAATAGAAACTATTATCTTACATATGACAGATGGTATAATTGCATTTGATATGGAAGGAAAAGTTATTTTAATAAATCCAGCAGCAAGTAGGTTATTACAAGTTTTGCCTACAGATGATAGCTTTAAAAAAATATTTAATAGTAAATTAAATATAGATATAAACATGGAAAAAATAATTTACTTAGAAAATTGGACTTCAACAGAACAAAAAGTAAAAGTTGGAGATAGAGTTTTAAATTTATTTTTTGCGCAATTTAAAGATGAAAAAGATAGACCATCAGGAATAATGGTAATGATACAGGATATTACAGAACATGTAAAACTAGATGAAATGAGAAAAGAATTTGTTGCAGATGTATCACATGAACTAAAAACACCTATAACATCTATTATGGGATATTCAGATACTCTTTTAGAAGGTGAATACGATAAAGAAACACAAGAAAGATTTTTAAAAGTAATAGCAACAGAATCAAGAAGAATGGCTAAGCTTGTAACAGATTTACTAACATTATCAAGATTTGATAATAATCAAATTTTACAAGAAAAAACAATGTTTGATTTAGGAACACTTGTAAAACAGTGTCAAGAGAATTTAGAAATACAAGTATCACAAAAAAATCACAAAATGGAATGTTTTGTAACAGCAGATGTTCCACCAGTGTATGCAGATAGAGAAGGAATAGAAAGAGTAGTTATAAATATATTAACAAACAGTATAAAATATACACCAGAGGGTGGTAGCATAAAAATATATGTTGGATTTGTTTATAATGATGCATATATAAAAGTAATTGATAATGGAATTGGTATTCCAGAAGATGACCTAAACAGAATATTTGAAAGATTTTATAGAGTAGACAAAGCAAGAACAAGAAAGATGGGCGGAACAGGTTTAGGACTATCAATTGCAAAAGAAATATTAGATAGAAATAATGGTAGTATTGATATAAAAAGTGAAGAAGGAAAAGGAACAGAAGTAGTTATTAGAATACCTACAAAAAAATAAATCTGTTTATTTACAACAAAAAATCTATATGTTATAATATGAAATGTAAAATTGGGAAAGGAATATTTTTCTAAAATGAACCAAATTCTTTTTATACAGGAAAAAAATAGAATAAGTCCTAAAGACACAAAAAAAATTGTGTTGTTTTTTGCTGTATCAATAATTGTTTTTGGTTTAATAATGATAATACAAGGCGCATTGGGAGTTCATTCTGTTAACGAAATGAAAACATCAGCAATTAAAAATGCTGGAAAAACACAAATTGAACTTGTACAAACAGATGATGGAAATGTGCAAATAACAGTAAATAGTCAAGTTGCTATTTCAGAAGTTATGTATTATTGGAATAGCGAAGCATCACAAACATTACCACAAGAAAATAGAGGAAGAATGAATATTCAAGAAATGGTTACAATACCTGCCGGAGAAAATGTATTAACTGTTAAAACAATAGATGTAAACGGCGGAGAGGCTATAAAAACTCAAACATTTACCTTAAATGTAGACAAGCCAGTTATTAATTTAATGGTTGGAGGTACAACTTTAAATATAATTGTAGAATCAAAAGTAGACCTTTCTTATGTAACATATAAATGGAATTCAGAACAAGAACAAAAAATAGATATGTTAACTTTCCAAGATAAGGCAAAATTTGAAAAAGAAATAGAAATACCAAAAGGTCAAAATAAATTGTTAATTACTGCAGTAGATATATACGGAAATAAATCTGAAAAATCTCAAGAAGTAAAAGGAGTTCCAGTTACAATAAAACCAGTAATACAAGGAAATTATATCTTCTTTGAGGCAACAGCAGATGAAAGTATAAAACAAGTAGAATTTCAATTTAATGGACAAAATTATATAATTGGTTCAGATGTGATCAAAGGACAAAAAAGAGTAACATATCGAATAGAATTACAACAAGGATGGAATTATTTAAAAATTACAGTAACAACAAGTAGCGGAGTAAAATCAAATCCACAAGTATGGAAGTATGAATATAAACCACAATAAAAAATACAAAAGATAGTAGGTGAAAAAAGTGTATCAAGAAATTTATACGATAGCAGATGATGAAGAATTAAATACTCAATTAAAAAAAATATTTGCAGAAGAAAACGACTATACATTTAAAAATATATCATCAAATAAAGTAGAAGAGGAAATAAAAAATATACCAGATTTAATTATAATAGATGAAGACAAACTTACAAAAAACATCATTGAAATTTGTAATTTGATTAGAAGTTATAATGATAACACAATTACACCTATTATTGTAATAAGTTCAAATTGGGATAAAAACCATAGAGTAGATATATTAAAAAATTCAGTAGAATATTTTATAAAATCACCAATAGACGAACAATATATGTACTATACTGTAAAAAATCTTGTTAGATTAATGCAAACAAATAGAAGAGTTAGCCCACTAACAGGTTTACCAGGAAATGTACAAATACAAATAGAACTAAAAAAGAGACTATTAAGGAAAAAGCATTTTGCTGTTTTATATTTAGATTTAGATAATTTTAAAGAATATAATGATATATATGGTTTCTTAGCAGGAGATGAAGTAATTAAATATACAGCAAAAACAATACAAAAAGTTATACATCAATATGATTTAGAAGAAACATTTGTAGGGCACATTGGAGGAGACGACTTTGTGGCAATTGTTTCAGAAACAGACTATGAAAAATTATCTCAAAATATAATCGCAAGTTTTGAAGAAGGAATAAAAAAATATTTTTCACAAGAAGATATCGAAAGAGGATTTTTAGAAGTAGCAAACAGAAAAGGAATCATAGAACAATTTCCTCTAACAGCATTATCAATAGGAGTAGTTATAGTTAAACCAGGGGAATACAATAATATATTAGAAATAGGTGAAGTAGGAGCACAAGTAAAACATTTGGCAAAAACACAAATAGGAAGCGCATATGCAATAAATAGAAGAAAATAAAATATAGAATATAAAATAAAACATCATCATATATATTTATAAGGTGATGTTTTGTGATTATTATTAACAAAAAAAGAATATCAATAATATTTACTATGCTTGCAATTTCTGTATTAAGCTATGGAATAGTGTACAATAAAGACAAAAGAGACACAATTACTACTTCAAGTTTACCAGTTACAAATAAAGTTATAGTACTAGATGCAGGACATGGCAAACCAGATGAACGGTGCACAAAGTAGTAAAGGAACAACAGAGGCTCAAACGAATTTAAAAATAGCACAAAAAATACAAAATTTGTTGGAACAAAGCGGTGCTACAGTAATATTAACAAGAAGTGATGAAAATGCAATATATGATATAGGCAGTAAAACTCTAAAACAAAAAAAGGTTTCAGACATACATAACAGAGTAAAAATAGGAAATAGTTCTTCAGCAGATTTATTTGTATCTATACATTTAAATAAAATACCACAATCACAATATTGGGGTTGGCAATGTTTTTTTAAAAGCAATAATGAACAAAGTCAAAAATTAGCAAATAGTCTACAGAATAGCTTAAATCAAAGCATACAAAAAAATAATAAAAGAGTGGCAATGAAACTAGATGATGTATATATAATGAAGCATGTAGAAATACCAATATCAATAGTTGAATGTGGTTTTCTATCTAATTTAGAAGAAGAAAAACAATTATTAGAAGATGAATATCAAAATAAATTAGCTTGGGGAATATACACCGGAATAATGGATTATTTTTATACATAAAAAGGCAGGAACATAATTCCTGCCTTTTATGTATTCATAAAAGATAAGACTTATATCCCTGTCTAAAACTAGTAATTGATAAATTATTTCATGTTGTTTTCAGCTTGTTGTATTAATTTTCTTACCATGTTACCACCAACTCTACCAGCGTCTTTTGAAGAAATATCTCCGTTGTATCCTTGTTTTAAGTTAACACCAACTTCGCTAGCTACTTCGTATTTGAATTTGTCTAAAGCTGCTTTTGCTTCAGGAACTACTTTTTGATTGCTTCTTGCCATTATTAATTCACCTCCTAGGAAATTTATTAAATGAAAGAAAAACTTGAATGTTTTTCAATATTTATAATGTGTAAAATTTAAAAAAATAAACTGGAAATTTTTGAAAAATTAAATACGAAATATAAAATACAAAATGTAAAAATCCAAATTAATAATTAGTGTTGTAAAAAATCATATTTAAATATATAATAAAAACGAAAAATAAAAACGGAGGAGAAACATGTTAAAATTATTAGCAATAGATTTAGATGGAACTTTATTAAATTCATATGGAGATATTTCAAATGAAAATAAAGAAGCAATAAAGTATGCACTAAATAAAGGCGTGGAGGTTGTTTTAGCTTCTGGCAGAGATCCTTTAACTATGCAAAAAATTAGTAAGGAATTAGAAATTAAAAATTATTTAATAGCAGGAAATGGCGCAAGTGTTTACGATATTAAAGCACAAAAAAATATTTACGAAAATTTTATTGATACTAATAAAGCTTTAAAAATAATAAAAATGTGCAAAGAAAATAGTATATTTTTTAATTTATATACAGACAAAGGAATTATTACAGAAAGTTTAAATTTTAATGTAAAAGTTTTTAATAGTGAAAATAATCATAAAGCTTCTGAAAAACAAACTAATATAGAAATTGTAAAAGACATTTATGAATATGCTCAAAATAACCCACTTAATATCCTTAAGATTATTATTTGCGATGATAGCAAAATTATTTTTAACAATATTTCACAAAAATTAAAACAAATTAAAGGAATAGAGGTTTTAGATGTTGCACATATGTCTAGAAAAATTATTAGAGTGGGAACTGAAGAAGTAGAAATAGAGTACTATTATACAGAAGTTTCTAGCAAAGATGTTGATAAGTGGAATGCAATAGAATATTTAATTAATACTTTGCAAATAAAAAAAGAAGAAGTAATGGCAATTGGAGACAATATAAATGATAAAAAAATGGTGCAAAATTCTGCAGTAGGAGTGGCAATGGGAAAAAGCGCATTAGCAATTGAAAATATAGGCGATTTTATTACAGAAGATAATAATTCAAATGGGGTTGAAAAGGCCATATATCAATATATTTAAAAATATTACAAAAGTGTTACAATAATATTATATTTTAGTTACACACCGACTCGAGTTGTTGATTTGAGTCGTGTTTTATTGTACAATAATATTAAATGTTATATTATGCGATTTTTGTATAATAAAGGAGGAAATGAAGATGGTTGCAAATCCAATGCAAAAAATGAAAAGAACATCAACACTTGTGGGAGTTGTTATAGGATTAATGGTAGGATTAATTCTTTGTGGAGCAATGTATGTAGTATTCATACAACCAACAATGGGAACAGGAATAACAAATAAAGGAGAAATGGTTGATGTAGCTATATTAAATAAAGCTATAAAATCAGGAGCAGAAATTACTGCAGCAGATGTTACTCAGAGTAAGGTAAGTAGTCAAAATGCACCAACAGATGCTACATTAAATGTAGTAGGAAGTGTTGCCAAAATAGACCTAACAGCTGGAACAATATTATCTACAAATATGTTAACAACCAGCGACTCTAAAGAAACACAAGATTTAAGAGTTCAAGAATATAATATGCTTACATTACCAACACAATTAACAGCTGGAAGTTTTATAGATGTTAGACTTCAACTACCAGATGGTGGAGATTACATAGTAATTTCTAAAAAATGTGTTCAAAATGCAAATGCTACAACAGTATGGTTAAAAATGAATGAAGAAGAAATATTAACAATGAGCAACGCGATTATAGAACATTATATAGTATCAGGTTCAAAACTTTATGCAACAATTTATACATCACCTGGAACACAAAAAGCAGCAACACCTACATATTGCCCAAATGCAACTGTCGTAGATATTATAAATAGTGAATTAAATGGAAATATAACTGAAATTACAGAAGGAAGATATACAGATAAATTGAAAAATATTAGAAATTCTAGAATTAAACCACAGGTTGAAAAATATAATGATACAAGTTTAGAAAACCTAGAAACAAAAATACAAGAAGAAATTAAAAACTTAAAAGAAGCAAGACAATCATACTTTGGCGCACTAAACTCAGCACAAAAATAACTATAGGAGGAACTAATGAAGAACATTGGATTTATAGGTGCTTTTGATAAATTAGATTTATTATTATACCTAGCTAAAATATTTACGATGCTTGGAAAAAAAGTGGTGGTTGTGGATACAACATTAGAGCAAAAATCAAAGTATATTGTGCCATTTATTAATCCTACAAAATGTTATATTACACGATTCGAAGACATAGATATAGCAATAGGATTTGAAAGCTATGAAGAAATAGAAAGATACATAGGGTCTACAGAAAATAAGAGAATGAACTATGATTTTGCTTTAGTAAGTATAGACACAATAGAAGGATTTGAACACTTTAACAATCAAGATACAATAAAAAATTATTTTACAACATCATATGAAGCATACTCTATTAGAAAAGGTTTAGAAGCAATATGCAATATAAAACATCCAATAGAGTTAACTAGAGTAGTGTTTTCCACACAAGTAAATGAAGAAGATAACTATTACTTAGAATATTTAGCATTAGGATATAAAGTAAAATGGGATGAAAAAACAATTAACTTTCCATACGATACAAAAGATATAGAAGTAATGATAGAAAACCAAAGAACAAACAAAATAAGATTAAGAACATTATCTCAAGGATATAGAGATAGCTTAGAATATTTGGTAATGGATATAATGCCAAATATAAATCTAAATGAACTAAGGAAAGTAATGAAAATAATAGAAAAGGAAGGATAAAATATGCCTATCGTAACATTTTGGAGCAATAATAAAAAAGCAATAGGACAAACAGTAGCAGCTTCAGCAGCAGCAACTGTAATGGCAATGGAACACAACTATAAAGTAATACTAATATCAGTAGACTTTTTTAATGATTCAATGGAAGAATGCTTTGGTGCACAGCAATCAAATGCAGAACTTATAAAATCTCTTATAGCAGCACCAAAAATGAATTTGGATACTGGAATAAACGGTTTACTTAAAGTTGCACAAAGTAACAGAGTAACTCCAGAAATGATAAAAGATTATACAAAAATAATATATAAAAATAGATTAGAAGTTTTATATTCATCAACATATAAAGACATTTCTATAGAAGAACAATTTGAATGTTTTAAAAGAATTATTTTAAATGCTTCACAATATTACGACCATGTATTTATAGACCTAAAAAAAGGAACAGATTGTCCACAAGTATTTGATATTTTAAATATGTCAGATGCTATTGTGCTAAACACAGAACAGGGCATAAAAACTTTTGACGAATTCTTTAAAATACCAGAAACTCACCCATATATTCAAGCAAATAAAATTATGTGGAACTTATGTAGATATGATAAAAAATCAAAATATAATACAAAGAATTTAGTAAGGACAGTATGGAAAAGACAACCAATATATTGTGTACCATATAACACATTACTATTCGAGGCAGTAAGTGAAGGAACAATTGCAGAGCTATTGCTAAGAATAAGAACAATTAAAAATGAAGACGAAAATTCAGAAATGTTTGCCAGAGTAAAAGAATTAACAGAAGGAATTTTAATGAAATATCAGGAACTACGAATGAGAATGTAAGATAAGGAGGAATATCCTAAATGTTTATTAATATGTTGCTAATATTAGCAGTTATCATTATGACAGCTTTTGTAATATTAAAGTCAATTCAAAAGAAACAAAATGCAGAAGTAGACGAAAAAATAAATGTAGACGAAAAAACATATAATTTAGATAAAATGACAGAATTCGTTAAGAGAAGATTAGACGAAATTACAAAAGTAAACTTGTATGATATCGGTTTATCAGAAGAGGAATTAAAAAGAAGAAAAAATAAAAAATACGAATTAAAGAAAGCATTAAAAGGCTGTACATATGGAGATGTTAATGATAAAAAATATGTTAAAACTTTAATTTATGATTTATTATTACAAGAATACGGTGTTAATGAAATAAATGTATCAAAGGCAATTTCTTTTGATATTCCATCACTTCTTACACCACAAGATAAATTTGATATTTTATTATATACATATGAAAAAGAATTTGGATATGAAGCTTTAACACAATTAATAAAAAAATATGATTTAGCAACTTTAAAATATATTCAAGGAGAAGCAAAACCTTGCTATGTAATTACAAGAGAAGAAATTAGCGAAATTTACGAAAAAGAACAATTACAATTAGCATTTCAAGATAAATTAAACATAGTAGTACAAAGAATATATCAACATTACAAAGGATATAGCAGTATAGATGAAATAAGAGATATGAATATAGATGGAGTTTCTGGAGGAGTTTCTGGTTTACCAGAGTCTTTCTTAAGCCAAGTAGCTCAAACAGATGGTGACTACTTAAACCAAGTGCTAGAAAATAGAGTGCCAAGGGCATGTGATAGTATTTGGATATTCTTCCAAGGTAAATCTATAAGATTAGAATTCTTATCATTCGGAACAGAAAGTGAATTAAAAAGAGTTTGCCAAAATATTTATAAATACAACAACCCAGGCCAGTTGTCAGATACAAATGGATACAAAATAAACGAAATGAAAGATGGTTCTCGTGTTGTTGTTGTTAGACCAAGTTTCTCAGAAACATGGGCATTCTTCGTAAGAAAGTTTGATGTTAAAAGAGCAACATTAGAGCAATTAATTACATGTGAAGGAAAAGATAAAGCAATAGATTTATTAAAATACCTAGTAAAAGGAGCAAGAATTATTTCTCTTACAGGTGAACAAGGTTGTGGTAAAACAACAATGCTTATGGGTATGATAGAAAATATATATGAAACAATGAACATAAGAGTTCAAGAAACTGCGTTCGAGTTGCACTTAAGAAAAATATACCCTACAAGAAACATATTAACATTTAGAGAAACAGATACAATTTCTGGACAAGAAGGTCTAGATGTTCAAAAGAAAACTGACGGTTCTGTTAATATAATCCGGAGAGGTTGCAACAGACCCCGTAGCATCTTGGATGATACAAGCTGCCCAAGTTGCTTCTAAGTTTACATTATTTACTCACCATGCTAAAACATTTCCAAACTTAGTTACAGCTCTTAGAAACTCAATGCTTAGAACCGGTGTATTCAAAGATGAAAAAACAGCAGAAGAGCAAGTTATACAAGTATTAAACTTTGATATACATTTGGTAAAAGACTTTAGAGGTAGAAGATACATAGAAAGAGTAACAGAATGTATACCAATAGAAAATAAAAATAATTATACATTTGACCATAGAAATGAAAAAACATTAGAAGGAAAAATATCAAAATTCTTAGATAATGCAACAAATTACTTTACAAAAATAACAGATAGAGAAACTTACAAATATGTAAACATTATGGAATATATAAATGATGGATATGTTCTTACAAATAAAATATCAGAGCAAAATTTGCGTGAAATGAGAAACAACATGGACGAAACAGACCAAGAAAACTTTGACAAATTTGTAGAAGAAAATTGGGGAACATACTCAGACAATATAGAAACAGTAAGCGTAAATGCTGGAGCATACGAAGGAGAGGCACCTAAAAAAAGAGGAAGAAAACCAAAAACAAGTGTATAAAAATACTAAAGAAATATTAGATAATAGGAGGTGAGAAAACATATATGAACGATACAGTATTTTATATGATAATTGGAATAGCTGTTATTGGATTAGTAATTGTTATGGTTGGATATTTTTTATTAACCAAAACAATGAATAAAGAAGATTTAAAATATGCACGAGAACTAAAAAAAGGTGCAGAAGGAAATAAATTTTCTTTAGATATTTTATATCAAAAATTATATGTTTTTTACACCAGAATACCATTTGTAAAGCGATATCTGGCCAAGCTTAGGCGAAGGCTTGAAATTATAAATGTTGATGACGAATATGTAACAAGAAAACAATCAGCAGCATATTTATCAAAAACATTATTGGTAGTTATTCCATTAGCATTTATAATAGTATATGTTACACACACTAACTTATTATTAATGTTTATACTTTTAATCTTTGAAATATTTATTACAGAAATATTAATTAGTGCAAGTGTAGATAAGCTAGACAATAAAATATTAAAACAACAAATAGAATTCTTTTCAGAAATAAGACATGCATATCACGAAACAAACATGGTAGAAGAAGCAATATATCAAACAGCACAAGATGATGAAAAAGAAGTATCAAGACAAGCAGAAAAAATATACGAGATATTAATATCAGATGATCCAGAAACAGAATTAGAAAAATATTACGATATAGCTCCAAATAGTTACTTAAAAGAATTTGCAGGTATTTCTTACTTAACAAGAGAATTTGGAGATAGAATAGGAGAAGATGGTTCTTTATACTTAAAAAATATAAATAATATAACACAAGAAATGCAAATTGAAATCTTAAAAAGAGATAAATTAGACTATGTTTTCCAAAGCTTATCTGTAATATCAATTATACCATGTTTATTTATAGAAACTATAAAAAAATGGTCATTATCAAACTTTGACTTTACAGCATCTTTCTATAATGGAAAACTAGGATTTATAGTTCAAACTTTACTATTAGTTTTAACAGCTGTATGTTTTGTTTTAGTAAGAAAAGTTAAAGACAATGGAAGTATAGAATCTGCAACTACAGAAAATCCATGGCAAAAAAAATTATATGAAATACCATTTATAAAAAAACTCGTAAATTTATTTGTACCTAAAAAAGGAACTAAAGATTATAGAAAATTAGTAAACTTATTAAAAAAAGCAGCTTCTAAATTAAAAATGGAGTGGCTATATGTAAATAGACTTGTATATTGTGTAACAGTTTTCATAGTATCTATCTTACTATTAAATAGAGTTCACTCTATAGCAATTGATTTTGCCTATACAGACACATCTTCTACTAGTAGCATTGTAGGAATGACAGACTCAGAAAAAGAAGAAGCACAACAACAATTAAAGAGTGATAATGTATTTTTAAATAGGTATAAAGGAAAAAAAGTTACTAAAGAACAATTAAAAATTGCAGTAGCAGGATCAACAGACTATAAAGATGCATCAGATGATGAAATACAAAAAGCAACAGACAGAATATATACAAAAATACAAACAATCAATAATGAATATATAAATGTAATAGAAGTAATATTAGCAATTGGACTAGCATACTTAGGATATATGGCACCAATATGGCTTTTAATGTTCCAAGTAAAAATGCGTGAAATGGAAATGGAAGACGAAGTAATGCAATTCCAAACAATAATTGTAATGCTAATGAAAATAGAAAGAGTAAATGTTGAAATTATTTTGGAATGGCTAGAAAGATATGCAAAAATATTCAAAGAGCCAATTACAAAGTGCGTAAACAACTATGAAGCAGGAGCATGGGAAGCACTAGAAGAATTAAGAAATGATGTAACATTCCCATTATTTATTAGAATAGTAGAAAGCTTACAATCAGCGGTAGAAAAAATACCAATAAAAGAAGCTTTTGATGAGTTAGATACAGAAAGAGATTATTACCAAGAAAAGAGAAAAGAATCAAATAATAGATTAATATCAAGAAAAGCATTAATAGGAAAAGCAATAGGATTTGCACCAATGATTTGTTTATTTGTTGGATATTTAATTATACCATTAGTAGTAATAGGATTAAGCAGTATGAGCGGAGCTTTTTCAGGAATGCAAACTAGTATAATGTAAAGGAGAAAACTATGGAAAATGCATCAAAAGCCTTACTTATGGCAGCTGGAATATTAATTGCAATAATATTAATATCGCTATTAGTAGCTATGTATAAAGGCGTAAGTTTATTTCAAAGACAGCAGGTATCACAAGAAGATGCAGCTAGAATAGAAGAATTCAATAGTTTTTATACAAAGTATTCAGGAAGATATGTATATGGTACAGAAGTAATAACAGTAATAAATCAAACGGTAAATAATAAAGCTAGTAATGATGTAAAAGTGGAAGTTATAATGAAAAGTGACTATACATATAAAATAGGAAAAGTAACATATACTGCAAAAAGTATAACTGTTGATACTGGTGAAGTTATAACTGATACTAGTGGATATATAACTTCAATAGATAAAAAAAATCTTACAGCTTTAGATAAAAATTTAAGAACAAGAGCTTTTCAGTGCACAGGAATAACATATGATACTACAACAGGAAAAGTTAATGGTATTAAATTTGAAGAAAAACAATATAGTACTTAAAAGAAAGGTGTATTATATACATGGAAAATGCAAGTAAAGCCTTATTAATGGCAGCAAGTGTATTAATAGGAATTATACTTATTTCATTAATGGTAATTATGTTTATGAACTCTGGAAATGTGTCCAGTAGTTATGATAAAACAATAAGCCAAGAAGAAATATCTGTTTTTAATTCGAATTTTACAAAGTATGTTGGAAGAGGATTAACAATACACGAAGTAAAAAGTATTATAAATTTTGCAGAAGCAAATGGAGTGGAACATATAGAAAGGGTACCAGAAATATCAGAAACACTTTCTGTAGGAGGAGACAATACAGTAAAAGAAAGAAACTATAAATTAGTAGTACTTGCCTATGATACAGATACAGGGAAAATAAGCAAAATACAAATAACCACATAAATATTATTAATTATTAAATATTCATTATTCACTATTAATTAAATTATATGTAGGGGGCGGAACCCTGTGTCCGCCCACAGAAATGAAAAATTAGGAAAATTAAGAAACTATAGGAAATAAATCAAAAAATCTTGAAAATAAAAAACTATAATAGTATAATATATTAGGAGGCAAAGTTGAAAAAAGCCGTAATTATAGTATCAGTTATATTATTAATATTAATTATTATTTGCTTTATGGGAGTGTCTGCTAATAAAACAAATATGCAAGCAATAAAAAAAGAAAACAACTCATATGAGCAATATCAAAACAAAGAAATATATGGTACAGATGTAGTATCACTAATAAATAAAGCAATTAACGAAAACAAAAATAATAATATAGAATTAGACGAAAATGAAAAATATATACAAAACGAAACAAACAGTATAAATATAGAAATAGTACTAATTACAAATGAAGAAAAACTAGAGACTACAACATACTCAATGGAAACTATACAAAAAGTAGGAATATCTGAGTTTATTTCAAATTTTAATACAGCAAAGTTTAGAATAACAAAATTAGAATATCACAAAAAAACAGGAAGAATTAAATATATAGAAATAACTCAGCAATATTAAAATGTTTTTAATGTTTAGATTACAAAAAATCTAATTTAAAATAAATAAATAATAACAAAGGAGGAATATTTTATGGAGAACGCAACAAAAGCACTATTAATAGCTGCAGCAGTATTAATAGTAATATTATTAATAGCTTTTGGAATGAGAATTTTCAACTCAACATCAGGTGTTTCAAAAAGTGGAACAGATACAGGAAAAGAACTTACTAACCAAGCTAATATAGCATCAAATACAGCTCAGAATGCAATGCAAGGTCTTGGAGGATGGTATCAAACAACATATTAATTCAAGCTTATGGTTTACCCATAAGCTAAGATATACATAAAAATATAACAGTATATTTTAGCTTATGGATAAATAAAAATAGGAGGAAATTTTATGGAAAATGCATCAAAAGCTTTACTAATAGCAGGCAGTGTATTGGTAGTAATAGTTTTAATAGCAGTTGGAATGAGAATTTTAAATTCAACAGCAGGAGCAAGCGAATCAGCACAAAAAACAATGGATTCAACAGCAATTACAAATTTTAATATGCAGTTTGTAAATGCAGGTGCAAGAATAGAATCAGAAGTTATTTTAAGTGGTTCTAAAACACTAGCATTACAGCAAAAAGTATTAGCATCTAATGCTGTAAATAAGACACATATAATTAGTGGAACACTAGTATCAGATGGGACTAAAATTCCGACAATTGATACTACATACAAAAAAGGTTACAAAGTAAAGGCAAAAGTAGATACAAATGGATATATTAATGAAATAGAGTGCAGTAAAGTAGAGCCATAAATAATTAATAAAGAATAATTAACAATTAAGAATGAACAATGAAATAATACTCGTGTAGAGGCGGACGCTTCTGTCCGCCCGCTAACAACAATAGGAGGTTATTATGGAGAATGCAGTAGATGCATTAAAAACAGCAGTAGCAGTTTTAATATTTATAATAGCAATTACAGCAAGTTTCACCATGTTTGCTAAAGCAAAAGTAACAGCAGACTCTATTATAACTTCTAGAGACAAACAAGAATATTTAGAATCAGCAGATTTAGCAAATATACTATATACAGATTCGACATCAATACAATCAGCTACCATGACACAATTTGGAGATAGAATAGTACAAGTTGAAGATGTTATTTCTTCAATATATAGATACAATTTAGAAAAATATGGTGTAACAATTGTAAGTACAAATGGAGAAGTTTTAGCTAGGTTTGATAGTAATACCGAAAACATTATGCGTCAATGGTATAATATAACAGATACAGATATTAAAACTTCTGAAGTTATAAAAGGAGATTTTGCAGGTAAAATAAAAGATAATATATCAATAAATGCAAATAGGTATATTACTGGGGAAATAAAACTTGATAAGGATGATTTGAAAAGATTATATGAAGTACATGTAACTGGAAATAACCAAATAAAAGTTGGGGCTCCTTGGTATGGAAATGAATCAGAAATAATTAAAAGATGCAATATCGATATATCAGGTGCGGATACATATACATATAACAATATAAACTACACAGGAAAAGATATATACCGTAAACTAAATGGTAAGCAAATTATAGAAGTAATAAATGAAATTGATAATAGTAAATATGTAGGAGATACATTATTACAAGATTATCAACTACCAACAATAGAAATTGTTTATATTTATTCTTAATAAAACAATATAATAAAAGAAAGGAAAAAATAAAATGGGCGATTCATTAACAATAATTATAGCAATATTTTTAGCAGCAGTTCTAATGTTTGTATTTCCACTATCAGGAATTGCAGAAAGAAATGATGATGCATCACAAATGTATATACAAACAACACTAGATGAATTTGTAAATAAAGTTGCATCAAAAGGAACATTAACAAAAGATGATTATGATAAATTAGAAGCACAACTATTATCTACAAACAATTCTTATGATATAGAATTAACAATTAATGTTGCAGATGTTAATCCAGGTAAAAAAACAGATAATCAACAAATAGGAGATACAACATACTATTCTTTATATACAGCACAAATAATAGATATATTAAACGCAAATAGTGTATATTACTTAAAAGAAGGAGATTACATTAAAGTATCTTTAAAACAAATTAACGAATCAATATCTCAACAAATAAAATCTGCTTTGTTTGGGGCAGGTAGCCAAACAACTAAAATTACAGCTGAATCAGGTGCGATTTCTTCAGCAACAGGAAGAACAGCTTCTTATTAAAAAGAATAGCGGGCGGACATTTCTGTCCGCCCGTAAAAAAATGAATAATGTACATGTAGGGGCGGAACCCCGTGTCCGCACGTTTAACAGAAGAAAGGTGAAAAATGAAGTTACAGACTTTAACTATTATATTTATTATTATAATATTACCAGTAGTACTTGTACTTTCCTCTTATATAGACTATGAAATACAAACAATATACAAACAAAATAATTACAATAAGGGAGTAATACAAGCTACTCATGATGCAATTTTTTCATTTGAGTTAAACACTAAAAATGACTCTTATTCTAACAATGCTGAAAATAAAAGAGCAAATATAAAAGCAGCTGTAAAAACTTTTGAAAATAGTTTAAGTTCTACATGTAACTTAGGATTGTATAATAACACAGAAATAGAAGAATATATACCAGCAATGTTATTTGGGTTATATGACGGATTTTATATGTATGCACCATCTCAAAATGGGGAAGAATACAAACATAATTTGAGAAGTTATGTTTATTATTCAGAACAAATACCTTGGACAGATATTGTTATAAGATACACATTAGATAATTATGTAGCAGTATCAGGAACTATTGATGGTACATATCAAACAATGGCAGGATATTTAATAGGAAAATCTTTTACTAGTAATAAATATGATGGAGTGCTAATAGAAACAGAAAATTTACCAAAATCTAAGAAGATCAATGATACAACAAATCAGCTAGAAGATGTTCCTGCTAAGAATGACAATACAGCAATTACATATTTTAATGAGGCTAAAAATTTCACAACAAAATTTAATAACTTGATAAACAGTATTTCTACATTATCAGATACTGATAGAGCTATCTGGTTAATAAATGCTACTAACGATCCAGAAGATGAAAATTCGGCTTTTGTTACTCATAAAAGAGAAATAATGAAAGAAAAAATTGAAACCGTATTAAATTCTTCAATAACTGCATATGCTAAGAAAACAGGTAGCTCATATAGAATGCCAAAACTTTTAGAAGAAGAATGGGAAAAAATATACACAAATATTTCAGTAATAGCATTTGTCCAAGGAATGAATTTAGGGTTTAAAAAATATAATAATTATTGTGTGTTAAATAGTACAAATAATTCTGAATTTGTAAATCCAAATCTACTATACTTTATAGATAATAATGGATATTATCATGATATAACATGCAGTAATTTATCTTCTACAACTATAACTAGCTTAGTAGGTTATAAAATAGGAGATTTTGAAAAAATAAAATATGAAGTAGATTCTGCAGCAGCTACTACAGATGCAAAATACCATTATTATTATAAACATGAAGAATATGCGTGTTATGATTGCATTAATGGTGGAGGAGAAAGTAGAACGTCAACTAATATATATGATTTTATAAATGGTTTAAATGATACAGATATTAGAAAAAAAGCATATTATACTTCACTTGCTAGAGAAAGACAAAATACAGTTAAATTATTAGATGATTATAATAAATAAAAGAATTAAAAAATAAAAAAATGGTTATCCTATAAAAAGGATGACCATTTTTTATTTTAATTAAAAAAATATTTAGCCTACATTTTGAGCACTTTCTTTCCAAAAGCTCTTATTGTAATTAGTGTTTGGAATTTGGTATTTGGCTGTATAGAGAAATTTCTTCGAAGCTGTTGGGTTATACATCCAGGTACAAAAAACTAAACACCAAAAACTAAACACATCTGAATTATTAATTATTAACTATTCAATATTCACTATTAATTAATATATATGTAGGGGCGGACGCCTCTGTCCGCCAAAAAAATAACGGTTAGGAGGAAATATGAATAATGAGGTTATAGCGGCAAAGACTAGTGTCTTTCCAAATATATATATTATAATTTTAATAGCCTTTTTATTGGTTCTATTAGCATATGTTAGCAACATTACAGCAATTCCAAAGAGCGTTATACTTTTTGAAAATGAAGAATTAAACTACAAACCAATACTAGGGGTTTCTATAGATAAAAGCAAGATGGTGGAAACATCTACTACAATAGCAACAGAAAATTCAAAAAAAGAGGAACAATACGATGTTAGTTTGCTAGGGATAAAATTAAAAACAGTTACTGCAAATGTAATTCAAAACAAAAAGGTTATACCATTGGGAAATTTAGCAGGATTAAAGTTATTTACACAAGGAGTATTAGTGGTAGGAATTAGCCAAATACAGGGGGAAGATAATAAAATATATAAACCATATGAAGAAGCAGGAATAGAGCAAGGAGATAGTATTATAAAAATTAATAACGAAGAGATAGACTCAACAGAAGAATTATTAGCTTGTATAAGTAAATGCAATGGAAAGGCTATTAATATAACATATTTAAAAAATGGAGAAACTATAGAAAAACAAATAACACCAGTAAAAACATCAAAACATACTTATAAATTAGGACTTTGGGTAAGAGATGCAGCAGCAGGAGTGGGAACTTTAAGCTTTTATGATATAGAAACAAATTCCATAGCATCTTTGGGACACGGAATACAAGATGTAGATACCTCAGAAATGGTAGATATATCATCTGGAGAATTTGTTACAAGTAAAATTGTAACAGTAAAAAAAGGAGAAAAAGAAAATCCAGGAAGAATAGAGGGAAGTATAGAAAATAGTACAAATATTGGGGGAATTTATAGTAACACTAAATTTGGAGTATATGGATATTTAAAAAATAAAGAATTATTAAATTTAGATACCAAAAAAGCAATGAACATTGCATTAAGAAATGAAATAAAACAAGGAAAAGCTAGTATACTATGCACTTTAGAAGATGGAAAACAAGAAGAATATGAAGTAAATGTGCAAAAAATATTTTTAAATAATAATGAGGATAATAAAAGTATGGTAATAAAAATAACAGATGAGAGACTTTTAGAAAAAACAGGAGGAATAATACAAGGAATGAGTGGGTCACCAATAATACAAAATGGGAAACTTATAGGAGCTTTAACACATGTATTGGTATCTGATCCAACAACAGGATATGGAGTATTTGCAGACTTAATGGCAAAGGAAATAAGAACAGTAAACTAAGAATTTACTGTTCTTTATTAATTATTTATTTGTTATATGCTGGCGGACAGAAGCGCCCGACACTACAATTTGAATTACCCAAAGTATATAAATTTATTAATCAGAATATTGAAAATAAATACAAATATGTATATAATGAATTTATATTTTGATTAATGAGAGGTTACAAATGAAAAATAAAATAATAACGATAGTTCTATGTATAGTAATGTTTGCTGTACCTGTTCTTATAATACCAAACAATGAAACATATTATAATTTGGCACGATACATTTTACTTTTAATTTGTGGTGCTATATTATTTTATGCTTTTATAAAAAACAGTAAAAAGCTAGAATTTGATAAAACAGATATATGCATAATGATATTTATAATATTAGCACTAATAAGTGCCATTTGTTCTATTAATATTAAAAAGTCTATTTTAGGAGAAAGAAATAGGTTTGAAGGTGTATTTACCTTAATAACTTATAGTATGTTATACTATCATGCTAAATATTATCTTAAGCCAAATAATAAATTCATAAATGTTGGTTTAGTTACATATAGTTGCATATTAATTCTTGCAGTGATTCAGTTTTATATGCCAACAAAGGTTATTTATATGTTGCCTATCTTTGGAAAAGGCGCACACGGAACAATGGGAAATACCAATTTTATGGGAAGTTTTGTAAGCATGCTTGTTCCAGCTACTGTTTTGGGATATTTATTTACAGGTAAAAAGAAGTATTTACTTGTGAGTATACTATCATTTTTTGTAATGCTTTTATGCATAGCAAGAAGTGGGTGGGTTGCTTTTGTAGTAACTTTTATTATCATAATAGCGTACATGATAAAAAATAGAAGCAAAGAAAACTTTAAGCGATTTGCATTTATTATTATTGGATTTATGCTTTGTTTGGCTATTGTAAAAATAGAACCTAGAAGTAATGAAATAGTATCTGGCAAAGGAAAAAGAGTTGTTAGCGAAGCAAAAGAAGCAAATACTACAGGAATATCAGATAGAATGGGTTCTGGTAGGATTTTAATTTGGAAGTCAACTTATAATGTAATAAAAAAATATCCAATTGTAGGATGTGGAGTAGATGCTTTAGCAGATGGATTAATGAAAGCAGATTTACCAGGTTTAATAAAATTTATTAATATTTATCACACAAGTATAGATAAAGCTCATAACGAATATTTACAAATAGCAGCAACAATTGGTTTACCAGCGCTAGGTGTTTATTTGATTTTTTTAACATTAATATTAGATAAAAATTTAAAAGGACTTTTAAAAGATAAAAAAAGTACATTCTTTTTTATAGTAATTTTAGGATATCTTGCACAAGCATTTTTTAACATAAGTACACTAGGAGTTGCTCCAATATTTTGGATAGTATTAGGATTAAGCCAGCAAAAAGAATAAAATTCAAATGAACCTTTTTGCTTTTTGGTCAATGGGGACGGAGAATTTTGACAACCTTATTTCGAAATTTGTCTATTATTTCATTTTTAATGTTGTCAAAATTCTCCGTCCCCATTGACCAAATTTTTTTGAAATTATTTAGCAAAATATATTGACAAGTGCTAAAAATATTGTATAATATATAAAGAGTTAGCAAATAATATAAAAGAGTGCTAAAATGGTCAACATTAAGAAAGGAAAATAAAAATGTTGAATGATAGAAAAAAAGAAATTCTTCAAGCAATTATAGAAGAATACATTCAAACAGCTGATCCCGTAAGCTCAAAAGCAATTGTAGAAAAATACCAAATAGATTGCAGTAGTGCAACGGTCAGAAATGAAATGGCAGAATTAGAGAAAAAAGGATATTTAGATAAACCACATACTTCTGCTGGGAGAGTACCATCAGCTAAAGGGTATAGATTCTATGTAGATGAATTAATAAAAGAAGATAGCTTAAGTCTAGAAGAGATAATTTATATACAATCAAAATTACAAACAAAAGTAAATCAAATGAAAGACTTAACTAAAATAACTACAAATACATTATCAGAAATAACCCATTATCCAACAGTAAGTATAGGTCCTAACAAACATAATCAAATAATAGAAGATATAAAATTTGTGTTGCTAGGAACACAAACAATGATGGCTATAATATTAACAGATTCAGGAATAATAAAAGAAACAATAATAAAATTTGATGAAGATATAACAGAAGAACAAGTAAAAACATTAACATTTTTATTCAATAATAAGTTAAAAGGTAAAACATTAGACTATATAGATAGACCAATAGAAGAATACATCTTTTCTGAAATGACAGAAAGTCTAGATGTAATTACAACAATATTAGAAGAAATTAAAAAAGTTATTAATGCAGAAGATGATGTGTATTATGAAGGTGCAAATAAGGTTTTCGAACTACCAGAATTTAAAGACTTTGAAATGGCAAAAAACTTTATAAACGTGTTAGATGAAAAAGACACAATGATAGGAAAACTAAATGAAAGTATAGATGATGATATACATATCTATATAGGCGATGAAGAAGATAACGAATTGAAAGATTTCAGTATTATAACATTCAATAATAAAGTACATGGAAAATCAGTAGGTACAATAGGAATAATAGGACCAAAAAGAATGGATTATGCAAAAGTTATTGCAGCTTTGAAATATATAAACAGAAGAATGAATCAAGGAGGATTACTTACTTCAGGAGATGAAAAACAAAATTGAAAAAGAAAGAAGGAATGAAAGTGGAAGAAAAAAAAGAAGAGTTGAAAAATGAAGAACAAAAATTAGCTGAAGAAACTTGCAAAGAAGATAATGAAATAAACAATATGAAAACAGAACTAGAAGAAACTACAGATAGACTAAAAAGATTAATGGCAGAGTTTGATAACTTTAAGAAAAGAAGCGCTAAAGAAAGAGAAGGATTATATAATTCATTACTTTCAGATATTGTTTCATCATTCTTACCAGTAGTTGATAATTTAGAAAAAGCTGTAAATAGTAATACAGAAGATGAAGGATACAAACAAGGAGTAGAATTGGTTTTAAAACAATTCACAGATGTTTTATCTTCATTGGGCGTAAAAGAAATAGAAACAGTAGGAACAACTTTTAATCCAGAATATCATGAAGCGGTAAGTTCAGTACAAGATGAAAATTTAGGCGAGAAAGAAATAAAAGAAACTTTTAGAAAAGGATATCAAATTGGAGATAGAGTTATTAGGCATGCTATGGTTGTAGTTGCAAATTAAATATAACATACCAAATTACTTAATAGTAAAATATGTTTTTAATTTTAATTATATAAATTTTTACAAAAGAATAAAACAAGAAGATTATTAAAATTTTAAGGAGGAAAAATATTATGGGAAAAATTATAGGAATCGATTTAGGTACTACAAACTCATGTGTAGCTGTTATGGAAGGAGGAGAAGCAGTTGTTATACCAAATGCTGAAGGAAATAGAACTACTCCATCAGTTGTTGCTTTCTCAAAAAATGGAGAAAGATTAGTAGGACAAATTGCAAAGCGTCAAGCTGTTACAAATCCTGAAAATACAGTTATATCTATAAAAAGAGATATGGGTACAAATAAAAAAGTAAATATTGAAGGTGATGAATTTACACCACAAGAAATTTCTGCAATGATTTTACAAAAATTAAAAGCAGATGCTGAAAATTATTTAGGAACAACTGTTAATCAAGCAGTTATTACAGTTCCTGCATACTTTAGTGATAGTCAAAGACAAGCAACTAAAGATGCTGGTAAAATTGCTGGACTTGAAGTATTAAGAATTATAAATGAACCTACTGCAGCAGCTTTAGCATATGGTATGGATAAAGAAGATGCAGATAGTAAAATAATGGTTTACGACTTAGGGGGTGGTACATTTGATGTTTCTATACTAGATATTGGAGACGGTGTATTCGAAGTTTTAGCTACAAGTGGTAATAACAGATTAGGTGGAGATGACTTTGATCAAAAAATTATTGATTATTTAGTAGCAGAATTCAAAAAATCAAATGGAATCGACTTAAGTACAGATAAAATGGCTATGCAAAGATTAAAAGAAGCAGCAGAAAAAGCTAAAATAGAATTATCAGGTGTTCAACAAACACAAATTAACTTACCATTTATTACAGCAGATAGCACAGGTCCAAAACACTTAGATATAACATTAACAAGATCAAAATTTGAAGAATTAATAAGAGATTTGGTTGAATCTACATCAGGACCAGTAAACCAAGCATTAAAAGATGCTGGAATATCTGCAAGTGATTTGCATAAAATTTTATTAGTTGGTGGTTCTACTAGAGTTCCAGCTGTTCAAGAATTAGTAAAAAGAATTACTGGAAAAGAACCAGATAAAGGAATTAATCCAGATGAATGTGTTGCTATAGGTGCAGCAATTCAAGGCGGTGTATTATCTGGAGATGTTAAAGATTTAGTATTACTTGATGTAACACCATTATCATTAGGTATTGAAACATATGGTGGAGTATTTACAAAATTAATAGAAAGAAATACAACTATACCAACTAAAAAATCACAAATATTCTCAACTGCAGCAGATGGTCAAACAAGTGTTGAAATCCATGTGCTACAAGGTGAAAGAGAAATGGCTGCATACAATAAAACATTAGGAAGATTCCAATTAACAGGAATTCCTGCAGCACCTCGTGGAGTACCACAAATAGAAGTAACATTTGATATAGATGCAAATGGTATAGTTCATGTATCTGCTAAAGATATGGCAACAGGAAATGAACAAAATGTAGCAATAACAGCAAGTTCAAACTTATCTGATGAAGATATTGAAAAAGCAGTAAAAGATGCAGAAGCACATGCTAGTGAAGATAAAAAGAAGAAAGAAGAAATTGAAGCTAGAAATAATGCAGAAAGTTTAGTATATAATAGTGAAAAAACATTAAAAGATCTAGGTGACAAAATTAGTGGAGAAGAAAAAGCTAAAGTTGAAGCAGAAATTGCTAATGTAAAAAAAGCACTAGAAGGAACAGATATAGAAAACATTAAACAAGCAACAGAAAAATTAACAACAGCTTTCTATGAAATTTCTGAAAAATTATATAAACAAGCAAACACAGCAGGAGCAAATGCTGGTGCAACAGCAGAAAATGCAGGAGCTAATACAGATAACAATGGAGAAACTGTATATGATGCAGAATATAATGTAGAAAATGAAGATGATAAAAAAGACGAAAATAAATAAAATATTAATTTATAAGCTATTTTAAAATAGAATTTTATAAATTACTGTTTGAATTTAGTGTTTTAAGTTTTGAGTTTGGAAATTTGAATTATTGTTAAAATAATGAAAAAATTCCAAACTCTAAATCTAAACACAAGAAGGAGCAAAAATGGCTGGGAAAAGAGATTTTTATGAGGTTTTGGGTGTTGATAAAAATGCAACAGAAGATGAATTAAAAAAAGCATATAGAAAACTTGCTAAGAAATATCATCCAGATGCAAACCCAGATAATAAAAAAGAAGCGGAAGCTAAATTTAAAGAAGTAAATGAGGCATATGAAACTTTATCTAATCCAGAAAAGAGAAGAATGTATGACCAATTTGGACCAGATGGTCCACAAGGATTTGGAGGCGCTGGAGGAAGTGGATTCTATTCTTCAAGTGGATTTGATGGATTTAACATGGGAGATTTTGGAGATTTAGGTGATATTTTCTCATCATTTTTTGGAGGAGGTTTTAGTGGCGGTAGAACTTCTAGAACAAAATCAGGACCTACTAAGGGTGCTAGTTTAAGATATGATATAGAAATAACTTTTGAAGAGGCATTTTTAGGAGTTGAAAAGGAAATCAATTTTAGTAGAGAAGAAACTTGTAGTTCTTGTCATGGTACTGGAGCAAAGCCTGGAACAAAAGTAGAAAATTGTTCTATGTGTGGAGGAACAGGTCAAATAACACAAACTCAAACAACAATTCTAGGACAAATGCAAACAACTAGAACTTGTCCAAATTGTCATGGGGAAGGAAAAGTTATAAAAGAACCTTGTGAAAACTGTAGGGGTAAAGGCAGAGTAAAGAAAGCAACTAAAATTAAAGTTAAAATTCCAGCAGGAATAGATGATAATCAAACTGTTATTTTAAGAGGCGAAGGTGCAGCAGGTCACAAAGGTGGAGAAAAGGGAGATTTATTTATAACAGTACATATTAAGAAACACAGTATTTATACAAGAAAACAAAACAATGTGTATTGTGAAATTCCGGTAACAATAACTCAAGCAACATTAGGAGCAAACTTAGAAATACCTATGGTTGATGGCTCAAAAGAAATGTGTAGAATACCAGAGGGAACACAAACAGATACTAAATTTAGAATTAAAGGAAAAGGATTTAAAAATCCAAACAGCAATTATGCAGGAGATTTTATATTTACTGTAATTGTAAAAACTCCAAAGAGACTAACAAAAGAGCAAAGGGATTTATTAGAACAATTGGCAAAAACAATGAATGAACAGCCACCAGTTAAAAAAAGAGGAATATTTGGATAAAAAAAATTAGGGCGGACGATTTTGTTCGCCATTTCTGTCCGCCCGTGCTACGAAGAAATACTTTATAAATATTCAGACTACATTTTGAGCACTTTCTTTCCAAATTATACCCTCCAAGACAAGGAGTAATCCGTAT
>JABLTL010001606.1_pt1 | contig 26954 bp, 20 predicted proteins | sample 7160151 | NCBI WGS metagenome assembly JABLTL01 (sample SAMN14651223, study PRJNA627086) | human gut metagenome | isolation source: feces | host: Homo sapiens
AGTACTATATCATAGTACCTAGTTTCCCCACTATCCACAGTTATCTGTTTAATACTACTATTACCTATTTTAAATGTATATTCTAAATCAGTAGTACTAGGTACTTCCTCTACCACGCTCGTATCATAAGCAAATGTCCTATATAAACTAAATGTTAAAAAAGACCCAAATATTATAAATAATATCACTATTAACTTCTTCATATCTATCTACCTCTTAATTTCTTTATATACAGAAAAGACTATAACAAACTAGAGTATTCCCATACTCTTACTGTTATAGTCTTCTATATTTATCATTATAGCTTCGCTATTTAATGTATCTGTCGATACAATCCCCCCCCCCAAATAATTGTTCGTATTTATAACTTTCTCTTATATATTTCATAGGGGATTGCACCTCTCTTTCTACTTTATACCTAAATTTTACCAATTTTTTATAAAATTTTCAAGTATTTTATTGATATTTTCAAAAAATAATGATATATTATAAATGAAAGGAAAACTTAGTGTTCGCTAAGACTGCCTTTAATTGAATTTTTGATTACAGTCCTAGTTACTAATATAATTAGGACCTTTTATTATTAGAATACTACATTCGTTAAATAAGAGAGTTTTATAAGTATTAGCCCTAACCCATAGTTAGAGCTTTATCTTACCAATTTTTATAAGCCACTTCCTACCACCTATCATAGCCACTACTATCCCCATATAAAGTACAATCTCTAGTAAAACAATCACCCTATTACTACTCAAAGGAATACACATCCTAATCAAAGTAAATATCACACACACCACTATACACTCATATAAATAATTAATAATATTAATCGTAAGCACATTCAAACTAACCCTTTCCCTAATAACAATATAAATAAGACCCAAAATATTCCCAATAAATAAAGCAATTACTGTACTAACAATATCCCCATAAATAGCACTCTGTCCCATTCTAATAAAAGAATCCATCAAATTAACCTCTAAAATACCCTTTAACAAAATACCACTAAGAATCGAAATCCCCCTTATCCTCTTAGCATTATCACTATACCAATATTCACTATCCCAAAATATCCCCCAAAAACACCTAATAGATACCATAAGCAAAGCCAAATACCCCATCATACCAAAAGAAATACTATCCCCATAAATAACAAATATAACCGCATCCATTATAAACATAAAAACTGCCCCGAACAAAAGACTCCTCCTAAATTCCATATAAAAGCCCCTTATCCCCACTTTATTATAACCACTCGTGCTACAAAATAGCCCCACAAATACCAAATAAAACAAATAAACATTACAAATATTACTAATAACGAGTTCACGATTATAACCATACCTAAGCGGTAGTACCCCTAGCAAAATGCAAGAGCCCATAAAACAAAGACCATAAATATAACTCTTACAAAGTCCCCTTTGGAAACACTCATTAATTAAAATACCAATTTTATTTATGCACCTCTTATTAAGCTTAAATCCCCCTTTCCACTTAATTTTCATACCCATAACAAATAGCATAACAATACCCATAACCATAAAAGGCATAAATAAAATTGCTATTTTTTTTGCCCTACAGGTACCAAGTACTATGAATAAAATGACAAATAAAATACCCGAGCCATACCAATATCCCCTCATAATCCCCTTACAAAACCCATCACTTTTCTGAAAAGAAAGATAAACATTAAATAACCTCACTAACAAGTCCACAACAATAACACCACCCCCAAGATAAAGACATAAACCCATATTATTAGTACCAAGCATATACACAAAAAACCTATTCAAAATACCCAAAACAACTTCTAATACCACTCCCATAAGTAAACAAACCAAAATACAATTAAGAAATTGCCCTCTCCTCTTCTCCCTATCAGTAGAAGAAACCACCTTCCTAAAATCCATATACCTACTAAAAGAATACACTATCCCAAAAACAAAGTAAGAAATAATACCAACAAGAATATCCCCCTTATCAAACAAATAAAATCCCAAAATAGCAATAAATAATTCTCCTAAACACTTATAAGAATTCCTATCCATTCACATATCACTCCCTTATAAATCCACTCCATAATCCAAAAAAGAACTATTTTTCCAAAATAAGTTCTTTAAGTTCGTAGGCCTTGTCCGTTTTATTCCACTTAAACACATACTTAATAACACTAAGCCTCTTTTCATACTTAGAAAAATTAAAACCCTTATCATTAAGAATATCACTATTACTACTAATAACATTCCCCTTAACATCAAGTAGACTAAACTTACTATACGAAGGAGAAACATCATCAGGTTCTTCCTTAACATAGCCAAAATAATAAGAAATATTAAGAACCTTACCATTCTTGTACGTTTCCTTAAGTTTCATAACCGGAGAAGCCTCCCTATCCCCCTTAGAAACAACCATATAATAAACATCTAAAGCCTTATTATAATATAACGAGTTATATATCCTATCGCCATTACTATAAATATTCCATTTAATAACCCTACCAACCAGTTTCATACAAATATCATCAACTAAAGACCCCTTAAAAAACACAACCTCATCATCACTCTTATAACCCTTATAACAACTCTTACAAATATCCCTATCATAAGAAACATCATAAAAACCATTATAATACAAATAATTAGCAATAATCCCATTAAGAATCATATTATCATTAATATCAACACTATTAGAAGACTTAAGACCACTAATAATATCCACATTCATATTATCACTAACAAGTAAATAATCACTAATAGCATCAACCTTAGCCTTATCATACCTATCATAACTAAGCAAATAAAACGAGTAAAAACAAACGCAAGTAGCCAAAAACGCCCCCATTATAAGTAACTTTTTCTTCATAATACCACCCCTAATTAAGTTTACTAACAATACTCCTCTTAAAAGTAATCTGTGGAAAATCATCCTCTATACGATAAGATTGTGAAGCATTACCATCCTTATCAATAAAAGAAATATCAATACTCTTAAAAAGATCAATTGTAGCCTCTCCCGTTTCTTGTAATAACTTAGGATCAACATTAAGAGTCAAATGCTCTTTCTGTTCTGTACCCGTTTCATTATTACTAAGCTTAATATTATAATTAATAACATTATCACTTCTACCATTAATAGAAAGATTAGTATTCAAAGTAGTTTCTACACCAACCTCTCTAGCAAGCCTATCCAAAACATCAGCCCTAATAGCATCACCAATCTTTGAAAAAACATTCAAAACATTACCAGAATCAGAAGTAAAATAACAATAATTTTGACTAGCCTTAGCCTTATAATCATTATCAGAACAAATAACATCACTCTTAGAAGAAATCTCTTTCAAACTACTATTACCAGTAAAACCATAACCAACCGTAATAAGAGTAGCATCACCACCCTCAGAACTTTTCAAATAATCAGAAGCAAACTTCAAATAACTAAAAGAATAATTACCCGAATTAATAAGTTTACCACGACCATAATCCCTATAATTATCAAAATACTCCTTAGAATTAGGATACATCCTCTTACCATTCATATTATAATAAGAAACATAATTAGGATAACCATCATAAAGAAGCAATACATATTTCAAATTATTATCCGAATTACTCTTATTAAACAAATAAATAGCCTCATCAATAGCATTATTAACATTTGTTACACCATAAGCAGAAGGAAAAACAACATCATCAAAATTACTATTATCAAGTTCCCTTAAAACCTTACCCGAAGTAGCAAAACCAATAAGACCAACCCGAGAATTCTTAACCGTCTTAATAAACGTATCCGAAAGCGATTGCGTTGCATACTTAGCACTCGAATAAGCTGAGCCCTCCATACTACCAGAATAATCAAGAAGCATAAGCAAGTCCACTCCCTTATTAATAGGAATATTACCAATATCAAGCGTATTAGTAAGTGTAAAGTCAACATCATAAGTATAATCATCAATCCTCTTAAAAACATACTTAATCCTCGCAACTTCAACATCAGCACCATCAATTTTATACTTAATAGAATGCTCCCCACTAAAATTACCCGAACTACTATACTCCTTCTTAACATATTGACACTTATTAGTCTTATTAACTTCCTCTGTTAAAGAACTCTTCTCAATAAACTCAACATCACTAACCGTTCCATTCTTTTCCGTAACCAAAGCCACATAATTATCCCTAAGCTTATTAACCCTATCATTATCACCCTTAAAATAACCACTATTAATCAAAGACTCAATACTAACACAATAAGAAACAACCCTATCCTTTGTCCCATCAGGGTTAACAATAGTACTCTCTTCCTGTTTCCAGTCCATACCACTCTTAAACTCAGAAGAATAACTCTTAACACTATCCATAACAAGACCCCTTGTCATCTCATCAATATTAGTTTCACTACTATTCCTAAGATTAGAAACAAATACAATAGTAATTGACATAACAATACCAAGAACAATAATAACAGTCAAAAGTTCAACTAAAGTAAAACCCCTTTTCTTCTTATCACTTTTCATATCCTAATCTCCTATTAATTCTCTATAAAATAAACCTTATACCAAATAAGAAATGAATAAATAGTATAAATCTTCCTAGCACAATTACTTTCTCCACTATAATGATCATCCAAATATTTCATAATCTTTTTCCTATCAAAAAATTCACTGACAAAGTCCTCTTCAAACAATTCCTTAACCCTCTTATAATACTTATCTTCCTTTATCCATTCCCTAAAAGGTACCAAAAAGCCCTTCTTCTTTCTCTTTGACCATTCATCAGGTATCTTATGAGTACTAGCCTCTCTAAAAGCATACTTCGTAATATGATCATAAACCAAATACTCCGTTGGAATAGTAGCACTCATTTCAAAAACTTCCTTGTCCAAGAAAGGAACCCTAAGTTCAAGCGAATTAGCCATTGTCATCTTATCCGCTTTAAGAAGAATATCATTAACCATCCACATCTTCATATCAAGATGCATCTTTTGAATAACTTCCGGCTTCTTTCTATAAGGCTTCGTAATCGGCTTAATAATCTTACTAGCCTTAATCCTATTCCTATAACCCCGAGTCAAAATACCATTAGCCTCTTTCTCACTCATAATATAAGCCGGTCCAATATAATGCTTATTAAGAGGACTACCATTTCTAATAAGAAAATGCTTACCCCTAACACATTCAGGAAGAGCCTCGGCAATAAGACCAACTAACCTCCTCATAAAGTAAGGAATACACTTATAATAAAGACAAATATCCGCCTCATCATACTCACCATAACCACCAAAAAGCTCATCAGCACCCTCACCAGAAAGCACTACCTTAACATCTTCACTAGCCATTTTAGATAAAAAGTATAAAGGCACTGTCGATAAATTAGCGTGTGGCAAATCCGAATGATACTGTACCACAGGCAATATATCAAAAAACTCATCAGCACTAATAATCTTTGACTTATGCTCTTTCCTTAGAATCTTACACAAATCCCTTGCATAACTAGTCTCATCAAACCCATCTTGCTTAAAACCAACCGTAAAAGCCTTTCTAACATTAGCACAAGAAACAATATAAGAAGAATCCACTCCTGAAGAAAGAAAACTACCAACCTCAACATCACTAACCTTGTGATATAAAATAGACTCCTCCATTGCCGTATTAATCCTATCTGCAGTCTTAACAAGAGCTTCCTTTTCCTTATTATTATAATCAATCTCATAATAACTATTAATAACCATTTCCCCATTCTTATATAGTAAGTACTTACCAGCTCCCAAACTATAAACATTCTTAAAGAACGTCTCCTCTAAAGCACTATATTGAAAAGTAAGATAAGGTTTCAAAGCCTCCCTATTAAGCACCTTCTTAAAACTAGGATTAGGAAGAAAACCCTTAATCTCTGATCCATACATAAAAATATCCTCATCCCTATAATAATACATCGGCTTAATACCAAAAATATCCCTAACTAAGAAAAGTTCCTGTTCCTTCCTATTCCAAATAGCAAACCCATACATCCCCCTAAGTTTCTTCAAAATATCCGTACCATATTCCTCATAACCGTGAAGAACTACCTCCGTATCCGCTTCCGTCTTAAAAATATGCCCCTTTTCTATCAAATCCTCTCTAAGTTCCTTATAATTATAAACCTCACCATTAAAGTTAATAACCAAATTCTCATCCTCACTATAAAGCGGTTGGTTACCTCCCTCTAAATCAATAATCGATAATCTCCTGAATCCCATTGCAATACTATTATCAACGAAAAAGCCCTCACCATCAGGTCCTCTGTGAATAATCTTATCACTCATACTCTTAATAATTTTCTTCTTCTCAGCTTTACTTCTATTATCAATAAATCCAACTAATCCACACATATCAATTCCTCCATTTAAGTCAATTATACAGAAAAAAAAGGGAAATGACAATACCCTTTTAAATAATTTTGCCCTATTGGGGGTATTTATTACTCTATATCTATATAACTATATTTTATACTAGTATAAATATAATTCATATTACCAAAACCTATAAGGAAGTAACATACCATAATTATTACTATTGCTAACATCTCTAATAATACTAGTAACACTAACTATATATAAAACTACAAATATTATAATTACCGCAATAGTAACAATAATTGCCCACATAACTACCTTAAGAGACTTATTATCAGGATATTTAACCCTACCAATTATCATAATAACTATACCAGCAATAGAACAAAGCCCCCTCATATCATAAATCAAATCCCCTATAACAGGAATAATCTTACTAATAATACCCACTACTTCAGCACCCAAGTAAAAGAGCAAAGCCGATATCGTTGCCATATTATTAGCCTTCTGCTTATCAATATCAATACTATTATTCATATTACTATTCATATTCATATTCATATTACTATTCATACTATTATTCATATTCATACTATTATTCATATTCATATTGTTATTCATATTCATATTACTATCCAAATACCAACCACAATTACTACAATATACTGCATCCACTGTATTTACCATACCACATCTATTACATCTCTTACCATTCATAAATCCTCCATCTATTATAGGCTATTACCTTACTGGGACCACTTACCAATATCTTTTTTATAACTATCTTTAATACAAGTATTACCCTATTATATGTTACTACCACCCAATAGGGCCCTTAACAAAAGAATAATAACAACAGTTATTACTCTCTAAAAATTCTTCATTAAATCATCCAAATTCAAATCTTTCTTCTCGTTATTACCATTAACATTAGTATTAGTATTAACATTACTATTCATATTATTATACCCATTACCATTATTAACATACCTCTCATGTATATTACTATTTAGATTATTAATATTATTAGAATTATTATTAATCAAAGCACTAAAGTCATTATCCAAATCATTACTATTACTACTATTATTACTATTATTCATATCACTACTAGGTTTACTAGGACTACTAGGTTTACTATTACCCTTTCCATCCTTATCATTCTTTTTCTTTTTCAATATAATGATAATAATTACTATAATAGCAATTAATCCAATTACTACCCCAATTATAGGAAATAACAAGCTCTTCTTAGGCTCAGCTGTAACCTCTTTATTATCATCAATACTACTAGTTGTAACAAAATAATCAGAAGCATTATCACCATCAAAAGTAATATAACCATCTACTACTTTTAACTTACTACTAACTAACTTTAACTCTTCATTACCATTAACATAACTATATACATTAACTACATTACCATTCTTATACTTATTACCAACATATAACTTAATCTTAACACCATTAGATAAATCCATAGTCTTACTTAAACTAGCCGTTAACCCATCAACATAGTTAGCAAGTCTAAGTATATCTTTCTTATTAGAAGAATTAAACTTAATACCCGTAGGGATACTACTCGTACTCTTAGCCTTATTACCATCAATTATATAACTATAAATAAGTTCTTTACCCTTATAATAATTAAAAGTAACTTTCTTACCACTCTTCTTAATCCTTTCCAAATCCACAGTACTAATAGTAGTATCATCCTTTAAAGTAATAGTAGGATTACTATTTTCTAACGCCTTCTCTAAATCCTCAATATAATAATCACCATTCTTAGTTACTTTAATAATAATCTTATTTTCTTTACCAGATTCCGAAGTAATAATCACTTCTAAATTATTAACACCATTCTTAAGAGTATGCTTACCATCTCCACTAACCTTAGCCTTAGTATCCTCAGCTGTAGCCTTAATATTAATACTATTTACATCACTATCAACTTCTAAAGTATAATTATTATCATCTACTTTAACAAGTTTCTGTCCATCTACACTAATATCTTTTAATTTATTATTATCAGATTTCTTTTCATCTTTATTATTATTTGTATTATTGTTATTGTTGTTATTATTTGTATTATTGTTATTATTATTATTATTTGGATTTGGTTTTGGTGTCGGAGTTGGTGTTGGTGTCGGTGTTGGAGTTGGTGTAGGATCAGGAGTTGGTGCCGGTTTCTTACTTACATTAACAGATGCCGTACCACCTACTTGAACAGCTACTCCATCGCTTTCACTAGTAACATCTCCATATAAACTAATTGTAATAGTACCCTCTCCCGTTGCTGTACAAGTAGCACTAAAAGTCTTATTTGTATCTAGGGCATCTGCTGTTGCATCAGCAACATTAACAATACACCCACTAACAGGGCCACTGGCTGATGTATGAAGATTCCATGCAGCAGCCCCTCCCATATTTACATTAACAGTAAATGTATCTCCAACATATACATTATTAGAACTAACAGTAAGCCCTGCACTAGCTGCCGAAACACTAGAACTAAGTGCAAATATAGACATCAAAGATACCATTAAATATTTAATCTTTTTCATTTTTCCTCCTTTATGAAATAGTCTTTGTACCAAGTAAGTGTTGCCTTACTCTAAGTAAATCCGCTGAATTAATATCACTATCATAATTAATATCTGATGCTAAGAAATTCTCTCCCCTAAGATACTTACTACCAAGTAAATGTTGCCTTATTCTAAGTAAATCAGCCGAGTTAATAGCACCATCTCCATTAACATCCCCTATTACTATATTAGTATAAGTTACATATACATTACCACCCTGATATATCCTTGTCTTACCTCCTGTATACATAACCTCTTTACCATCTATATTCTTAGTATCAACTTCTACACCATACCTTTCACTATGCTCTATCTTTTTCTTAAAGTCCTCACCACTAGTACCAGCCATTATCTTACTTATATAATGATTAGTCTCATCAACATAGTAATCCTTAATTCTATAATCAAAATAATCTTCCCATATAGCATATAACTTAAAAGTATTATTCTCTAAAACAACATCATCCTTACCAATTAGCTCCCCTTCAAAATATGTCTTACCACTACCATCAGCCTTAGTATTCCATTCCTTAAAGGTCTTATCATTCCTAACAAACATATTCTTATCAATAGTATATTTATTATTATTTAAGAAGAACGAACTCAATAATTCCCTAGAATTAATACGTAAATAACTACCACTATTATCAAATAATGCACTTAGTGTACCACCATTTGCATCAAGTATAAACGTATAAGCATTATCTACCCACACAGCAACTAACTCTGTACAACTAACCTCATCACTATAACTAACCATAGTACCATCACTTTTACAAGCCCAATTAACAAATCCTGCATTCTCTTTATAAGGAACAGGCAACTCTCCATAACTATCAAATCTATGTACTATCTTACTCTCTGGATTAACCACACCACCACTCGCATCAAATGTAACTGTCATCTCTTCACCAATCCATTGAGCATATAAAGTAATCTCTTCCTTATCTTTAAGACCCTTTATAGTACCCAAATCATCATAACTTTCTCCTGAACCATTAGCCTCAGTATTCCAACCATTAAATACATAACCATCCCTAGTACCAGTAACCTCAGGAAGCCTATAATCTTCTCCAGCATTAACTTCTATACTATCACTTATACCAAGTCCCATAGCCCCATTACTATTAAACTTAATAGTATAATGTGGTACATATTTTACACTAATAGGAACATCCTTAATATATCCATCATAATAATTTTCAACGTGAATAGAAGTCTTACCACTCTTTTGTGGAACAATTACCCCTTCTTCATTAACAGTAACTATACTCTCATCATTAGATTTCAAAGATAATCTTCTCGCCTCTACCTTCTTAGGTGTCATATAATTATAAATACTATATCCAGAATTAAGCTCCTGATTTATATTAATATCAGATATCTTAGTATACTCAAAGTCCATAAATTTAAGAACAGGAAGTCTCGGAATACCATCTACCGTTTTCATAACCCAGTTCTCATCAAAATTCTCCCAAGAACTATAATTCTCTTTCTTAACTAACTCTTTAAGACCAGTATCTTTATCAAAAAGATTAACATTAGTACTATCACAAGTAGTATCCTCTTCTGAACACATACTGTCCCCATTAACCCTAATCATATTAATATTATTAAGACTATAATTAACACCATCAATATAATTAAATAAATTAGAATTAACATTACTAGCTCTCATAGTAGAAAGAACATTACTAACACTAAATTTACCATTAATCTTTGCCGTATATACAAGTAAAGCATCATTATGTTCATTATCATTTGTACCATAAAAATTACCATTCAAAGAAACATTACTAATATCAGCACCACTATTACTAGTATAAATATATGTAGCAAGAAGACCCCTACTAGAAAAACCACTCGGTAAATACTTATTATCAATATCTATATAAATATTCTTAAACGATATACTATCTCCTCTCATTTGATCAAATAATCCACCACCCTCACCATTAATATCAAGTGAGTTAACAATAAAATTATTTTTCATAACAATATTCTCAAAAACAGCCTTACTACCATCAGTACCATTATAATCAGTAGCTAAAAGACCACAAGAACCATTACAATATAAAGAATTATCCTCTAAAACAATATTCTTAATTGTTACACTATTACTAAGATTAGAAAATATACCATTATTATTCTCTATATAAGCATTCGTTTGTCCACCATCACAATATAAAAGATTATTCTGACTTATATTCTTAATAGAATGCCCCTGTCCATCTAAAGAACCACTAAAACCATCAATAGCCTGCCATCCATGTCCATCTGAACAAACACTCTTATCATAAGAAAGATCTCCACCTGCACTAGTAACATCCCTAAAATCAAGATCCGCTCCAAGCACATAATAAGCATCCAAGTCATCTCTAATACTATCAAAATGCTCAGGTGTCATAATAACATAAGGATCTCTTTCCGTTCCCTTACCAGCCATTGTAACATAACTAAACTTAAACGAACCAATCTCATTATCATTATAGAAAGCCTTAACAACATAATTACCAGAATTAATACTATCAAAATACAAATTAGCATTAATATTATTTTCAGCAACTACATTATTAGAAACACTATATCCACTACTTACCTCTTCATTAGAAGAATTATAAAGCCTATAAACAATATTCGTTCCCGATGGAATACCCTTCGTATCTGAATACAATCTAATATTCTTACTATTAAAACTCTTCCCCTCATACTTACTAAAATCAACACTAACACTATCAGTAGTATTGCTAGTAAAGAAACTAACATTATCAATAAAGACACTAGTACTATTACTTGCCTTAATCTGAGCTAAAGAATTAGTATTTAACACTACATTATCATTAGAAAAATCAACAGTAACTAAACTAGGAGTACTACTACTAACCCTCTTCGTAATAATCTTACCATTAACATCTCTAACTAAAACATCAAACTCACCATCAATACTATTAGTCATAAATTTAATCTTTTCTAACTTCTCATTACCCTTTAACTTTGTCGAATACATCCTATATAACATATCCTTACCATTAGAAACATTGCTACCTAAAATATAATTATTATCCCAATTCTTTTCATCCTTAGAACTCATATCCGTAATAAAACTAATAGAACTACTATAAGAATCATAAGTAAGATATAAATAAGGCGTATTATAATTTCCCCAAGAGTTCTTAATTATCCATACACCCTTACCAGAAACAACCTCACTACAATTAGAATTATAACTATAATGCTGATTATTACTAACACAATACTTATATTCAATATCATCATCCCAACCAATAATACTCATAGCATGTCCACCCGTAAAAGAACAAGCATAAGCATCAATTAAAGTACTATTTAAAGTACTATCATTATGAGAACACCCCATATATGTACTAACATAAGCAGCACCATACTTCATTAAATAAGATTTAACACTATTTAAATAATTCTCCCTTTTCACTTTCTCATCCGCTGTAAGATTATCATCACTAGCCCTATAAGCATTAATAGGCATATTAATAGTACCATTAACCTCATAGTCAGACTTACCATAACTAAGTACATCCATTAGTTCCATTTTTTCATAATCAGTATCACTATAAGCCTTAAAATTATTACTATTATATAAAGATACACCATTAGCAAGAGCCACGGTAGAAACATAGAAGTTACCACCATCACCAAGTCCCCTATCAATAAAAGACTTATACTCACTCTTATAATCCTTTATACCATTATTAGCTGTAGCATAATCAATCTGTCTCTGTGAAAACAAAGTAGAACTACCATTATAAGAAGTATCACCCTTCTTTAATAAATAACTCTCTGCTGCCCCCGTTGTACCAAAAGTCCAACAAAGACCCATATTACCCTGATTTCCAACTGGAGAAACATAGTTCTTCCCATCAACATTTCGCAAATCATAACTACTAGGAATAGCCTTATCCTCCTTAGTAGTATCACCAACATAATCTATAACCGTAGTATCCGGTATAACATCAATTTCCTCTTTTTTCTCCTCATTATAAGTCAAATAATCTACATATATAGGATTCAAATAAGGCATCTTCTCTTTCTTATTCTTCTCCGTAAGCATAACTTCACCCGTAGTATTATAAACATCCCTTATATACTCCTGAGCCTCCTTAGGAAGATAAGCATAATCGCTCTTAGCTAGAACATAATTAATATATACCTTATCCCTATTTGCAAATAAGAAACTTCCCCCAACTATAAAACCAAGTACCCCCATAATTAAAACAATTCTTTTCTTCTTCACATCTCTTACTCCTCTACTATAACTCAATTATAACACAAATAATTCTTTATTCAACAAAATACGATAAATTTTGTGAATAATTTGTGAATTACCCTATCGGGACCCTTTACTACTCCCCTTATCCATAACTATCTTTAATACAACAATTACACCATTATACATTACTACTCACATAGTAAAAAAGAAAGTAACCTAACTACTACTCTCTTTCTCACTAAGAATAACCTCATAATCAAACACATACCCATCCCCACTCTTATTACTAGTAACAATAACATAAGACTTATCAAAATCATAATTATCCCTAAACATAGACATATCCATCTTATAATCACTATCCATCTGTTTCAAACTAATAATATACCTAGTCCAACTTTCTTTCTCTCTATAATCATACCCATCCATAACAATATCACTATAACCCTTAAGAACCCTAACTAAACTATCATATCCATAATAAATACCATCCCTATCCCTATTAATAAGACAATCCAAATTAACATCATAACTAAATTTACCACTCTTATTCCTAATAATAAGATAACTATTACTAGTATCACATACCATCAAAGACAATATCCCCTTATCAAAATCCCTATCCCTCATAATATCATCTAAATAAACAAAATATTCCCCCTCTTTATTATACCTCTCATCACCACTAATCCCCTTACCATAATCAATCATCATTAATTTAAGAGCTTCACTAATCTCCATATCACTATTATTACTACTTATCCTACTTTTAAAATGATTATAAGTATAAGTAGTACCCACTAATAAAAGAATCAAAATAATAAGAATAATAACTAATCCCCTAACACTCTTATTCATAACTATCACCCACAAAACTAATAGAAAGATGACCATTTCCAAGAACACTACCATTAATCAAATTATAATTTTTAACAGAAGAAGATACACTATTAGAGCCACCACTACCAGCATCATCTTTTCTTTGTCTTATAACCCTATATTCCAAACAAGTTTGTTTAACAACAGGAACTTTTATAATTTCATATTTCTTACATCCCGAAGGAAAACAAGTTTTCTTACCCATAATTGTAAAACAAGTAGTATCCTGTACTAAACACGCACCCTGTTGCTCTATATAAGTAGTCTCCGTTTTCATATTAGAACAAGTATTACTAACAAGAGTTTGAGCAAACCCAGGTGCTCCACCACCACCATTAGTTCCATTACCACCAGCACCATAACCCAGATTAGCTCCACCACTTCCATTACCACTACCACCAGTAGCCTTATCATTGGCACCAATAAAACAAGTAGCATTCCCATCACCAGAATAACTCCAAAAATCAGTATTACTAGACGGAGCAGAAGACGTATAAGTCATAAAACAACTAACTCCACTCCTTCCACCACCACCAGCTGTAATCAAAGTTTCACTTCCCCTTTTAAGTGTAGTAGCACCACCACCATTTACAGTATAACCATCATAAGATGTAATACCTCCCCCATTATAACCATTATTTCCCCCTACATTAACAACCAATTTATCCCCTTTATTTAGATAAATATATCCCGTAACTTCTCCTCCCCCCTTATCAGCAATATAATCAGACTGTGCCCCCTTAGCATCCACATAATAATACCCGTTCATTGGAGCCACAAACTCCTCCTCATATCCAACATAATCAAATTCCCATTTACTCTTAATAATACTAACTTCCCTATCTCGACTAGCAACATTCCCACTCCTATCACTAACCTCATATCTAATAACATACTCACCAGCCATAAGCCCCTTAGTATTAACAATATCCTCCCCATTCAAAGAAATTCTCTTACTATCTTCAAGTATTGCCTCTCCATCCTTATACTTCGCCTCATCCCTATAAGTAACGTCACTATTCAAGGAAAAATCTTCCCCCACACCCTTCACTATCGGCGTTACAAACGAAATAACCGGTGCCTTCGTATCAACAATTTTCACATTCCTATCTAAAGTTTTACTAGCTCCCCCATAAGTAGTTACACTATAGTGGGCCACATACTCACCAACTTCCAAAGACTTAGTATTACTACACTCACCATTATCAATACTAATACCTTTTTCAAGTGTCATACTATTACTAAGAACAATATCTATATCACTCCATAAATCAAAGTCAGTACCATACTCCTTAATAAGCGGATTATCCCCCTTTAACACTAAATCAACACTAGTGTCAACAATACCACAATTAGTATCAGTACTAAATTCATAACTATTAACCATTTTTTCATTTTCTTTAACTAAGACACTACTATTAAGATATCCACTAGCTTCCACTTCCGGTTCTTTAAAATACCCCTTATTAATAAGTTCCTTTACCGGAATACAAGCCATCTTATCACTACCACTATTACTCCAAACCAATGTAGAATTATACTCATCTATATAATAAGACGAACTCTTTAAAATATTCTCCTTATTAATAGTAGCAAGCTGAACTTTAGCCCCATCTTTACTACCCGAAAAAACAACTATCACTATACTAGTTACCACTCCAAGAACTACAATTACAGCAAGAAGTTCTATTAATGTAAACCCCTTATTATTCCCTTTATCTATTGTCTTCATAATTCACCTTATTTCTATATAATAAAATTATATAAAAATTTTTTATATAATACAAGAAAAATTAGAAACTAAATTCTAATTTTCATATTATTTTCATAAATCTCAAATGTTCTTCTTCATTAAAATTAGGTTTATTTTTTACTAACATATTATACATTGTATCAGGCTCATCACTGAGTCTTATAACTGCATCCACGTCTTTCGTTTGAATAGAACCATTTTCAAGTCTGTAAATCATTGTCTCTTCTAAACCCAAAATCTTAGAAAACTCCTTTTGGCTCATTCCATATTTTTTTCGTATCAATTTAATCTCATTAGTTGTCAAAAGATTAACTCTTTTTTTATAAATATCATATAGTCTTATATCGTTATCAATTTCAATATTTCTATCAAAAACTTCTTCTCCATTTTCAGGATTAATCTTATAGTATTCATCAAACTCTATATCAATACCCTTAACATTAACAACAACTCTTCTTATACACACATTATCTTTCTTTTCCATTATATCCCTCCCATTTACAATATTTATTATATCTATTTTTCCATTAAAAGTAAATTATATTTCTAATCTTTATTATCTCTATACACTTATATATTTATAATTAATTTCTCTCTCTATTCTTGACTACTCCCCATATTTCTAGTACAATACTATTAGTATTTGCCCCTGTAGGGCAATAGAAAGGTGAGAAAAAATGAAAAAACTAAACCAATTAATAGAATGTAACTACGAAACACCCATTACAGGCATTTCCGTAAACACCAAAGACCTCAAACAAGGCAATCTCTTCATCTGTATAAAAGGAGATACCATCGATCGCCACGATTACATAGATGAAGCCATAAAAAAAGGAGCAGCAGCCCTAATAACAAATAAAGACGTATCCACTTCCATACCTTACGTAAAAGTAGATAACCCCAATAAAGAAGTAATACCAATATCCCAGAAATTCTATGACCATCCCGAAAACAAAGTAACACTATATGGAATAACCGGAACAGATGGCAAAACCAGTACTGCAACCATTATCTCTACCCTTTTAGATAATTCCACTTGTGGATACATCGGCACTAACGGAAGAAGTTGTAAAGCCTTCGATAAAAGTACTGACAATACTACCCCATCTCCCGATAAACTATACGCCTACTTTGACGAATTCATAAAAGCCGGATGCACATCTATTGCTATGGAAGCCAGTAGTGAAGCCGTTCTCCAAAATAGACTAGATAACCTATACTATGATGTAATAGGAATAACCAATATAACAAGTGAGCATCTAAATCATCATAAAACCCTCGAAAACTATGTAAACTGCAAGAAATACATAATGACTTTAACCAAACCAAACGGTTACTGCGTTCTAAATAAAGACGATAAATACTATAACGAAGTAAAAAAAATATGTAAAGGAAAAGTCTTAACTTACGGTACAAGTAAAGATAACGATTTAATAATAGATAACTTTACCCTAAGTACCAATCATACCAATATAAAATTTATATATAAAAATAAAACCTATAATGTAACAAGCCCTCTATTAGGTGACTTCAACGTCTATAACCTAGCTTGTAGTCTCCTAATGTGTTTATCCCAAGGAAATACTATGGAAGATTTACTAAAAAATGTCCCAAATATCAATATAAAAGGACGTCTTGATATGATTAATCTCGGACAAGACTTTCACGTTATGGTCGACTATGCCCATACCCCTAACGGTATAACCAAACTCCTATCATTCGTAAAATTACTAGATAAAAATAGAACTATCACCGTAATAGGCCAAGCCGGAGAAAGAGATGCCTATAAAAGAAAAGAAGTAGGTAAAATCGTAGCCGACCACTCTGATCTTGCCATATTCACTTATGAAGACCCCCGTAGTGAGGATCCCTTAGATATAATAAACGATATGACAGAAAATATTAGAGACTATGATAACTATGAAATAGTAGTCGATAGAAGTGAAGCCATAAAATATGCAATCAATATAGCCAAACCAAATGATATGGTCTTAATATTAGGAAAAGGCAATGAAACCTATGAGAAACTAAAAGATAAAACAATCTACTTTAACGATATAGAAGAAGCCGAAAAATATATCAAATTAAGATTAGAAGAAAAGCCAGTAAAATAACACTGGCTTTTACTTTATAAATAATTATTTATTATAAAGTTATTACTCATTTCCGTAATAACTTTTTACTCCATAGATATACCATCCTTATCTCTAAGAAATCTCCTAAGCAAAAATACAAGAAAATAAGGAAATGTATAAAACTTATCATTAAAACCAATATTCTTATATCCAAGTTTTATACCATATTTAATATTACTTTTCTTATTATTACCAATCAAACTATTCAAACTCTTTGTTGCACCATCAATAGCCTTAACTTCTAGTGGAATAAGCGTTTCCGTATCTCTAATAAAGAAATCCATTTCTATTGTACCACGTTCATTCTTATAAAAAAACAAATCATAGCCAGCCTTAACAAGCATATCAGCAACTACATTTTCATATATTGCTCCCTTATAAGTATTAAAATTTTTATTAAATCGCAAATCATTTTGAGCCTCAGTATCTAATGAACCAATAAGAAGACCCGTATCACCAAAATAAAGTCTATAAACATCAGGATTATAATTTCCCCTAAGAGGAAGAGATAATTCACTAAGTCCATAACAAATATTAATTATACCCGCATTTTTAAGCCAATCAATAGTTCCAACATACTCCCTATTCCTAGCACCCCTTTCAATTTTAGATATTTGAAACTTCTTATTATCCTTTCCAAGAAAAATAGGGATCTTTCTATAAACACTAAGTATTTTAGCTTGGTCAAGCCCATTAGCATACTTCGTAATATCCTCTTCATAATCAAGAAGAATTTGCTTTTGCATATTTAGAATACCACTAAAATTATTATTTTTAATAAACTCACTTACAATTGCAGGCATTCCCCCAACTACCATATAATCCTTAAATGCAGTAAATAACGCATTAAGCATAGCATTAGGTAAAGGTCTTACCTCTCTCATATAAGTATAAATATCTTCTATGTGATTATCATTATATCCCTTAGCCCACAAAAATTCTTCAAAATCAAGTGAATACATAATATAATCAATTTTATTACCAACACTATTAGATTCTATCTCTTTATAATTAATCCCCATAAGTGACCCGCTACAAATAACATCGTATCTACCATCCTCTCTAAAAGATTTTAAACAAGTAGCACACTTAGAACACTCTTGAAGTTCATCAAAAAATATCAAAGTATCATTTTCTATAAAATCAAAATCATTATTCTTAAAAGAAATATTTCTAACAATATCCTCAACTCTATAACCATCATCAAAAATATCATCATATCTATTTTCAAGAGCAAAATTAATTTCAATAAAACTTTTATAATTATTTAAAGCAAAATTCCTAATAGACTCAGTCTTCCCTATTTGTCTAGCTCCCTTAATTATAAGTGGCATTTTATTATCACTATTTTTCCACTTAACCAAATAATCATCTACTTTACGTCTTAGTCTCATAACATACTTCCCTCCATTACAATACTATTATATCACCATTTCCCATTAAAAACAACTCCAAAAATCACAAAATTACATACATTTTCCCCCATAGAATTCACAAAACTTCCTTTTTTCCTATTTCAGCCCTATAATCAAACTCTCAGCCTTGTATTCCTTACCCTCATTCCTATAACTATGCACCATATCAAAGTTACACTTACTACATATCCCACTAGAAACAATATTCTCTTTCCTTATCCCCATTCTAAGAAGAAGCACCCTATTAATATTAACCGTATCAATGTACCATTTACCATCCCTATTAATAATAAACTCCCCCTCATCAATATCCCTAAACTCCTCCCGAATTAAATCCCGAACATCCTCTCCTACCTCAAAACAACACCCATATATAGAAGGACTCATAACCACTATCAAATCCCGAACATCACACCCATAAACACGAGTCATCTTCTCTATACACTTAACCCCAATCCTCTTAACAGTTCCACGCCATCCCGAATGAACATTACCAATAACCCCCAATACCGGATCATATATCCCCATTAAAATACAATCAGCATTAATAGTAGCAAGCACCACTCCCCTCTTATTCGTAATCATCCCATCAACCCCCTCAAACCTCTCATCATTAATACAAATACTCCCAATATCCTCATCAATAACAACAATATTATCCGTATGCCTCTGTCCGCACTTAACCACTCCCCTATAATCAAGACCTGCCATATCACAAAGTTTTCTATAATCACTAACTACCCCATCAATAACACTCTTACTCTCACTCTCCCCATTCCTCGTTGTCTTAAAATTAACATCAAGTCCCAAACTATAAGTAACACCTACCCTATCTCCATATTTATCCATAATCCTAAAGAAAAGAGAAGAAAAATCTCCCCTATTCACTATCCTAACACTATCATTATCCCTAATCATTTATAATACCTCTTATACTTTTCATAATTACTATTAACCCTCTTAAAAACCACAAGTAACCTCATAAGTGACCTATCCCCCTTATAATACATAATATTACGAACCCTCTTCTCTCTATAAAGAACATCTACTTTTTTAAGAATATCCCTATTCTTAACATATTTGTAAATAACACCCTTAGGGACTATCGTCCATAGAAACTCATTATTAAGGTACTCAGTCTTATTCTTAATATTATAAATAACATCCTCTACCAAATATTTAGTAATATTCTTACCACTCACAGTCGTAAAAGAACTACTCCTACCCTGCCTAATATTAATCTCAAATAACTTATATTTCTTATCCCTCTTATCATACTTAAAATCAAAATTAGCATATCCCGTATACTTAATATCCTCTAAAAACTTTTTCATCTTCGCAAAAAGAGCCTCATCATAAGAACTAATAATAGCCCCATAATCACCAAGTGCACCAGGAGTCTTCTCTTCCAAAATAACCTGTCCAAGACCCATAAACGTTACCTTATGATTAGAATCAACATAAGCATTAAGAACCCTAAGAGCAGTATCATCCCCAGGAATATACTCCTGAATAATCAAAGTATCCCTATAAGTAGAGCCATAAACCCTCTCTAAAATATCCCTAGTTTCCTTCTCACTATGAGAAACAAAAATCTTCTTCTTACCCTCAAACTTACTCTGCCAATACATAACACTATTAGAAGGCTTTATAATAATAGGATACTTAAAAGGAATCACAATCTCTTTATAATTATCATAACTACAAATAAGCGTCTCCGGATAATCAAGTCCATACTCCTTACAAGTCTTATAAAAATTCTCTTTAAGAACAAGTTTATTCATTAATTCCTCACCTATATAAGGAATAATAAAATAATCCTCTAACTTATCCCTATTCTTAATAACAAGTTTCATATAAATATCCGAACAAGCAATCAAAATAAGCTTATTCTTCTTAAATTCACTATGAATCTTCAAAAGTTCTTTCACAAAAACCTTCGGATCCTCTATCTCACTATTCTTTCGAAGATCTAAAAGTTTACTATACTTAGTCTCCGAATAATCACTCTTACCTAAAGCAATACACTTAACACCATACTCCTCATCAAAGGCCACTGCCATTCCATAAACATTCCTATCACTACCAAGTAGTACAGGGATAAACTCTTGTTCTCTCACTATATCATCCTCTTTTCTCTATCTCCATTTTACCACATTTCCACTCATAAATAAAGTAAAATCTTATTATTTACAAAAGTTACCCTACAGGGGCAGGTATATGTAAAGAGCAAATAAAAAAAGTAAACAAATACCTTAAGTACCCGTTTACTTTAATGAAAAAACTATTTAAGAACCTTTATTATAACATTACCCCTTTTAGTAACACTAGAATAAAGCCTTTCTTCTTCTATTTTTTCCCTTTCTTTTCTAAGTCTTTTAATACGTTCTTGTCTGTCTTTCATCATTTTTTCTTGTTTGTTAATTCTATCAAAAGCTTCTTCTTCCGCTTTCCTACCTATAACAAGAGGCTTATATCCTTGACATTCACATATATACTGACATTCAATAGTATTTCCATTCATTCTCTCTACACCAGTTTCAATTTCAGAATAATACTTCATTCCCTTACTAGTTAAATATTCATTTTTCCCCTCTTTAATAGTCCAGTTAGGAGCTGACGTCTTAGCACATTTTTCTATATTATCACAATCTTGACAAATATGCTTAGCCTTACCATCCACAGAATACTTACTAGCTTTTAATGCAGTAATATTAAAATTAATATGCTTAGAGACTATCTCATCAAACAAATACAATCCCATATCATATAAATTCTTTTCCTTAAGTTTTCTTACCAGTTCAACATTGAATACCTCAAATAAAGATTCAGTTTCAATAACATCACTATCCAAATAACGATAAAATTCCTTATTATTAAAATTCAAAGCCTTAAAACTATCAACAATAACAGCATTAATAACTCTCATTTGCATTAGAAACTTAACATATTCCGGATATCTTTCATAGTATGAAAACAAAGTTTTAACATCTTCTTTAGTTCTCTGTATTCTTAAAGCATTTAAAATATCCATTCCTCCAAGAACATCTTCACTAAAAATAATTCTGTCATAAAATTTTGCTCTACCTTCTAAGCCAATTCCTAAGATAAACTTCATACAACTGCCCATTTTACCAAGGTCTGCACGATTAATCTTAGATACCTCTTTTGGAACTTTAACTGTCACTCCGCTAAATTTAACAGTACTAGTTATAAGTTCTCCATTTCTTTTTTCAACAATTTTTTCTTCATTCATTATAATTCCCCCTACGGGTCTATACAATATCATAAACAAAAACAACTGTCAAGCATTAATATTATTTTTATCAAAAAAAAAGAAAAAAAACTTATTTATCAGCTTTTTCTCTTTTTAAAGTCTTAATAAGATTACCATTCTTAGTTCTAACTACCCTTTCATAATCCTTATACTTAGCAGCCTCTCTTCTAACTTTCATATCATTAAGCCTTTTTATCTCAGCTTCCTCAGCATCGTGAACTCTCAAATTTCTAGCACCCATACTTTCAACATTTCTAAATGCTGTACATTCTAAAATATCACGACCCAAAATTTCTCCATATTCATTTACACGTTCAAATCCCGTAGTAATAATACTATGATAACCCAAATGTTTACTAGCAAATTTAGGAATTTCCCCATCCTTGACTTTTATACTATTATCATAAGCACTAATTAATGAACAAGAAGCATTAGCACATTTCTCACAAATATGTGTAAAGTCACCACTTTCACTTCTACTCCTACCAACAAGTTTAATAAAATCACTATTAACAATTCTTTGAAATTCTTTTAAAGCAATTAAAAAATAACCCTTATCTTTAATAGCATCAATAAATACATTATCCATTGCATAAAAAAGCTTATCAATATCAATTTTATCAGCATTCAATATATCAAAAAACTCTTTATTATCATCAACATTAAGTTTTTTATATCTCTTATACACACCAAGTCCAATAACCCTAACCATAAGATGATATTCCAAATTCAAAGGAAACTTAGAATGCCACTCCATTACTGCTTTTGCAGAAAAACACTTACCACTAGATGTTACTAATTGTACAAGTTCTTCACCAGATAATATCTTATCACAAAAAACAAATCTATCAATAATAGTATCTTTAATTTTAGGATCCATAGTTGCAAAAATCCCCCTAATACTATCTTTTAAATTAATAAGATCTTGTCTTTCTATATTTTCTTCAATACGTTTATCAGCAATACCCTTAAATTCAAATACACTAATCCTTGTTTTACCATCTTTCTTTTCAAATATTGCATCTCTTCTTTCTTTCATACTACTACCTCTTTCGACCAAATATACTACCATAAATAAAAATGTCTGTCAATCTATTTTCAAGATTATTTACAATTATTTTTTCGATATATTTAAAAGTATTCCCATACTAATCATTGTAATAAGCAAACTACTTCCCCCATAACTAAGAAAAGGCAAAGTAACCCCTGTAACCGGAATAAGTCCAACAACTACAGATAAATTTAAAATAGCCTGAAAAGCAAACATAAAAGTAATACCAAAAGCAAGATACTTACCAAACAAATCATTACAATTAATAGCAATAGAAAAACCCCTATAAATAATAAATCCAAATAAAAGTATAACAACTCCTGCTCCCACAAATCCAAGTTCCTCACAAATAATCGCAAATATAAAATCCGTTTGAGGTTCTGGTAAATAAAAATGCTTTTGAATAGAATTACCCATACCAAGACCCAAAAGTCCCCCAGGACCAATAGCATATAAACTCTGAATAATCTGAAACCCACTCCCCAAAGGGTCCGACCAAGGATTAAGAAAAGAAACAATCCTCTCCATTCTATACGGAGCAATAAGAATTAAAACAACTATCCCCACTATACCCAATGCCCCCAATTTAACAAAGAATCCAAGTCTACATCCACTAACAAAAAGAAGTACAATAAGGGAAAAAGTCATAACAACTCCCGTTCCAAAATCAGGTTGTAGCATAATCAAAGCAAATACCAAAAATATAATCCCCAATATAGGAAAAATACCCTTTCTAATGTCCTTAATATCTCTATCATTATTAACAAGATATTTAGAAACAAATATAGTAAGACCAAGTTTCATAAACTCACTAGGTTGCATACCAAACCCACCAATACCAAACCAACTTCTACTACCATTTCTTACCATCCCAATACCAGGAATCAAAACCAAAATTAAGAGTAAAAAACAAACACCAAATAAAATGTTTGCTTTATTAAAATATTTCCTATAATCAACTTTCATTACTATATACAGTAGTACATATCCAATAATTAAAAACATAACTTGAGCTTTAAGATACTTATAAGCATCCCCAAATTTATATTCCGCCCATACCGAAGACGAAGAATAAATCATAATACACCCAATTAAAGAAATACATATTATCGCTATAATAAGCTTATAATCAACCCTTTTCATAATCCCCCTTTATAAAATTAAAGCCATACACCATATATAAGAGCAAGAAGTGAAAGCAAGAAACCACATATCCAAAATAACTTAACAATATCTCCCTCTTTCCAACCAAGTCTCTCAAAATGATGATGTATAGGTGTCATTAAAAATACCTTCTTCTTAAATATAACTACACTAATAATTTGCACCATAACCGTAATAGTCTCTATTACAAATACTCCCCCAATAACAGCAAGAGATATCTCGTGAGCTGTAAGAATAGCAACAGTTGCAAGTGTCGCTCCTAAAGTAAGACTGCCCGTATCTCCCATAAATACCTTAGCCGGATAACTATTAAATACCAAAAATCCCATAATAGAACCAACTAAAACAAAACAAAATATACCAATATCCTGATAGCCCTGTATCCAGAAACTACCCCAAGAAATAAGTCCAAAAGCAAGAAATGCAATAGCAGATAACCCTCCCGCCAGTCCATCTAAACCATCTGTAAGATTAACAGCATTAGAAGAACCAACTAAAAGGAAAAGAATAAACACCCCATATAACCATCCCATATTCCATTTAATATGAAGTAAACTAACTTCAAGAACTGAATCCCCAGGTGTAAACTCCCTAAACAAAATATAAAACACAAGAGCTACTATAAATTGTAAAAACAACTTTTGTCCTTGACTCAGACCCTTATTTCTATTTTTCTTTATACTGATATAATCATCTAAAAAACCAATCATACCATAGGAGACAAAAACAAATAAAAGTATAAATAAGTTTACCGAAAAATCTATCTTATTAAGAAGTAATAAAATAATAGTAGTAACAAGAGTAGGAATTATAAAAATAAGTCCTCCCATTGTAGGTGTCCCCGCTTTTCTAGCGTGAGCTTCTACATAAACATTTATTCTTTGACTAATTTTAATCTTTTTCAATATTGGAATCATAACAAGTCCAAAAAGAACTGTTAATAAAAATCCAATCATTAATGCAAATAAAGACTTCGTAAGTGTTAACACAAAATCACTTCCATTTCTAATCACATTATATCATAAAATTTAAAAATTTACACAAGGAACTTCACTTTATAACACTACTTTACATATTAATCACTAAGAAATAGCCTAACACTCTCTCCAATTGCAATATGGCTACCACCTTTCGGAGACATTTTCCTAACCACTTTACCATTACCCGTATACTCTATATTAAATCCCTTAAGAGCTTTAGTAGCATCCTCCCTACTCATACCAACCACATCGGCAATAGAAGAGTACTTCTTATCATACCACTGATATACCTTCTGAAGTCCGTCTTCCCTCTTTTCAACTCCCAAAATCAAAGCCGCATCTTTAAGAACATTTTTAGCAACTGGAGCAGCAACTGTACCCCCATACTGTGTAATTCCCTTAGCATTATCAATTGCAATATATACAACAATCTCAGGATCATCAGCTGGTAAAAAGCCAATAAAAGACACAATATAATTACCAACCATATACCTACCATCCTTAACTTTTTGAGCAGTTCCCGTTTTACCACCTACCCTATAGGAGTCTATATAAGCATTCCTTCCCGTACCAAGAGCAACCACACTTTCTAGTGCCATTCTAACTGTCTTACTAGTATTATCACTAATAACATTTCTAACAAATTTAGAACTATTTTCCTTAATAATATCCCCAGTATCAGAAGAAATCCTTTTAACAACATAAGGCGTATATAACTTACCACCATTAATAGCAGCACTAACCGCTGTTATTTGTTGAATTGCCGTTACACTAACACCTTGCCCAAAAGAAGTAGTAGCAAGTTCTACTGGTCCAACCTTATTTACTGGAAATATTATACCTGTAGCTTCTCCATTAAGATCAATACCCGTTTTTTTACCATAACCAAATTTATTAATATAATTAAATAGCCTCTCCGTACCAAGTCTATTACCAAGTTCAACAAATCCAGGATTGCTTGGTGTTACTATCGGAACATAAAAGAGCATTTTTTCCTTTTATTTCAAGACTTCCACAATCAATTTCAATGTTCCTGTACTGACTATTTTGAATCTCTGTATCAGTACAAGAACATTTTTCTGGATAAAAATTTGATAACTCAAGTTTTTTTCTTTTGTTATCAATTTCTAATTCTCTAT
>JABLTL010127312.1_pt1 | contig 26874 bp, 15 predicted proteins | sample 7160151 | NCBI WGS metagenome assembly JABLTL01 (sample SAMN14651223, study PRJNA627086) | human gut metagenome | isolation source: feces | host: Homo sapiens
AGGGCTTGACCAGAAGCTGAGAAATCAGTGGAGCGGCAAGTGTCTGCATGGTTTCGGTTTTGTATATGTAGTTTTGAAGGTACATGTTTGATAAGAACATGAAGAAGAATCCGAAAGGGTTCTTTTTTTGTTGCCAAAATTCATAGAAGTATGCTACTATTAAATAAAGAAATGGTTACCTGTTCAAATCAATTACAATTAGAGAGTCATTTGATGGGGGTGATTGGATGAATACTACGTGTAAGTATTTGAGAAACCTTACCTGGATTTTAGTAGTGATTGCCATTGGTGTGTTGATGATAGAAGAGATGAATGAGATAGTACGAAAAGGCGTAATATTAGCAATGAGTATTAGTGCAGCCTCCTATATTGTAGTAAGAGATTATCAATCAGGTAGAAGAAAATATTCGTGGATAGTTAGTGTGATTTTGATAATCAGTGCAATATTAATCTGTCTAAAATAAGAGAACCCGAAAGGGTTCTTTTTTTGTTCTCTGGAGGTAAAATATTGACTACAAAAACTGACATGTATTGCGAAAATATACCAAAAAAGTTAAAATTAGAGCAATATAACAGAAAAAGATATGAGAAAGAGGGAAATTGAATGAAAAAATCAAACAAAGTATTAGGCGCTATTATTGCAATAATTTATGTAGCTGTTGGGGTGGGCTGGCTGATTTCTATGTTATCGCAATATAAATTAATTAAAGGTAATTTCGCAGCAGTATATGAGATATTATATTTTGTTCCATCTATATTGATGTTAATCATTGCAGGTATTGAAATTTGTCGTTTGGTAAAAGGTAAGTATAAGGTGATTGACGCATTATTCTATTTGATTTTACCAGTGGTACTGCTTATAGCTGCATTTATAGTTCCATCAGGAAGTGAGACTGGTACATACACTATAATAGAATTTGTGGTTGCATTTCATGTTGTAAAGTCCCTCGCAGCAATAGGAGCAGGTCTTGCAGCTCTTATCTTAGCAGGTATTAAAGTAAAAACAGAAAAATAGGTATAAATAAACCCCCGGAACTGTTGGAGGTCAGATAACAGTTCCAGGGGTTTTTTACTTTATAGAGAAATTTTTATCATAGAAAACGTTAATTATTTATTTTCTGGTGTATGCCATTCCCAGTTACGAACTTCTTCGATATCCTGTCCGTATTCTGCGATGTACTGTTTGTGTTCTACCAGTTTGTCATTCATTTTCTGAATCAGGTAAGAACCGCGGTTTCCTAACTGTGGAAGGTGCATAATAGCATCTTTTACAAGGTTGAAACGGTCGATTTCATTCTGAACTCTCATATCGAATGGAGTTGTGATAGTACCTTCTTCCTGGTAACCATGAACAGATACGTTCTGGTTGTCACGACGGTAAGTTAACTCATGAATCAGAGTTGGGTAACCGTGGAATGCGAAGATAACCGGTTTGTCTGTTGTAAACAGTGCATTGTATTCGCTGTCACTTAATCCATGAGGATGTTTGTGGTTAGATTCCAGTTTGAATAAGTCAACTACGTTGACAACACGAATCTTCAGTTCCGGAAGTTCATCACGTAAGATAGTAACAGCTGCCATTGTTTCAAGTGTTGGTGTATCACCGCAGCAAGCCATAACAAGATCTGGTTCTTCACCACAGTCATTACTTGCCCATTCCCAGATACCTACACCCTGTGTGCAGTGTTTAACAGCCTGTTCCATACTTAACCACTGATAACTTGGATGTTTGGATGCTACGATAGCATTTACATAGTTTTTACTCTTGATGCAGTGGTCGAAGCAAGATAATAAGCAGTTTGTGTCTGGTGGCAGATACATACGAACTACGTCTGCTTTTTTATTAGCGATATGGTCAAGGAATCCAGGGTCCTGATGTGTAAATCCGTTGTGGTCCTGCTGCCATACGTTTGATGTAAGGATGAAGTTTAAGGAAGCAATTGGCTGTCTCCAGGAAAGCTGATTGCAGACCTTTAACCATTTTGCATGCTGTGCAGCCATGGAGTCTACAACACGGATAAATGCTTCGTAACTAGCGAAGAAGCCATGACGACCTGTTAACAGGTAACCTTCTAACCATCCTTCACACATATGCTCACTTAACATACTATCCATAATACGTCCGCCTCTTGCCAGGCAGTCATCTGTATCAAGCATTTCTGCGTTCCAGTCTCTCTTTTCTGCTTCAAATACTTTGTAGAGACGGTTAGACATACTTTCATCCGGTCCGAAGATACGGAAGTTTTTGTTATCCTGATTTAAGTTGAAGATGTCACGGATGTATCCGCCAAGTTCAATCATATCCTGAGCTTTTGTTTTTCCTGGGTCAACATCGATTCCATAAGTACGGAAATCCGGAAGTCTTAAGTCTTTCAGTAAAAGACCACCATTTGCATGTGGGTTAGCACCAAGACGAGCATTTCCCTTAGGAGCAAGTTCAGCCAGTTCCGGAATCAGACGACCATTTTCGTCGAATAATTCTTCCGGATGATAGCTTTCTAACCATTCCTGTAACAGTGGAAGATGTTCTTCCGGTTTTTCCATTGTAATCGGAACCTGATGAGCACGGAAAGAACCTTCAATCTGAAGTCCGTCAACAACCTTAGGACCTGTCCATCCCTTTGGAGTACGAAGAATAATCATTGGCCATGCTGGACGTTCCGCATCGTTTTCTTTACGAGCATGTTCCTGAATTGCTTTGATTTTTTCGATTGCAGTATCCATAGCTTCTGCCATGAGTTTGTGCATTGTCATTGGGTCGTCACCTTCAACGAAGATTGGTTCCCAACCGCATCCTACAAAATAGCTTTCGATTTCTTTGTGAGAAATACGAGAGAAGATTGTAGGGTTGCTGATTTTATATCCGTTCAGATGAAGAATCGGAAGGACAGCACCGTCTGTAATTGGGTTTAAGAATTTATTTGACTGCCAGGAAGTAGCCAGAGGACCTGTCTCGGCTTCACCATCACCGACAACTACAGTAGCGATTAAGTCCGGGTTATCAAATACTGCACCAAATGCATGAGCGATAGAATAACCAAGCTCGCCACCTTCGTTGATAGAACCTGGAGTTTCCGGAGCACAGTGGCTTGGAACACCGCAAGGGAAGGAGAACTGTTTGAACATTTTCTTCATACCTTCTTCATCCTGGCTGATGTTTGGATAAATTTCACTGTAAGAGCCTTCCAGATAAGTGTTTGCAATCATGAAGTTTCCGCCGTGTCCCGGACCGGAAAGTAAAATCATATCCAAATCGTAACGTTTGATTACACGATTACAATGAACGTAAACAAAGTTCTGACCTGGTACAGTTCCCCAGTGACCAACAATTTTTTTCTTAATCTGGTCCATAGACAATGGCTTTTTAAGAAGCGGGTTGTCTAAGAGATAAAGCTGACCAGCAGATAAATAATTAGATGCACGCCAATAAGCATCCATTTTATCTAACATTTCCTGAGATAATGGCTGTTTTTCAAGACAAGTATTCTCTGACATGTGTTTCCTCCTAGTAAAATAGATTTCTAATTGTTAATTATTTGATGGTGTAATCATAACATAAGTTCAAAAATTCGTTAAATCATTTATTTTGATTCTATTCATATCAAAAAGTTATGGATAGAAAAAAAGAATACCTCAAGCCGGATATTTTCCGGCTTGAGGTATTCTTAAATTATTTTTTTACCAGTAGGAGTTTTACAAAAACTGGCTGAATTCTACTTTTTCTTTATTTGGTCCTTCGATTGTAAAGAAGCGTACTCCATTTTCCCAGAATGGAAGAAAATGAATCGTATCGGAAGTTGCATTCAGTCCGTTTTCGTTAATATAGGCATAATAGATAAAATACCTGCGGCAGCAGCAATTAATAATCGGGCAGGGTCTGCGGTAAATACAGTTTCCATAATTTTAACTCTCCTTTTTTAAAAAATACTTTTATTTTTAATTTACGCTTATTACTTAACTGCAAGTGAAGTATATAAATTAAGAGGAAAAATATGTCTATTGATATAAAAAACAATTTTTTAAAACTTATTTTGGTTAAAATGCACATAAAATATTCTTGTTTGCGTTTCATAGTATACTGTATTAAAATGGAACTATGACTGAAAAGTATGGAAAAGCAAGGAGGACAAAATGAGCGAACGAGGCGTTACTACGATTACATTAAAACAGATTAATAAAGAAAAGGTATATCAATATATTTATCGTACGAAACAGACTTCAAAACTTCAGATTGTGCAGGATTTAAAGATGGGTCTGTCTACCGTCAGTCAAAATTTAAATGTGCTTGAAGAAGAAGGTCTGATTCAAAGAGATGGCTATTTCGAATCAACGGGTGGAAGAAAGGCACAGGTGATTCAGATTGTATCAGATGTCCGGATTTCAATAGGAATTGGAATTTTAAAAAAAATGTTTCATATTGTTGCAATTGATTTATATGGAAAGGTGATTGCAAAAGACACCATTGATCTGGATTATAGCGATACAGAAGAATATTATGAAAAGGTAGCAAATAAAATAGATGAATTTATAGAAGAATACAAATATCAGAAAGAAAGAATCCTTGGTGTCTCGATTGCAACTCAGGGAATTATTTCTCCGGATGGTTCCGGAGTCATGTATGGTACGATTATGAATAATGTGAAGATGCGTCTGTCTGATTTTTCTTCTAAGCTGCCTTATCCATGCCGTCTGGTACATGATTCAAAAGCGGCTGCTTATCTGGAATTATGGAATCATTCGGAACTCGACAGTGCAGTGGTGTTTTTATTAAATCGCAACCTTGGTGGAGCGATTATTACAAATCGAAAGGTGCATGAAGGAAGTTTCATGCATAGCGGAGTGATTGAACACATTTGCATTAATTCAGATGGACCGTTGTGTTATTGTGGAAACCGTGGCTGTCTGGAAACCTATTGTTCCGCAAATTCACTGTCTGAAATTGCAGGAATGTCAATAAAGGAATTTTTTGAAAAACTAAGAGAAAATAAAGAGGAGAATATAAAGCAAATCTGGAAAGAGTATTTAAAACATCTGGCATTTGCCATGAGAAATCTGAATCTGGTCATTGACGGACCGATTATTATCAGTGGGTATCTGGCACCCTATTTTATGGAGAATGATTTGAATTATCTGTTAAAACAGATCAATTCATCGCTTCCGTTTGAGGTTCCAAAAGAAAATCTGATAGTTGGGACAAATGGACAGTACACTCCGGCAATCGGTGCGGCTCTTTTCTATGTGAAAAAGTTTATTGATGGAATTGCTCCGATGATTTAACTTTCCGGTGACCGAGATGATAATCACGACGACAGGATTTGTTGTATATAAAAAGTCTGATATTGCTAAAAGAAAGTTTCAAACTTGCTTTACAAAAATGGAAAAATAAAGTATAATTACAGAAAATAAATAAGTTTTAAAGCGGTCCTTGACGAAATAATGAAAACAGAAAAAATGATTTAAGATAGGTTAAAAGGTAAGCTCGGTGAGAAACCGGCGCAGTTTCCCCTACTGTAACACAGATGTTGTGAAGCCAGAAAACTGCCGTTTTTTAAATTTAAATTTATTTTCGGGAAAAGAAAGTAAATTTATTTTTGTGTATGTGAATAAACATTTTAAATATGTGACAGCAACTCTGGCATGCGAAAAGTAAAGAAAGAAATTTCCCGTGATCTGGGAGATTTCTTTTTCTTTACCAATTTAGCTTGATGAAAAGGAAAAGAATGGATAAGACAATGGGACAAATATTAACGTGGAAAGCAAAAGAAAAAAATGTTTTTACCAGAGCACAGGGAAAGAAAGTACGGGAAAAAGAACTGGTACTGGCTTCGGATTGCAGAAAGATAGAAGATGAAGCACTGATGAATAACGTAAAAATTAAAAGAGTACAGATTCCTTCATCGGTAACAGAAGTCGGAAAACAGAGCTTTGCAAATTGTACAGCTTTAAATGAGCTGTGTTTTGATAACATAGAAAGAATTAAGCAGGAAGCATTTTCGTGTTGCATCAGAGTTCGGAAAGCAGAATTTTCCAAAAAACTGCAGTACATTGGAAAAGGTGCTTTTTTTCGGTGTAAAAAACTGGAAACAGCGACTTTTCCTGAAAGTGTAACGTGTGTGTATCTAGCGGAAGAGGTATTTTATGGATGTGAAAGTCTGAAGGAAATTAAGATTCCAAAGTCTGTCCAGGAAATTAAAAGTCGTGCCTTTTATAAATGTTTAAATCTTGAAAAGGTAGAATTTCCATTGGCACTTCGGAAGATTGATTCTCAGGCATTTTATCAAACAGCATTAAAAGAACTGGAACTTCCGGATGGACTGCGTGAGATTGGAGACAGTGCATTTTTAAAATGTAACAATCTGGAATCCGTGAAAATTCCAGAAAGTGTGAAGCGGATAGAAAAATGGGCATTTCATGGATGTCATCGTCTGAAAGTAGTTGAGATTGCTCATGAACCGGAATTTATCGGAGACTGGATTGTAAACAAAAGTACGGTGATACGGTGCAGAAAAGACAGCAAAGTAGAAGCATACTGTAAAAAGTTTGAATTTGCAGTAGAATACATAGAGTGAAAAATACTGCGGACGGTTATGAATTATTTTATTATAACACAGTAGACACAAGGATAAATGAAGACCTTTCCTGATGGGAAGGTCTTTTTTTATATAACACAAAAGAAATAATGCACTCTCAAAGCGCATAAAAAGAAGGAGGAAACAAAATGAAACAGAGAAAGAACAATCGATTTCTGGCAATGCTGATGGCGATGTTAATGATTGTATCAACTGTTGCAACGGGCTGGTATCCGGTTGTTGCAAAAGCAGATACAAACACAGGCATTACCTTAACTGTAATCGGCGATACCGGAAATCACAGTAAAAATCTGGATGAACATACCGGATATGTGTATTGGTTAAAAGACCAGCCGCTTAATATTGATGTAAACAGTCTGGAAAGTTATTATGTGGCTGAAAACTGTAAAGACCAGATTAAGGCTGCATTAAAAGAAGCAAAGATTGACTATCATTTTTCAGATGAAGGCAGCTGCTACCCAGATGATATGAAAAATAAGGACGGAGTTGACTTACAGAGTAACTGGAGTGCAGGATACTGGTCTGTTATCGTTCAGTACGCAGATGGCTCTTTTAATTCCAATGGATGGAGTAGTTATGATGGAGCTGCCCAGCTTCAGGATGGATGCCGTCTGATTTATTACTGGTCAGACAATCCGACAAATGACTGTCGTCTGACCACAGATGATTCCTGGAATACCCAGCTTAACTATGATACGGATGCGGTAACGGGACTTCGTTTTTCAACAGAAGAACAACCGGATGCAGCATTAACAGAAATCGAAACAGAAGTTGGTTCTGATATTGATTTACTGACAAATTTTACAGCACCGGCTCAGACAACCGTATCAAAAGCATTAAACTGGACTTCCAGTAATCAGGATGTTGCAACGGTTACAGCATCTGAAACAGGTGCAGTCGTAACTCCAAAATCAGCAGGAACAACTACCGTTAAAGCTTCTATGGTTAATACCTTAGGAGACACCGTTGAAGCATCCTGCGATGTAAAAGTTACTTCAAACGGTACAACCGTAACAGATCTTTCCTTTGCGGAGGGAACTGAAATTTCCATGGCTCCGGGTGCGGTAAAAACTCTGACACCGGCTTATACACCGGAACTGGAAAAAGGTGAAACGGCACCGGCTTTAACATGGGAATCTTCTGATAAAGGAGTTGCTGATATAAACGCACAGAATGGCGAAATTACAGCAAAAACTCCAGGTACTACTGTAATCAAGGCTTCCTTTACCAATAATAAAGGTACAGTAGTCAGTGCAGAGTGCAAAGTAACAGTAGAACAGATTGCAGTGACAAAAATTGCTCTGGACAAAGAAAGCCTGAGTTTAAAGGAAGATGCAGAAAGCAAATTAAATGTAACATTTGAACCTGCAAATGCAACAGAAGATTTAGATGTTAAATGGGAATCTGATGATAAAAATGTAGCAACCGTAACAGGTGAAGGCAAGAGCGCAACTGTAAAAGCAGTTGGAGCAGGAAGTGCTACAATTACTGTAACAGCAGGAACATTCAAAGCAAGTTGTGAAGTAACAGTAAGTGCTGCACAGCCTATGGTAAAAGAGTTTGTATTTGCATCCGATAAAAACGGTGAAAATGTTTATGCGATGCAGTCTGAATTAGATGCAAAGACAAAAGAATGTACCGTTGCAGTACCGGAAACGGTAAATACATTTTATTTAAAACCGGTTTTAAGTGATGATGCAGAAGTTAATACAATTACTGCAAACTACAAAAACTATAACTATACAAAAGATTTAACAAAAGCTATGCCGGCAAATGAATTTACACAGTTTAGCGGTGTAAATCGTGTGCTTCAGTCTGACATTGAAGCAAGAGAAATGTCAATTGATGTAGCTTCAAAAACCGGTAAAACAGAAACTTATAAAGTTCATATTATTCGTGAGACGACCCTTTCCGGTTTAAGTGTCACAAAAGCAGATGGAACAAAAGTGACATTAGATCCGGTTTTCAATGCAAGAAAAAAAGAATATACGATTGTTGTTCCTAAGACATTAGAAAGCGTAGTATTTAAAGCAACTGCAAGAACCGCTGCCAATTCTGAAATTAAAGTAAACGGAAAGACAGCAGAAAACGGTGAATACACACTTGCCTTAACCGGAGACGATGCAAAAGTAGTTACAGAAATTGAGGTAGGAAATGAAAATACTGTTGCGGGCAAATATACAGTTTCTATCTTAAGAGAAGAACCTGTTACGATTACTTTTGAAACAGAACCGAAAGATGCAATTATCACAGTTATTGACAAAGATAAAATCAAAGCAGGCGGAGAAGACGGCATTTATAAAGTTCTTCCGGGAACTTATACCTATACGGTATCTAAGACCGGTTATGTAACAAAACATGAAGAGATTACAGTAGAGAAAGACACTGTTATCAAAGCTTCTCTGGAAAAAGCGCAGAGCAGCAACTTAAAAGATTTAGACTGTGACTGGGCTGGATTTAGAAAAGATGGAAGTAATCAGGCTGTAACAAGTGCAAAGACAGCAGCCACACCGGAAACAGCATTCCAGAAATGGGAAAAGAAAGTCGGAGAAGGGTTCAGCAACTGGGCAGTCAGCTCTCCGATTATCGTAGACAACAATCTTTACTGCTATGCAGGAAAACAGCTTCTTAAAATTAATAAAGAAACTGGTGATATCATTGCAAGTGCACCGATGGCAGGAAACAGTAGTTTTGGAATCAACCCTCCATGCTACGGTGGTGGAATGATTTTTGTAGGACTTGCAGGTGGAGCAGTACAGGCATTTAATGCAGAAACTCTGGAATCCTTATGGGTATTTAAAGATACACTTGGAGGACAGCCAAACTGTACGATTCAGTATTCTGATGGATATATTTATACAGGATTCTGGAACAGTGAAACAAAAGATGCAAACTTCGTATGTGTTTCTGCAACAGATGAAGACCCAGATAATCCGACAGAAACAAAATATGCAACCTGGACTTATGCCGTACAGGGTGGATTCTATTGGGCAGGTGCTTATGTAACTGATAAATACGCAATCGTAGGAAGCGATGATGGAGAATCCGATTCAACAAGTGATTCTTCTTATGTATATTGCTTTGATAAGCTGACTGGTGAAGTAGTTCAGAAAGTCGGTCCGCATCATGGCGATATCCGTTCAGATATCTCCTATTATGACGGAAGAATTTATTTTACATCAAAAGGTGGATATCTGTATTCCTATAACCTGAAGGAAGACGGAACAATTGATACAGAAAATCTGATCGAGCCAATCGAAATCGGAAAAATGAGCACAAGTACTCCGGCAATCGCAAATGGTCGCTGTTATGTAGGTTCTTCTTACGGTTCAAATTTCAGTGGAACTTATGGAATCTCAGTTGTAGATATTAATGAGGAAACAGGTGCAATGAGTCTTGAATATGTAGTATACACAGATGCTTATCCTCAGACTTCAGGTGTTGTATCAACAGGTTACAAAGGATATAACTATGTATACTTTGCAACAAACGGACCAAGCGGAAATCTCTGGGTGGTAAAAGATGCTCCTGGCATGACAGAACCGGATGAAGGAAGTCAGGTTCTGTATACACCGGAACACAAACAATACTGCATCTCCAGCGTAGCTGTGGACAAAGATGGTACCATTTACTTCAAGAATGACTCTGCTTACATGATTGCAGTTGGAAATTCCGCAATTGATACAGACAAACTTCAGGATTTAATTGAAACAGCAAAAGCAACAGATGCTTCCAAATACACAGATGAATCTTACAATGCATTACAGGATGTGATTGCAGAAGCAGAAGCGGTAGCAGAAAATCCAGAATCCAAAGAACAGGTTGCCGAAATGACTGAAAAACTTCAGTCAGCAATAGATGGACTGGTTGTTAAAACAGGCTGGCAGACCATCGACGGTAAGAAATATTACTACAAAGAAGATGGTACACAGGCAACTTACTGGTATAAAGTAGATGGAAACTACTACTGGTTTGGAACTGACGGAATTTTGAAGACATACTGGCAGAAAGTTTACAACAAATATTACTGGCTTGGAAGCGACGGAGCAATGAGAACCGGTTGGCAGACTATTTACGGCAAGAAATACTATCTTGGAAATGCCAATGATGGAGCGATGAAGACTGGCTGGCAGACCGTTGATGGCAAGAAATACTATCTTGGAAATGCAAGCGACGGAGCAATGAAGACCGGCTGGCAGACGATCGATGGCAAGAAATATTATCTTGGAAACGATGGCGCAATGAAGACTTACTGGCAGTCAGTAGATGGTAAATACTACTGGTTTGGAACGGACGGCGTTATGAAAACATACTGGCAGAAAGTTTACAACAAGTATTACTGGCTTGGAAGCGACGGAGCAATGAGAACCGGCTGGCAGAAAGTTTATGGAAAATATTACTGGCTGGGTCATTCCAATGATGGAGCAATGAAGACCGGCTGGCAGACCATCTATGGAAAGAAATATTACTTCGGTGGAGCAAATGATGGTGTTATGAAAACCGGCTGGCAGAAGATTGGCGGAAACTGGTACTACTTTGGCGGAGCCAATGATGGTGCTATGAAAACCAATACATGGATTGGAAACTACTATGTAAACGCATCCGGTGTACGCACAAGAAGCAGATAATTAGTGTACGGACAGATTAACATTTGATAGAAAATCAATGTGTTACAAAAAAACAGTACAGTAATAAACAGTAATAAAACAAAGGAAGAGCAGACCCTGGCGACAGGGGTCTGTTCTTCTCTATATAAAAAGAGCAGGTAGAAGATATGAATTTACGGAATTTCTGGAAAAAAATAAAAAAACCATTTATGACCGTAGCAGCAGTGATTTTGGTTCTGCTGCTTTTTGTCGTATCTGTGACACAGAATCAGGCAGCACCGGAAAATCCTATGGAAAAAGAAAATGCAGACCCATCCCGTATGTATGTGACCTCCTCCAGTCTGGCCATGGATGAGTCACTTCTGGACAGTGTGGAGAATGCCAATATCAATACGGGAAATCAAGAGAATCAAGAAGAACAGGAAGAGGAGCAACAAGAAGAACAAGACGAAGAAAATCAGGACGAGGAGCAGCAAGAAGAACAACAGCAGGAAGAAAATCAAGAAGAGAATTCGGATAATTCTACAGAAACACAGGAACAGCAAACTTCTGAGGAACAGCAGCAGGTTTCACAGACTCCTCTTGACAGTAATTCGGAACAACTTGACAGCTTGCTTCCAATTGTAAAAAAAGATAAAACAAAAAATAATTCCGGTACAGGACCATCCGGCGGTGACAGTCAAAATGGAGGAAATGGAAATTCCGGAAATAGTGGTCAGGGAACAGGTGGCAATGGCAACGGAAAAGGAGACGGCGACGGGGACAGCCAGAAAGATGGAAAACAGATTGTGGTAGCACCGGAAAATTCCGAAGCGTATTTTACGACAAGTTTGAAAAACGAAGTTGTAACGGAAGCAGAATATCCATTTTCGATTACGTATCATTCCAAACTTTCTGTGATTAGTACGGTAGTTGACATAAATGGGAATCAGCAGAATTATAACGGAAGCATTACTCTTTCTGAAGGTGAAAATAAAGTTACAGTTTATGTGACATTTCGTGATAAATGGAGCAACATCCGAGTCTCTTCTCCAACCTATACGATTTATTACAATCCATCCAATCAGATTTTGATTATTGCCGATGAGTTAAAAGCATTAGATGGACAGACGGTGCAGGAACAACAGCTTGATTTTACCGCTTATGCCTTAAAAGGAACAGAGAGGGTAAAATTAATCATCCGAAGAAATAGTGAAAAAGCCCTAAAATCGACCGATGGGGATACCGCTTATACAGAAACTTTAAGTGAAGGAAAGAATGTATTTACATTAATTGCGGGAACCGGAACAGCAACGGTATCAGAGAATTATACAATTTACTATGATTCTCAAAAACAGGCGGACGATTTTACTTTGACGCTTGAGGGTGAAAAAAATTCGAGTACGATTACCCCGCAGATGAGCGGAGGTTCTCAGACGTTTCGATATGAAAATAATACAAATAGTTTTCGTTTCCGTTTCAATCACAGTCAGATTACCGGAAAAGAAGAAATTACAAGTGTGGTTTGCGGGGACAGCAGAGGTGGAACATACTCGCCGTCTGCCAATTCAAATGGCTGGTATACAATTTCTCTGTATGCAGACAGGGAGATGCCAATTGCAGTTGGATTTATTGATTCCAATGGAAATTCGGGCAGTTATACCTGGAATATCGAATTTAACCGAACCGGTGAGACACCATCCAATATGGCACCGGTTGTGGAACATAATTTAAAATCGGAATACAACACCGAATATGTGGATTTGAATGTTTCTGCAAAAGAAGTCAGCGGTGGCGGTGGCGCATTAAGTGCAGACAACATGCACATTTACGTCAATGGAGAAGAAGTAAAATATCGTGGTTGTTCCGGAACTGCTTATGAATATCTCCTGCATCTTCAGCAGGGAGAAAATGAAGTTGTCATTTCTGTAAAAGATAATCAGCAGTATGAGACAACGAAGACCTATACAGTACTTTATAATCCATCCCAGATTACCGTTACCTTCCAGTTAGAAGCCGGAACGGTCGGTCTTGGAATGTTGATTCCACGTCATGAAGTAACAATAGATGGAAACACCACGCTGGCACATCTAGTCGAACAACAGCTTGCTGAATATAATTTCACTTCTATGATTACAGGAAGTGTGGACAACAGTTATTATCTTGCAGGAATCAAAAAGCCGGGAATGACAAATGGTCTTCGTGTACCGGATGAATTGAAACAGATGATTATTGATGACGGAATGGGCTGGACCGGAAGCTATCAGACCGATGCCTTATGGGAAAAAGATTTTGCACAATGGTCAGGCTGGATGGTCTGCGTCAATAATTATTACGTCGGAACAGGAATGGCAAGCAGAAATCTTTCTGATGGAGACGAAATCCGTGTCCGTTACACCCTGGCAGGCGGAAAGGATATCGGTCAGTATGGAAATGAAGGTGTATACGGAAATGTTCAGGGTAATTATGGCAAAGAATGGTAAAAGAAACAGAAAAATAAAGAATCGGGAAAAGAGAGGCAGGAATAGATGAATACAAAAACAGAAGAAATTCTGAAAGAATTAAATAAAATTATCGTGGGAAAAGAAGCGGTGCTGGAAAAGACATTGATGGCAATTTTATCAAGGGGTCATATTTTATTGGATGACGTTCCCGGAGTGGGAAAGACCACGCTGGCACTTGCATGCTCTAAAGTATTAGGTCTGGATTATCATCGAATCCAGTTTACACCGGATGTTGTGCCGTCCGACATCATTGGATTTTCAATGTATAATAAAGAAAGTGGAACATTTGAATATAAGCCAGGTGTGGTTATGACAAATCTTTTGCTTGCGGATGAAATTAACCGTACTTCCAGTAAGACGCAGTCTGCGCTTCTGGAAGTTATGGAGGAAGGACAGGTGACAGTAGATGGAGAGACGCATGAATTGCCAAAACCGTTTGTGGTACTTGCAACCCAGAATCCGGTTGGTTCTGCGGGAACTCAGCTGCTGCCACAGGCACAGTTAGACCGTTTTATGATTCGTATGGAAATGGGATATCCGGATTTTCAAAGTCAGGTCAATATCCTGCGTGACCGTCAGACAGAGAATCCACTCGATAAGGCAGAGCAGGTGACATCAACCGATGAAATTTTAGAAATGCAGGATGAAGTCACACAGATTTACATCGAAGATAAAATTTTAGAATATGTTACCTCTTTGGCAATGAATACCAGAGAACAGGAGATGGTTCGTTTAGGAGTCAGTCCTCGAGGTGCACTTGCGGTGACCAGACTTGCCAAAGCAAGAGCTTACGTACAGGGAAGAGATTATGTCACTCCGGAAGATGTGCAGAAAGTCTTTTTGGATGTCTGTGCGCATCGTATTATTTTAAATCCAAAGGCAAAAATTGCAGCACTTTCGGCTTCAGATGTCTTAATAGAAGTTTTAAAGCAGACAAAATCACCGGATAACGGTCGATAGGAGAGACTATGGCAAAATCAAGGATTCTATGGGGATTTGAACTGATTTTATGCGTGTTGTTTTATGTATTTACAGATAGTTATGCAGGGCTGTGGCTGTTGGCAGTTTCACTGGTGCTTCCGATTGTTGAGATGATAGGGGCAGAGATTTGTGCAAAAAAACTTTTCGGAACTTTAGGCATAGACAATCTGGGTGAAAAACAAAAAGACATGACAGCCATGTTAAAGATTAAGAATACAGGTTTGTTCCCCTTTGACAGAATAATTGCAAAGATAAAATGCGAAAACCTGCTGACAGGAGAGGCAGAAGAGTATGAGATTTTAGCTTCTGCTCCCGCAAAAACAGAAACACTTCAGCAGTTACAATTAAAAAGCAGGCACTGCGGAAAACTTTGTCTGAGCTTAGAAGGATTTTTGGTACTGGATTATTTTGGACTTAGAAAAACAAAAATTCCAGCAGATTCTGAAAAAATGACATTGATTACTCCGAATACTTTTGGACTTCAGGTGGAAGTGGTTTATGGGGAAAATGCAGTGCTAGATGCCGAAGAATATTCCATGAGCAAAGCCGGATTTGACCCAAGTGAAACATTTGCAGTCAGAGAATATCGTGCAGGTGACCACATTCATCAGATACATTGGAAACTTTCAGAAAAATTAGATGGATTAATCGTAAGAGATTATGGACTCCCGGTGCAGAATACCATTTTACTTTTACTAGAGACCGGATATCCGGAAAAAAGCGAAGAATTTCCATCGCAGATGGAAAAGCTGGTAGAATGTCTGGTATCGGTTTCACAGGAAATGTGCGAACAGCAGATTGTACATAGTATTGGCTGGTATAACCATAAAGAGCAGACTTACAGCAGTGCGGAAATTGACAGTCTGGAAGAATTTACAATGATACTTCCGGAACTTCTTTCAGCGGTTCCGGGAGAAGATGGAACTTCGGTTCTCGGTCATTACATGGAACAGAGAGAACAATGTGAGTTTGCACATCTGGTGCTATTCACTCCATATCTGACGGCAGATGCCTCGGCTTTGGCAGAACGGTGTCTGGTGACGGAAGTGATTTGTGAGAAAGAGCCGAGAGGCGAATTTACAGAGGAAGGGGCGCATGTGATTTCCGTATCGACAGAAAATGCCGAAGCGGAACTCTCATATCTTGAAATATAGGTGGAAAATTCCGCAAGCAAGAGAAAAAATTATAGGTGGTTCGATTCATGAAAAAAAATCAAAAAAACAGTACAGGAATTCTGCTTGTTGCTGTACAGACAGAAAAAAATCAAAAACAAAAAAGAATAGAAAATTTCATAGACGGACTGCTGGTATGGATATTTGCAATGCTGACAGGCATCGCCGTCTGCAACATGTTTGGAATAAAGGTAAATGCACTGCCTGCCATTGCAGGAGTTGTGTTTGCGGTGTATCTTTCTTTTGAAGCTGAGTGGAAAGGAAAACTGAAAAAATATGCACTGCTTGCAGAAGTTTTGGTGCTGATACTGGTGCTTCTCCTCTTTCATAAAATGATACTGGATGGATGGAATCTGTTTTTAAACCAGATTTTAGATGAAATCAAACAGCACATTCCTTATATTTATCCGCAGTATCCGGTATCAGGTGGAGCTCTGTCAGACAAGTGGAAACTTTCGGTTACGATGGCGGTATTGGTTGTGGTTATCGAAAAGATAAGTACCGTATTTATCAAGATGGAAAACCGGTGGATAACCGGTCTGATTGGACTTATGTGGATAACCTTACAGATTGTGCTCGGATTTGGTCCATCGTTTGTTTTCAATGTTGTATTTTCAGGTGCATTGTTATTGATATGGTTTCGGATGCATCGAAAAGAGGAAACCGGAAGCAAAGAAAGTGCCTTAAAAATAGAAAGTGCCTGTTTTACAGCAGGTATGATTTTGTTTGTAACACTTATTTTCATGCTGCTTGTGCCCGAAAAAGAATACTCCAAAAATGAAACAGTCAGCAAGTTAGAAGCTTCGATAAAAGAAAAAATAGAAGACTGGCGGTATGGTGGAAGTTATGATGCGATGCCAAAAGGAGATTTTGAAGGACTTTCTTCTTTGAAATTAAAAGATGATGCGGTGCTTGAAGTGACAATGAGCGACCCACAGTCTTATTATTTAAGAGGATACACCGGCAGTGTTTACAATAAACATGGTTGGGAAACAACCGATAAAAAAGTACTTTATAACGCTTCGGATTTATTTTACTGGCTGCATCAGGATAGATTTTTCGGACAGGAAACCTTACCGCTTGCATCTTTAGCTTTAGATGAGACGACAAAAGAAGAACCGGAAAATACTGTCACCATAAAAAACTTAAAAGAGGACAGCCGTTATCTGTACACACCTTATGAACTTACCGGAACAACGCCTGATAAAAATCGAATCGGAGATGAAGGTGTTATTGCAAAAGGCTTAAAGGGACAGCGAAAATATACTTATACGGCGTTGGAAAATCAGATTAAAAAATATCCGTCTCTTACCGCAAAACTTGCAGATACAGAAAATCTGGATGAAGAGGGAAAAGCGTACAGTGAAAAAGAAGCATTTTATAATCAATATGTCTATGAGACCAATTTGGAACTCCCAGAGTCTGTTGAGACAGAATTAAAAGAGGTACTTGGAGAGTATACCCTTGCAAATGGCAGTACTCATTTTGATTATACAAAGGCGAAACAGAATATTTTATATGTGTTGAGTTCCCGCTGTACTTACAGTGAAGAAATCAAAAAAGAAACCGGAGATTTGGATTTTTTAACGAATTTTCTTGAAAATACCAAAAAAGGTTATTCCGTGCATTATGCGACAGCGGCAGCATTGATGTTCCGGTATTATAAAATTCCGGCAAGATATGTCGAGGGGTATGTGATTACACCGGACGATGTCAAAAGTATGAAAGCCGGAGAGCCTTATACCGTAGATGGAACGCATGCACATGCATGGGTGGAATATTATCAGGATGGAGTTGGCTGGCTTCCATTTGAATCGACTCCTTCCTATCTTGGAATTATGGAGACCGCAGAAGATTATCAGGATATCTCGGGAATTACTTCGGGTATCGGAGCAGATGACGAGCAGGAACAACAGGATGAACAGGATAATCTTGAGGACGAAGAACAACCGGAAGAAGAGGAAGATGAGATTGACTGGATTTTGATACTGGAAATGCTTCTTGGTATCTTGATTGTACTGATTACCTTGTTTTTGATTTTAATTATTGTAAAAATCATCCGTGAGCGGATTCGCTGTCAGAAGATAAAACAATTATTTGACAGTGAAGATTATAATCAGGCAGTCAATGCATTGTTTGAATATACCATGAATATTTTAGCAGTCTTTGGTTTGAAAGTGCGAAATGCTTCCTTGTATCGTTATGGAAGTCAGATAGAAAGCTTGTTTGATGAAGAAATGAAAATAGAATATACCAAGGTGGTAGATATCAGACAGGAAGCCGTTTACAGCAGCCACAGCATAGCAAAAGAACAGAGAGATTTTGTTATGGAATTTAAGAATAAGGTCTGGGAAAAAGTTTACAAAGAAGCAGGATGGCTGGAACGATTCCAGTTGAAATTTATTTATTTCCTGTAAGGTGGAATCAAAATGAAAAAGAAAAGTTATGGAAAGAAACTGCTGGCATGGGTGCTTGCCCTGGCAGTTAGTATGACTCTGGTTCCTGTCATGGGACAAAGAGAAGTACAGGCGGCAAAAATTATGAATGCCTGGGATGGAGAGACAACCGAAGTTCCAAAAACCGATGAAAATGGAACGTATCAGATTTCAAACGGAGCAGAGCTTGCGTGGTTTGCAAAGAAAGTAAATGACGGCGCAAGTTCGATAAACGGAGAACTGACGGATAAAATTTATCTGGGTGATGGAACGTCTCAAAATAAATGGCTGATGATTGGCGATACTGCCGAACATGCCTATAAAGGAACATTTAACGGAAATGGATATACGGTATACTTTTTAGATGCCGAGATTTCAGAAGAAAATCCAGACGTGCGTTATGCCGGATTATTTGGTGTTGTTGATGGTGGAACCATTTCCAATGTAAAAGTATCCGGAGAAGTTCATAATAATTATGCGGCTTATAAGACCGAGGGAAAGTATGAAAAACTCTATATCGGAAGCGGAGGAATTGCCGGTTATTTAAAAAGCGGAACCATATCCGGCTGTACCAACTATACGGAAACCACGATGGCAGGAGAAGCCCTTCGTCGTAATGCAGGTGGAATTGTCGGAATCTGTTCCGGGACAGTCAGACGTTGTGTCAATAATGGAACGCTTTCTACCAAGGTAAGATTTGCGCAGCATAACATCGGTGGAATTGCCGGAATGGAAGTCGGACCAAATGCAGTCATTCGTTATTGCGAAAATAAAGAAGCAGTGCAGGGGTATTATTCGGTTGGAGGAATTGCCGGAGGAGTCTATCAGGGCGCGGCGGTGCAGAATTGTTACAATAAAGCAAAAATCAGCGGAGTGGATACGATTGGAGGAATTGCCGGTGGTGTCAATGAAAGCAGTGTCTATGCAGATGGAACGGTAAAAGAATGTCTGATTCAAAATGTTTACAATCAGGGAGAACTTGGAGGATTGGTTTCCTATACGGGAACGATTGTCGGAGGAATCGTCGGTAAACTGGGTTATGCCGATACCAAAGAAGAAGAGAATCCGGCACAGCCAGTCATTAAAAATGCCTATAACATTGCAGTCTATACGAATAAAACCTTTGAATACAGAGGCGCAATTATCGGTATTTTTAAAAGTGGAAAAATCGGACGCGTGTATGCACTTCGAGCTGATTCTTCCTACAATCTGGATTTATACTCTTTTAAAGAAGATAAAACGACAGAAATTATTGACGAGACGGGTCTTTATATCGAAAAAACAATGAAAAGCCAGAAAATGATAACGAAACTTGGTTCTGCTTTTATTAAAGCAAGTATTTTTGATGCGGGAGGCGGGTATCCTAAACTGGCTTTTGAGGAACAGACGACGGATTTAAAGAGCAAAATTGATTCTGCAATTGAAGAATTACAGGGCTGGCAAAGCGAGGAAAATAAGAAGAAATATGGAACAACTTATATTTTAATCGAACAGACAGTGGAAAATTATTTAGAGAAAATTGATTCGGTTGTGACTCAGGATGATTTGGACAGCGTCATGAAAGAGGCAAGAGAAGCCCTTCAAAAAATCAAACCTGGTTCGGAAGTCGATTCCAAATTGTTAGAGGCAAGAAATAATGCAATCTTAGAGCTTGCACAGTATCAGGAAGAACTCTTACAGGGCAGTGAAAAATGGAGTGAGGAACAGATTGCCGAGCTAAAACAGACAGAAGAACAATTTGAAGATGAAATCGAAAATGCCCTGACCATTGCCGACGTCGAAGCGTTATTAAAAACTGCGAAAGACCGTTTGAATGAATTGTCCATCGAGTATACCGAAAGTGCAAAGTTAGGAGAAATCAAAGCGTCTGCAATCGAAGAACTGAAAAATTATGCTTCGGATGTTACGGTTGAGGAAACCTGGAAAAATAAAATCGAAACGGCAAAAGCAGACGGAGAAAAACAGATTCAGTCAGCGAAAACCAGCAAAGAAGTCGCTTCTGCCCTTGCTGAGGCAAAGAAACAAATCGATGAGATTTTAAATAATATTCCGCAGGAAGGTGCATGGGACGGAAAGAGCACAAAAGAACCGGAACTTGTAGAAGGATACTATCAGATTTCAAACGGTGCAGAACTTGCGTGGTTTGTACAACTGGTGAATTCCGGCGTAACAGGGGCGAAAGCAAATGCAAAATTGTGCGATGACATTAATCTTGGAAATCACAACTGGACACCAATCGGAAGCAGTTCTAAGATTCCATACACCGGAAGTTTTGATGGACAGGATCATGTTGTGCGTGGGCTTAGAATCGAAAGCGGTGACACATACTCTGGTCTGTTTGGTATCGTATATGGCGACGAAAAGCAAAGCATTGAAAATCTTATCGTAAAGGGAAGTATTGAATGTAGCGAAAAAATTGCTTATGCCGGTGGAATTGTGGCATACATGCATGGAAAAAATGAGAGTCAGCGAAATTATATCCGAAACTGTCACAGTGAAGTGCAGATTCAGGTGAAAAATGCAAAACGTCAACGTTCAGCAGTCGGAGGAATTGTCGGTTATGCAGATAAGATGTGGGTGAACCAGTGCTCAAATAAAGGAAATGTCAGTCTGGAAAGTGCCGGAGGAATCCAGTTCTATGCCGGAGGAATTATTGGAGATATGGCAAATTCTGTAAGTGTTCGCCAGAGCGTCAACCGTGGCAGTGTTGAAGCAGAGTTTTGTGCAGGCGGACTGGTTGGACGTATGAGTGGAAGTAATGGTGCAGTGACATCCAACTATAATACCGGAGATGTACTGGCAAATTCTTATGCAGGCGGTCTGATTGGTGTTATGACCGGTGCCTCAGGCGGTTCACAGATTTCCTGTTGCTATAACATTGGAGATGTGAACCTGAATATCAGTGGAAAATGTATCGGGGCACTCTTTGGAGCAATGTTAGATGGAACCTATACGAATCTGACGGCGCTCAAAAATCCGGCAAATGCCTCCCTTCCGTTAGTTGGTTTATTAAACGGAAGTGCAAGTACCGGGGAATATCTGGAAGCGGATAAGATGAAAACAGAGAGTTTCTTAAATGCACTGCTTGCATCGGGAAATCATTTTATCAAAGATTATATGAACACACAGGATGGATTTCCGATTTTAAAATGGGAATTAAATCTCGAAGAGTTCCGTGCAGGGGCAGTCAAAGATTTACAGACTTTTGTAAAAGCAGAGGAATATACAGAAGAAAACTGGGTACAGGTATCGGCTCTGATAGCAGAAGGCGTCGAAAAATTACAGTCTGCAAAGAGTATGGATGAAATGAATGAAATTCTGACAGACAGTAAGCAGAAGATTTATGAAATCGAAACCTTAAAAGAAGCCGAACAAAAACAGTTAGAATCAGCCATTGCATCGGCAATTGAAGAATTGCAGAATTATGCGGATGAAACTGCATATCGTGAAGCGGAAAAAATTCAGCTTGAAACTTATGTTTCCGATGGAGTGAAATATCTGCATCAGGCAGACAGTGTTGAAAAAGTAAATCAGATACTTGCCGATGTGAAATCCAGAATTGACCGTCTTGAGACAGATGAGCAGAAAACCCAGAAAGAAAATCAGGAGAAAATTTCTGCGGTAGAAGCTTATATTAATCAGATAGGAACGGTCAATTTAGAGAGTAAGACTTACATTAATCTTGCAAGAAGTGCTTATGACGAATTATCAGACGAATTAAAAGCAAAGGTCAGCAATTATGATGTGTTAGAATCAGCCGAAAAAGAATATGCCCGCCTGTTAGAAGAAAGTGAAGTGGATGAAGCTGATAAAAAGGCAGCATCAGCAGTGGATGAGCTGATAAATAAACTTGAACCTGTGACAATAGACAAAAAAGATGCGATTTTACAGGCAAGAAAAGCTTATGATACGCTCACAAAAAAACAGCAGAGCCTTGTGGCACATCCCGAATATCTGAATCGTGCGGAACAGACTTATGATAAGTTAAAGGCACAGGAAGTTTCCGCTGAAATCTCCGCGATTTTGACCGGAACAATTACCTTAAACAGTAAAGATGCCATCTATAAGGCACAGCAGTTATACGATGCCTTAACGGACAATCAGAAGAAATTAGTGACAAACTATAAGCAGCTTCAAAATGCAAAAGCGATGTATCAGAACCTGATTTTAGCGAGTCCGGTCATCGAATTAATTAAAAATATCGGAGAAGTGACGCTTGAAAAAGGCGGCGCGATTACCCGTGCAATCGAAGCGTATAATGCACTCACCGCAGAACAGCAGGAATTAGTCAGCAATTATTCAGTGTTGGAAGAGGCTTATCAGAACTATTCTGATTTATTAGCGGCGCATCAGGTCAGCACAAAGATTTCTCAAATCGGAGTGGTGACAAAAGAGAGTGGTTCTCTGCTTGAGCAAATTCGAAATGCTTACAATAGTTTAAGTGATAGACAAAAATCACTGGTGGAAAATTATAGCGATTTGGAAAAGGCAGAATCCGCTTATCAGGGCTTAAACAAGAGTGATGAAACCAGCCAGATAAAAAATACTGCGGCAGCAGGAGAAACAGCTAATTCCCATGCAGGTGCGCATGAGAGTGGATATGCGAAACAAAATGGAAGCTCTAATGCAACTGGATCAGGAAATGCAGCAGAAAAATCAGGTAATGCTAAGAACGGAGAACAGGCACAGGAAAAGAAAATCGAGGAGACTGCAAAAGAGAATCAAGAGGCGAAGGCAGAGGAAGCAGAAAATGCGGATGGAGAAGAAACTTCGGCAGAAAATGAAACTGCACTTTTGTCAGGAGAAGAAGGAGATGCCGGTGTAAGCATGCAGAATGGAGAAGAAAACACGGCAAAAGGCAGTGCACCGGTAGCACAAAATTACAGGGTAGTAAAGATTTTATGTGCGGTGCTTGGTGTACTTGTGATTCTGGTGCTTGCAGGTATTGGATTCATGGTAATTGGCTCAAAGAAACGAAAGAAAATTTTATTGAAGTATTGATAAATAGTATGTGTAAAATAAAAAGAGGAACTTATTTATGAAAAAATCAATGTTTACTCTGCTTATGACAGGAGTGCTGTTTGTAGGAGGGGCAGTACCGGTACAGGCAGACAGCGAGAAGTATCAGGTGGATGAAATTAAGTCCATTCAGGATGGAATTGTTTCCTGGGAAAAAGACCAGATGGGAATTGATGGGAAAAATCTTCTGGATGGCGTAGTACTGGAGAGTGCGGGAACTTCAGCAGGAGACTGGCTTGCATTTACAGTCAGCAGAATGAAACAGCCGGATAATCAAAATGGTTATCTTAGTGCACTGCAGGAACAGATAGAAACACTGTATGAAGATGATATTACAAAAACAGTGGAAGAACAGCACATGAATCCGACAGATTTTTACCGGGAAATTTTGACAATAAATGCCTGTGGGGGAGATGCCCTTGCTTTTGGCACAGATAAAGATAAAAAAGAAATCAATCTGGTAGAAGATGGGATTTTTGACTGTGTGTTTGAAAATCAAGATCCTGGAGTACAGGGTGCAAATGGTTATATCTGGGCACTGCTTGCATTAGACAGTAAAGATTATGAAGAACCGGAAGATGCTGTCTGGAATCGTGAAAAATTAGTGGATGCGATTCTGGAAAAAGAGCAGGAAGATGGAGGATTTTCACTTTCCACAGATGGAGATTCCGATGTGGATATCACAGCAATGGCACTCACAGCACTGGCTCCGTATAAAGATGAGGAAAAAGTGAGTACGGCAATTGAAAATGGATTTTCCTGGCTTTCCAGTCAGCAGCAGGCAGATGGAGCAATGCCATCTATGGGTGTAGAAAGTGTAGAAAGTACAGACTGGACGCTGATTGCAGTATGCAGTAATGACATCAATCCATTAGAAGATGCTCGTTTCTTAAAAGAAGAAAACAGCCTGTTAGACGGAATCTTACAGTTTCGGACAGAGAATGGAGGAATGGCTCATTCTCTGGCAGAAAATGAAAATGCACCAGATGCGATGGCAGGATATCAGACGCTTTATGCGCTTGAAAGTTATAAAAGATATCAGCAGGGAGAAAATACCCTGTTTGATTTAACAGATGCGCAGAGTGTAGATAACAGTGCACCACAGCAGGAGACTTCTAAGCTGAGACAGATGGCGGGAATCCTGATTGCGCTGGCTGTGCTTATCCTGATTGTGGTTGTTGTGCTTGTAATCCGAAACAGTCATAATAATAAAAAACAAAAAGAAGTAAAATTAAAAAAAGTGCAGGAAGCAGAAGAACAAGATGACTGGAATTAAATCCCAAAACAGCTATCAAATTGCTAAATTGGAGAAAATAAAAGGTGTTATCTGAAAATTGTACAAAAATAAATCGACGAAACTATAAAATATGTTGAAAAATACTCTTGTATTTTAAATAAAAAAAGAGTAAAATATAACATAAATTAAGAAAAGGAAATGCAGTGAAAGGGATACATCACAAAAGAGAACTGGAATCCAGAGAGCCGTTGGCAGGTGTGAAACGGTAGAAAGTGTTTTGTGACATCACCCTAGAGCATCCCGCTGAAATGAAAGCTTTGAGAGATTAAAAGTATTGAAAAGCTTTGAAAATTTTGAAAGTAGGCAGGGACGTGGGCTTCACGTTACAGAAGAGACTGTTAAAAAAGACAGTGATAAGAGATTGTAGTTAGCGATAGGTACAATAATACAAAGTGGTACCACGGAAAGAAAATTCCGCCTTTGTTATCCGAGAGGATAGCAAGGGCGTTTTTTTATAGATAAATTTAAGAGAAGAGGGAAAGAGCTATGAGTGGAATCTTAATGATGGTAATCGCCATTGTAGTACTCGGAGGTGCATATCTTCTGTATGGCCGTTATCTTCAAAACAAATGGGGCATCGACCCAAACGCAAAAACTCCTGCTTACGAAATGGAAGATGGAGTTGACTATGTGCCGGCGGACACAAACGTAGTATTTGGACATCAGTTCGCATCTATCGCAGGTGCAGGTCCAATCAATGGACCGATTCAGGCAGCAATCTTTGGATGGCTTCCGGTATTGCTTTGGATTTTAATTGGTGGCGTATTCTTTGGCGCTGTTCAGGATTTCGCATCCATGTATGCATCTGTAAAAAATAAAGGTCGTACAATTGGTTATATCATCGAAGAATATATTGGAAAATTAGGTAAGAAATTATTCCTGTTATTCTGCTGGTTATTCTGTATTCTGGTTGTTGCGGCATTTGCCGATGTTGTAGCCGGAACATTTAACGGATTTGCAGCAAACGAAGCCGGAGAAGTAACAAAAGTAGTAGCTAACGGTGCAGTTGCAACCACTTCTATGTTATTTATCTTAGAAGCGGTCGGCCTGGGAATGTTCTTAAAATATACAAGATTTAATAAATGGATAAATACAGCAGTTGCTATCTTATTATTAGTAGTAGCAATTGCACTGGGATTAAACTTCCCGATGTACTTAAGCCTTGGAACATGGCACATCATCATCTTTGTATATATCATGATTGCCAGTGTTGCTCCGGTATGGGCACTGCTTCAGCCACGAGATTACTTAAACAGCTACCTGTTAATCTTCATGATTGTCGGTGCGGTTGTTGGTGTGTTCGTAGCAAATCCATCCTGTAACCTTGCAGCATTTACAAGCTTTAACGTAGACGGACAGTACATGTTCCCAATCTTATTTGTAACAATTGCCTGTGGTGCGGTTTCCGGTTTCCATTCACTGGTCTCTTCCGGTACTGCTTCCAAACAGATTAAAAATGAAAAAAATATGCTTCCGGTATCTTTCGGAGCAATGTTAATGGAAAGTATGCTTGCAGTTATCGCCTTAATCGCAGTTGCATCTTTTGCAAAAGGAGAAGCAGCAGCACAGGGACTGACAACTCAGCCTCAGATTTTCGCAGGTGCAATCGCAAACTTCCTTTCCGTAATCGGTCTGCCACACTCCTTGGTATTTACTTTGATTAACCTGGCAGTATCTGCATTTGCATTAACTTCACTGGACTCTGTAGCCAGAGTTGGTCGTCTGTCCTTTCAGGAATTCTTCCTTGATTCCGATGTAGATGAAGATAATATGAGCCCATTCTTAAAATTTGTGACAAACAAATATTTTGCAACTATCATTACACTGGTACTTGCCTACCTTCTGACAAAAGTAGGATATGCAGAAATCTGGCCGTTGTTTGGTTCAGCAAATCAGCTGTTATCCGTACTGGCACTGGTAGCCTGCGCAGTATTCTTAAAGAAAACAAAACGTCAGGGCTTCATGCTTTGGGGACCGATGGTATTTATGATGGCTGTTACATTTACAGCACTTGGCATGACTATCGTAAAATTAAGCAAAGCATTTATGACAACAGGCTTAGACCTTGGAAACAGCTTACAGCTTATCTTCGCAGTTCTGCTGTTAATCCTTGGTGTATTAGTAGCAATTCAGGGTATCAAGAAATTACTTGAACGCAGATAAGCATTCCCCCGCTTCAAGTGTGCAGAGCGCTAAGCGGTGGGTGAGGGGGATGCTTCTGTCAGTGAGAGTTGAAAGCTCCCACTGACAGATCGCGAAGCGACTGCGTTCATGAGCAAGTAGCGAAGCG
>JABLTL010161298.1_pt1 | contig 26794 bp, 26 predicted proteins | sample 7160151 | NCBI WGS metagenome assembly JABLTL01 (sample SAMN14651223, study PRJNA627086) | human gut metagenome | isolation source: feces | host: Homo sapiens
AACAACATTAATTATTATGGCTGCTGGAATTGGTTCTCGTTTTGGTGGTGGAATTAAACAGTTAGCTAAGATGGGTCCAAATGGAGAAATCATTATGGATTACTCAATCTATGATGCGAAGGAAGCTGGCTTTGATAAGGTCGTGTTCATTATTCGTAAGGATATTGAAGAAGAATTTAAAGAAGTCATCGGTAACCGTATCCAAAATTATATGGATGTTGAATATGTCTTCCAGGATATCAATGATTTACCAGAAGGATTTACTTGTCCAGAAGGACGTACTAAGCCTTGGGGAACAGGTCAAGCTGTGCTTTGTGCGAAGCGTGTTGTAGATACACCTTATGTGATCATTAATGCGGATGATTATTATGGAAAAGAAGCATTTGTGAAATTACATGATTTCTTAATTGAACATGCGAAAATGGGAAAAGAATTTGACATGGGTATGGCTGGATTCATTTTAAAGAACACATTAAGTGAAAATGGAACTGTAACTCGTGGTGTATGTAAAGTGGATGATAATAATTTATTAAAAGAAGTATATGAAACAACTGGAATCAAGGCTGAAGGGGATAAAATCGTATGTGATGATTCTGAAGTAGAGGCTTGGGCAAAACCAGAAAGCAATGTATCTATGAATATGTGGGCTGGATATCCAGATTTCTTAGATTATTTAGAAAAGGATTTTAGTACTTTCTTATCGAATATTTCAGATAATCCAATGAAGAAAGAATACTTGCTTCCAAACATTGTAGCTGAATTATTGAGGGAAGATCGTATCAATGTAAAAGTGCTTGAAACGCATGATAAATGGTTTGGTGTTACATATGCTGAAGATAAGGAATATGTTCAAAATGCATTCAAACAGTTGATTGCGGATGGGGTATATCCTGAAAAATTATGGAAATAGGGCAAATATTACGAGGGGGTTCTACTATATTCATGAAATCGTTTACATTAGCTTGGTTATAAAACTATAAGTATCTTTTGTTAATGTGTGCTTTATATAAAGGAAAAATAACATTTTGAACAAGGATTTAAATATTTGTTTTATATAAGGTAAATATTATACCTTATATAACATTTAATAATGGTTTGAAAGTGTGGGTGACATTGACATATATGTTGAAAAAGCATAGAATATATGAGCGATAGTTATATCGTGAACTTTTTTGGTATAAATAAGTTAATAGGAATTAAAAATGATACATCTAGAGGATATTAAAAATAGCTGGATTGCCGCATTTTTGATTGAATCGTTCATCTACTAACTTGGAATGGGTAGGGGAAAGTGTATCTAAAATTTTTATTTATTGCTTATTTGGAGTTTTTAAGTCTGAATAAGCTTTTTTTATGTCTTGGGAGTAGGGGTTATGTATGTATAGAAAGAATAGTAAGGGTTGGTTAAAACATATCGATTTTATATTGTTGGATATGGTTTGTTTGCAGCTAGCATATTTATTGGCATATTTCATTAAAAATGGAAATGTTCATTTGTACAATGATTTCTTATATAGAAACATGGCTATTATTATAGAATTGGCAGATTTAATGGTGTTGCTTGTTTTTGGTACATTAAAGAATGTATTGAAAAGAGGTCATTATCTTGAATTTGTTAAAACTGTAAAGCATGTATTTATTGTTGGATTATTAGCAACTCTATATTTATTTACAGTTCAAAAGGGAATTTTATTCTCTAGATTTATACTATTTCTTACTTTAATTATTTACTTAATATTAACTTATATAGTTAGAGAAGTATGGAAGGGCTATATAAAGAAGGGTGTCAATGCTGGTAAAAGAAGAAAGTTATTAGTAGTTACTTCGAGTCGTGTTGCGAATAGTGTAATAGATAATGTAGAGAAGAGTAATTTTTCACGTTATGACATTGTTGGAGTTGCATTATTAGATCAGGATTGTGTTGGTAAACAAGTACATGACGTTGCGGTTGTTGCGAATAATGAAACAGTTGGAATGTATGCATGTAAAGAATGGGTAGACGAAGTATTGATTGTTTTGCCAAATGAAATTGAATATCCTAATCAATTGATTGAACAATTAACTTTGGCTGGTATTACCGTACATATGAATTTGGCCAAGGTTGTGAATACACCTGGTAAGAAACAATTTGTTGAAAGAATTGGAGATTATACAGTACTTACTACGAGTATTAACTATGCTTCTTTAAATGAATTGTTTTTAAAAAGAGTGTTCGATATTATATGTGGAATAATGGGATGTGTTTTCACATTAATTCTATGTATCTTTGTTGGGCCTGCAATTTATATTGCAAGTCCAGGACCCATCTTCTTCTCTCAAGAGCGTGTTGGTAAGAATGGTAAGAAGTTTAAGATGTATAAATTCCGTAGTATGTATTTAGATGCAGAAGGAAGAAAAAAGGAATTAATGAAAGATAACAAGCTTGGGGATGGTAAGATGTTTAAGATTGATTTTGATCCTCGAGTGATTGGAAATAAAGTAATGCTGGATGGATCACATAAAACAGGTATTGGTGAATTCATGCGTAAAACAAGTTTGGATGAATTCCCACAATTTTTTAATGTATTAAAAGGAGATATGTCTATAGTAGGAACTAGACCTCCTTTAATTTCAGAAACAAATCTATATGACTATCAACATTTTGCACGACTAGCTATTAAGCCAGGTATAACTGGAATGTGGCAAGTGAGTGGAAGAAGTGAAATTATAGATTTTGATGAAGTTGTCGAATTAGATAAATATTATATAGAGAACTGGAATCTTGGTTTAGATATTAAGATTCTATTAAAAACAGTACTAGTTGTAGTTTGTAAAAAGGGTGCTGTTTAATTATATAGGGAGTGATTTAAAATGGAAAATAAAGAAATGAAAATTTGTCTTGTTGGATCTTCTGGTGGTCACTTGACTCATTTGTATATGTTAAAACCATTTTGGGAAAATAAAAATCGTTTTTGGGTTACTTTTGACAAAGAGGATGCAAGAAGTGTGCTTGAAGGTGAAAAGATGTATCCTTGTTATTATCCAACAAATAGAAGTTTAAAAGCTTTGATTAAAAATACTCGAATTGCATGGAAGGTATTGCATAAAGAAAAACCAGATTTAATTATTTCTTCTGGTGCAGCTGTAGCCGTACCGTTTTTTTATCTAGGTAAAATGATGGGAGCTAAGCTAATTTATATTGAAGTGTTCGATAGAATTGATAAACCAACAATGACAGGTAAGATGGTATATCCAATTGTAGATAAATTTATTGTTCAATGGGATGAACAAAAGAAGGTATATCCAAAAGCAATAAATCTTGGAAGTATTTTCTAGAGAGGTAAAAGATGATATTTGTAACAGTAGGAACGCATGAGCAACCGTTTAATAGACTTGTGCAAGAAATAGATAATTTAAAAAGAGACGGTATTATTACTGAGGATGTTATTATGCAAACTGGATATAGTACGTATAAACCTAAGTATTGCAAATGGGATAAATTAATTCCTTATAAACAGATGATTAAAAACGTGGAAGATGCTCGTATTGTGATTACACACGGTGGACCAGCAAGTTTTATCATGCCTTTACAGATTGGCAAAACGCCAATTGTTGTACCAAGACAAAAAAAGTTTGATGAACATATTAATGATCATCAAGTTGAATTTGCGAGAAATGTAGCAGAAAGAATGGGAACAATTATTCCTGTTGAAGATATAACTAAACTGAAAGATGTTATACTTCGTTATGATAAAATTATAGAAACTATGGGTCATGGAATGAACAGTAACAATGAAAAATTTTGTAATGAATTTGAGAAAATAGTTATAAATATTATTTGATTTAAGTAAGGAATGAACTGAATAAATATATATTTTTCGATTTTATTACATAATATATGATAAAAATTAAGAAGCTAAAAAAGTTTGTCTCAAATAAATATGATATTTTAATAAATTATTATATGAAAACTTTTTCGATATTTTTATGATAAAATATCGTATGACAATGGTTAAATTTTAAATAGTGTCTTGTTTAATTTGTGCTTAGTATTTAAAGTATAAATTAAAATTTATATAAAATGAGTATTCAGAAGTATCTATAGACACTCTTATATATTAGGTTAATACATATTAAATGGATAATAATTAATAATCTTGTTAAAAATAAATATCTATTTTTGTTAGAATATATAAGATTAATTTAGGTATTGGTAGGGATAGAGTCGAGCATATTTACTACATTAATAAGGGATAATTTTTTATATAGTTTATCATTCATATTATTATATAAACTTTTATTATTATCAAATTAAATGAGTATATAAAATCAGATAAATAAATCTTAATTTAAAATAAAGTGAAAGGAAATAAATTATGCCTATTGGATTAAAATTTCAACGTAAACATCCTTTTTTAGGATATAAACTTAAATATTTTTATTATTGTATAGCTAGAAGGGATATTCTTCAGAAGAAACGTTGTTATGGAATAAGTAATGAAAATAAGACAATTTATATAATTAAGCCTGATTATCAAGATGGAGTAGAGGGGTTACTTTCATTAATTTATAAGCAAGTAATATATATAGATTATGCAAAACAAAAGGGTTTTGTACCATATGTGGATTGGAAAAATTACGAAACGCAGTATTTTGATGGAAAAAATAATGTGTGGGAATATTTTTTTAAACAACCATCAGAAATTTCTGAAAAAGAAGTTTATTCAAGCAAAAACGTTTATTTATCTGGATGGAGTTTTAAGAATCTTAATTACCAAGGGTTATTTGAATCTGATATTTTTTATAATTCTGAAATTGAGAAAAAGAGTAATAATCTTTTGGTTAATAATCTTTATTTTAGTAATGAAGTTTTAAATATTGTTAATAAGGAAGCTAATAGAATAGATATTGATACTTGCATAGGAGTATATGTAAGGGGTACTGATTATATTAGATTAAAACCATCAGGGGAATATGTTCAACCTAACGTACAACAAGTTGAGGAGAAAATAGCAGATTTTATTAATAAATATAAGGCACCTATCTTTTTGGTTACAGAAGATGGGGATATTTATGATTCCTTAGTAAAAAAATTTGGCTCAATTATAAAAATTGTTTCATTTGATTCTTTTATACGAAATTATGATGGTAGAGACGTATTAAGTAAATCAAATGTTTTAGAGGATAATAAAAAAATGAGAGGTCAAAATTATTTAGTTAAAATGATTTTACTTTCAAGATGTAAGTATTTTATTAGTTCAATAACACAAGGATCTAAATTCAGTTATGCTTTGAATGGTGGTAAATATGTGGATGAATATATTTTTGATTTAGGACTTTATGATTAAGAAAGATTTTGGTGAAGTAATATGTTATTTAGTATAGTAATTCCAGTATACAATGTAGAGAATTATTTAGAGGAATGCATGAAATCTATTTTATGTCAAATAGATAAAATTCAATATGATTGTGAAATATTATTAATAGATGATGGTTCAACAGATAGTAGTGGCGAAATATGTGATTTATATTTAGCAAAGTTTCCTGGATTTATTAAGGTTTATCATAAAGAAAATCAAGGCTTACTAGCAACAAGACGTTATGGGTTCAAAAGGGCTAATGGTGAATATATTATTAATTGTGATTCTGATGATGTTTTAGATGCAAATATGTTAATAAAATTGAAGAATAATATTATAAAATATAATAGACCCGATGTTATTTTGTTTAATTATAATAACATGATAAATGATGTAAAAAAATTAGCATGTAATAATATATTTTCTGAATATTCAGATTGTATTGTTGATAAAAAGGATGTACTAGAAATGTACCTAACAAGTCATAATGTCGTAAGTTTATGTACTAAAATTTATAAGAAAAAATGTGTTGATATTAACAAAAATTACTCTCCTTTTTACAGGGTATCAAATGGTGAAGATACTTTACAAAGTATGGAAATATATAATAATGCAGAATCATTTGTCTATATAAATGATGAATTATATAATTATCGTATTGGTAGTGGCATGACGTGCAAATTTGATAAAAATTATTATAGTGGATTTAAAATTGTTTTAGAACAGATTAAAGTTCAAAAAGATAAATGGAATTTTATAGACTTTAATAATTTATTTGCGGTGAAAGTTATGCAAACTGTTGGCCGTTCCATTACACAATCACGATATAATAAATGGAGTTCTTATAAAGGTCAGAAATTTTATCTTAAGACAATTCGAGAAGATAAACTTGTTCATGAATCTTTTATCTTTTTAAATTCGATTAAAGGATATTTGCAAAAAGATCATTATTTATTATTGGTTTTATTCAAATATAAATTATATTTATTGTTGTACATTTTATTATATATTAAGAATGTTATAGATTAAAAAGAACGGTATAGAAAGGAGAAATTTGATTGAAATATAAAATTAATTTTAGACCTAAAGTCACGAACTTTTTATTTTTTATTTCGTATATGCTTTTTGTTTTTTCTTTATTTAATCGTGATGTATCTAATATGAGCGTATTTTATTCTTTTTCAATAGTCGCAAAATATGTATCGTTAATAATTATGATAATTGGTATGTTTTATAGCAAGTATTCAAAAAAAGAATTGATTTTATTTATAATATTACTTTTATTAGATTTAGTTATACTAGTGAATTCAAAAGTTTTAATTTTTATTATAATCAGTTTATTTGCAATTGTATCTACCAATATAAATGATGAAAATATATTAAAATTAGCATACTATACATTATTGATTTATACAATTTTTACATTAGTATTATTGATTATAGGGGTGTATGATGATGAAATCACTAATAGATGGGTTGGTGGTAATGCACGTCATACACTTGGCTTTTATCATAGTAATGTTTTACCTTTAATTTATTCGTATCTAGTTGGGTATGGTCTAGCGTGCGAGATATATAAAAAAAGACATTATTTTCTTTTAGTTATATTAAATTTTGTAATTTATTACTTATGTGGATCGAGAAATGTGTTTTTTACTACTTTGTTGTTAATTACAGGAAAATGGTTGGCAGATTCATTGCTAAAAAAAGAAAAGTTAAAAAAGGTATTCAATTCTGTTTTGTTTTTTTTGGTAAAATATATAGTTTTAATATTGACTACAATCTCATTGGTGATTCCATTATTGGTAGAACATATTAAATTATTGAATATATTAGATTATATTTTGTCGTATAGATTTACAGCTATAGCAAAAATCATTCAAATTGAAGGTATACATCTAATTACATCAATCACTAATGAAGCGTACTTTAGCAATGAAATAGTAATTGATAATGGTTATGCTTTTCTTGCAATAAGGTACGGAATTATTATTTTATTATTTTTAAGCGGCATTGTATATTTAATTGCAAAGAGGTATAGAGACAACACTTTCGCCTTAATTTTAATCATTGTAGTTTCATGTGTAAATTTTATTGATAACGATATTATTGATTATAGTTGTTTACCTTATTTAATAATTGGTGAAAAATGCATAATAGAAAGTTTTAAAAGGAGGAATAAAATTTATGGATGATCTTATAAGTGTAATTATGAGCACCTATAATGAGACAGTTAATGAAATAGAGGCAAGTATAAATTCAATTTTACATCAATCTTATACGAATATTGAATTTATTATTGTTATTGATAATCCTAATAATCATAAACTTATTAATTATATACAATCTTTTAAAGATTCACGTATTAAAATCATAAAGAATAATAAAAACATAGGACTTGTAAAAAGTTTAAACAAGGCTATTGCAGTTTCAAATGGAAAATATATTGCAAGAATGGATGCGGATGATATAAGCGAACCAAATAGACTAGAACACCAAAAAAATAATTTAGAAATAAGAAATCTAGATATTATAGGAGGGAATATAATATTGATTAATGAAGAAGGAGAGGATTTTTCAAAACTTAGCTTTCCCACCGATCAATCCTTACTTAAGTTCTTTTTAAGATGGGGGAACAGCCTACCTCACCCAACATGGATGTTAAAGAAAGAAGTTTATGATAAATTAAATGGCTATCGAAATATTCCAAGATGTGAAGATTATGATTTTATTTGTAGAGCATTACAAAATAATTATAAAATTGGAAATATAGATGAATTTGTTTTAAGATATAGAATAAGGCGTGATAGTATATCAAATAGTAATAAGGGTGCTCAATATGTGGTGAGACGCTTAATATCAAGAAACAGGAAAAGAGGTATTTCTGAAGAAAAAATATATGAATATCTTAATTCAGTAGATTTTAAAAATGAATTAGATGCATATGAGGTTTTTCAAGAATTAAAAAGTGAAATAAAAGCATATCCTCCTAATATAAAAAAAGTACTTATGTTAGTTTTTAATAAAAACACGTACCTTTTAGGATGTGAGAAAATATGCCTAAAAATAAGAAATTTTTTATAAACAATGGTAAAGTGAGGTTTTTATGATGAAAATAGCTGTAACAGGAGCAAATGGATATTTGGGTACTGGGGTGGTACGACAACTATGTGATGATGGAATGGATGTGGTCGCAATTTGTCATTCAACAAGCGAAGGTGTTGATAAAAGAGCACAAATCGTAAAATGTAATATTTTTGATTTAAAAGATCCATTCAAAGAATTAGGAGAACCTGATATATTGTTGCATATGGCATGGCGAAATGGTTTTGTTCATAATGATATTTCGCATATTGAAGATTTATTAAAACACTATCTTTTTATTGAAAAGATGGTTAAATCAGGTGTTAAGCAACTTGCACTTATGGGATCTATGCATGAAATTGGATTTTATGAGGGGAGTATAAAAGAGAAAACACCTACTAATCCAGAAAGCTTATATGGTATTTCTAAAGATGCATTACGTAATATGACAAAACTATTATGTAAAAATTATAAAGTGATTTTTCAATGGTTGAGAGGATATTATATTGTTGGAAACACAGAACATGGTTGTTCGATTTTCTCCAAAATCACACAAGCAGAAAAAGATGGACTAATAATGTTTCCTTTTACAACTGGACAAAATCAGTGGGACTTTATAGATTATGATGAATTTTCAGAACAGGTTGCAGCTACAGTAGAACAACACGATATTAATGGAATTATTAATATTTGTAGTGGTAGGCCTGAAAAACTATCTGATAGGGTTGAAAGATTTATTAAGGAAAATAATTATAAAATTAAATTAGATTATGGTAAATTTCCTGATCGTCCTTATGATAGTAAAGCTGTTTGGGGGGATGATACTAAAATTAAAAAAATTTTAGAAGGAAGGATTAAAAAAAAGGAATTTTAAAATGATTTATAGCAAATTGCAGAAGATATGGCATTATATTAAATGTGTTTTAATACTAAAACAAGAGATAGGATTGAGAGTAAAAAATGTTTTTTTTGAATTTGGTTCTAATTCAATAATTCAAAAACCTTTTTTACAACTTACTGGATGCAAAAGCATGAGAATAGGGCACAACACTACAATTCTTAGTAATTGTAGACTTTCGGTATATGATGCAAGCGATGATATAAATTTAACAATAGGAGATAATTGTTACATAGGTTTTGGCTTTTCAGCTCTAGCTTCTTCTCACGCTAAGATTGTAATTGGTGATAATGTGTTATTTGCTTCTAATGTTTTAATTACGAATGAAAATCATGGTATAAACCCTGAATTAAATACGCCTTATATGGATCAACCATTATCTGCAAAAGATGTATCGATAGGTGATGGCTGCTGGATTGGCGAACAAGTATGTATTTTACCTGGTGTTACAATTGGAAAAAAATGTATAATTGGTGCTGGATCCGTTGTTACAAAATCTATTCCAAGTTATTCTATAGCTGTAGGAAATCCAGCGAGGGTGATAAAAATATATAATTTTGAAGAAAAAAGGTGGGAAAATAATGGCTAAAATGAATAAGCATACAATATATTTACCTTTACAAGGAAGAATAGGTAATCAGTTATTTCAATATGCATTTGCGAGGAAGATACAGTTAAATGCAGAGAATAATCCAAAGATTATAATGGATGATTCTGACATTTTAAGGTGTAATTGGGAAAATTCATTATTGTATTATAATCTACCTAATGTCGAGTATGTACATGAAAATATTCTTGAAAAGAAGTATAAATATTCAAGCCAGTATTTTCTAAGAAAAATTTATCGATTGTTTACAAGGAAAAAGAATTACGTAAAAAAATACAATATAGAAAAAAGAATGAATACATTTTTTAATAAAAATGGAATGTTTTTTTGCGAGAATGGTTTTATTGAAACAAATTTAAATTATAAAAAGCCTATTTATATCGAAGGCTATTTTCAATCACATAAATATTTTGATGATATTAAAGAAGATTTGATGAATTTATTTAATGGTAAACAATTTGAGGGATATGAAGAGTATCAAGGAATTGAACAATTGCGTGAAAGAAATAGTGTATGTATCAGTGTTAAGGTTGAACATAATGTAGGCAGTTCAATTTATGATGTATGTTCTATAAATTATTGGAAAGAAGCAATTCAATATATTATTGATAATGTGGATAATCCATTTTTTTTTATATGTTCAGATAATGTTGATTATGTATTAACACATTTGATAGATGCTTCAAAATATGATTATCTAATTCAAGATAAAAGTAAGCCTGTACATGTCTCTTTATCAGTTATGAGTGAATGTAAACACTTTATAATAGGTAATACAACTTTTGGCTGGTGGGCTCAATATTTATCTAAATCCGAAAACAAAATTGTTATTGCACCGTCTAAATGGATGTCGGTTGATATGCCAATAGATATATATGAAGACAATTGGCATTTAATTAATGTATAAGAAAGAGAGAGTGTCTATGACTAAAAGTATTGGAATTTTATACATATGTACAGGTCCATATGTATTGTTCTGGAAAGATTTCTATGAAACATTTAATAAAAAGTTTTTACCTGGATTTCAAAAAAGATATTTTGTATTCACTGATGCAGATACTGTTTATGGACAAGATAGTGATTATATTAAAGTTGTTAAGATCGAACCTCAGCCATGGCCTTTGATTACTTTATTTAGATTTTCTACATTTTTAAAAGTTGAAGAAGAATTAAAAAAATGTGATTATTTAATGTTTTCAAATGCAAATATGATTTGTGATGACATAATTACACCAGAAGAATTTTTGCCAAGAGAAAATGAGGTATTATCTGTTACTTCACATCCGGGATATTATGGCAAAAGTAAATTAATTTTTCCTTATGAGAGAAGTAAAAAATCAACAGCATATATCCCATGGAATTGTGGAAGTGATTATGTGATCGGTGCAATGTTCTGTGGACGTAGTGATTCTTTTATTAAAATGTCAAAAACTTTAAAGCGCAATATAGAAGAAGATTTAAAGAAGAATATTATTGCTAAGTGGCATGATGAATCACAATTGAATCGTTATATTGTAAATAAACCAGGTATTCGTATACTTAAACCAATGTATTGTTATCCATTTGGAATGAATGTTGATTATCCACGTAAAATTTCAGCAGTTAGTAAAGAAGCAAAATTTGATGTCAAAACATTTAAAGGGCAATATTTAAAAAAAGAAAATATGATAAAAAAAATTCTAGTGATTTTAAAACATAAAGTTTTGTTAAAAGAAAGAGTATTGTTTCTAAGAGATACTTTGAGAAATACAAACATTGGAGAAGTTATAGATGTTGAGTAGAAAATCGACAATAATAAACATTTTTGCAGCATTAATCACATTAGGTGTTCAAATGTTTATTAGTTTCTGGTTATCTCCTTTTGTGGTTGGTAAACTAGGAGAAGAAGCCTATGGATTTATTAATCTTGCAAATAATTTTGTTTCATATGCAAGTTTAGTTTCTGTTGCAATAAATTCAATGGCTTGTCGTTATATATCAATAGAATATAATTCGGGAAGATTAAAAGAAGCTAAATCATATTTTTGTTCAGTGTTTATAGCAAACTGTTTTTTATATGGTTTAATATTAATTGTTTCCCTTTTATTTATATGGAAAATGGAATTAATTATAAATATAAGCTTTTCTTTAGTCCAACAAGTAAAAATAACGTTTTTATTAAGTTTTATAAATATGGGTACATCATTGATTGGTACAGTATATACAGCAGCCGCATTTACGACTGGCAAAATGCATTATAATTCCCTAGTACAAATAATTTCAAATGTTATTAAGAGTGTTTTGGTTTTGGTGTTATTTTTGGTATTACCACCAAAGATTTATTATTTGAGTTTAGCAACCTTATGTGCTGGTTTTGTAACATTATATGGCAATTATAAAATCACAGAAAAAATGTTTGATGACTTTAAAATTCAAAAAGAATATTATTCTTTTTTTAAATTAAAAAGATTAGTCAAATCAGGATTTTGGGTTTTGATTTCTAATATAAGTAATTTACTTTTAAATGGTTTAGACTTATTGTTTAGTAATTGGTTTTTAAGTAGTGCATTAATGGGTCGTTTATCTCTAGCAAAACAAATTCCTTTAGCTTTAAGTAATGCTTTAGGCGTATTTTCAAATATTTTTTCGTCTTCATTAACCAAAGTATTTGCCTCAAATGGAAATGATAAACTAGTTGATGAAGCTAATGCTCAGTTAAAGATTTTGACTGTTTTTTTTACAGTTCCATATGCTGGGATAATTATTTTTGGTTATGATTTTTTGTTATTATGGTTAAGAAATACGAATTATAATACCACACAATATTTTGAAATTTATATACTTATGATTATAGTGCTTTTAGATATAATAATCAGTACATATATGTATAGTGTTCACTCTATTTTTATTGCAATTGACCGAGTAAGAATATATTCAATTACTTTATTTGTTTCCAGTATTATAAGTATATGCATAACATTACTAGTGCTTAATATAACAAATTTAGGTGTATATGCTATTGCAGGTACAAGCACAATTATTTTAGGGATTACACATGGTATTATTGTGCCAGGATGTGCTTCTAAACTATTAAACAAGCCAATATGGACTTTTTGGAAATCAGAGATACAATCTTGGAAATCTTTGATTATAATGTGTTTCATATTCGCTATTGTAAAAAGATATTTTGTTTTAGAAGATTGGGTACATTTCTTTATGAGTATTATAATAATAGGTTTATTTGGCTATTTTTTACAATTCTTACTTACATTTGATAGAAATGAAAGGAAAGAAATGCTTAATATAATGAAAACAAAAGTATTAATAAAATTTGATAGAAAGGATATATAATTTTGACATATTATGAAGATAACCGTGATAAAATGACAGCTTACTCATTTTGGATGACAATACTCATTGTAATATATCATCTATCACCACATATTTTAGAACTTGGAGTTTATCCTTCTAATGATAATGTAGTAAGTTTATATAGAAATTTTTTCGAACTATTTGGATCTATTGCATTGAACTATTTTTTTGCTGCATCTGCATACAAATTTTTTATCTCAAAAAAAACTAATAAAACAAAATTATTTAAAAGGGTAAAAACTCTGCTAATACCTTATATAATTTGGAACACATTGTATATTTCACTGTATATTATTCAATATGGAACGATTAATTTAAAAGATGTAATCTTAGGATATACATTAACTCCATTTGATGGACCAATGTGGTATATTTTAGTTCTATACATATTTATGGTTTTATTATGCAGACTATTTAATCAAGCTAATAATAAAGTTTTTAAAATAATGATTATTATAAGTTCTGTAAGTGCAGCTATATTTCATTTATTTGTAATAAAAAACATTATTGATTTTCCATATTCATTTTGGATAAAAAGAACTTACAGAATGCTTCCGCCGTTTTTGACTGGTATGTTGTTAGCAAAAAGTAAAAATTCAATTTTTAGTAAAACAAGATTGACTTGGGTGGTCTCAATGTTGGTAATTTTAATGTGTATTATATTATCTACGATTATCGGGGATGGTGCAATTACAATTCTTTTAATGTATATCTGTAGTTTTCTAATGTGGATAATATGTCCAAATTTCAAACTAAAATATAAATCTTTGATGAAAAAAGATATGTTTTCAATTTATGCGATTCATGAAGGTATTATTATAATAACAGTTGCAATGATTTATAAATTACAACTTGTTTTTGAAGGAGTCATAGACGTATTCATTTTTTTACTTTTAGAAACAATGTTTATTTTCGTTATTGGTTTAGTAATAAACTTCATATTGAAGAATAACCGTACTTTAGATATATTACTTACTGGAGGACGGAATGAAAGATATAATTAAACTATTGTGGTTATAGCGATGGGATTAGAAAAAAAGTTTTATAAACTGGGGAGGATTATATGAATTCTAGATTTGATAAAGATATTGCTAATGATGATGAAACAATTGATTTAATGGAATTGTTTCATTCTATTTCAAAGCATTTTTTTACTTATTATTATATTATCTTTTGTATTCGCATGTAGTGGATATATCGGTACAAAATTATTTGTTGCTCCAACGTATACTGCTAGTACATCAATTTATTTAACTCCACAAATTAGTGAGAGTGGTTCTTTGGATTATAACTCACAGATGGCGAATAGTAAATTGGTTATGAATGCGGTAAATTTATTAACTCAGAATAATATCATGTCTGAAGTTGCTAAGGATGTTGGTTTGGAAAGTGCAGAAAAAGTTAAGGGTTTTGTAACGGTAACGAATGAGTCAAATACAGAAATTATTACAATTTCAGCTACTACTACAGATCCTAAATTAAGTAAGAATATCGCAAATGATACGGTTAGTACTTTTATTAAGACAATGCAGAAGAATTTAAATGTTCGAAATATTGAAGTAGTAGATAAGGCTAAATTGTCTTATGTACCAAGTGGACCGAATATTAAAAAGAATACAATGTTAGCTACAATAGTAGGTTTTGTATTAGGTTGTGGCTATGCCGTATTAAGATTCTTATTTGACAATCGTTTGCGTACGAAGGAAGAGGCAGAAAAATATTTGGGTATTCCAGTATTCTGCGAGATTCCTGAATTATAATGGCTAAGTATTTTGATTTGCATTCTCATGTGGCTTGGGGCATTGATGATGGTATGCCTTCTAGAGAGAATGCAGCTAGTTCATTGGGATTAGCTAAGTCGGATGGAATTATAGGAATATGTAGTACGCCTCACTTTATTCCTGGTCAATTGGATGTTCATATTTATAATGAGATTGTTACTCGTCAATTGGAGTTAAGAGATATGAGTCCCGTACCAATTTATTTTGGTGGGGAAGTGATGATGAATAGTGAGTTCATTCAAAACTTTGATTTGGATTTATACCCTACTTTAAATGGCAGTAAGTATATGTTGGTTGAATATAATGTTCTTCGTGACATTCATTCTATTGATTTTAGAGATGATTGTTTGTATGAAATTAAGGTAAGGGGATATATACCGGTAATAGCTCATATTGAAAGATATTTCCATGAGGGGTTAGATTACTCGATTATTGATAGTTGGGTTGATATGGGTTGTGTTCTTCAATTGAATCGTACTTCTATTTTGGGGGTAAATGGAAAGACAATTCAAGCTAATGCATTAGAATTATTGGATAATGGATATTGTGATTTGATTTGTACAGATACACACAGATCGAGTGGTAATAGAATTGAGAAGTTGAGTGATGTATATTCAGTTGTGTCTAAGCGTATTGGTTCTGAGAATGCAGATATCTTATTTTATGAGAATCCAAAGAGAATCTTAAGTAATATGGATATTTTAGATATTGAAGTGATAAAGAAAAAGAAACTGTTTGGTTTCTTTGGGAGATAAAAATGGCAAAGAGAAAGAGAAATCAATTTGATGTAGATGAGATCTATCGTAGTTTACGTACTAATATTGAATTTAGTCAAATGGATGATGCGATTCAAGTAATCAACGTAGTTAGTACCGTTCCTAATGAAGGTAAGAGTACAATAGCTTGTAACTTAGCTCGTATTATGGCGGCTAAATATAAAAATGTTTTATTAATTGATTGTGACTTAAGAAATGCTTCGGTTCATAAGACATTAGGAATTTCAAATAGATGTGGATTGACAAACATTATTTCTGAATTTAGAGAAGGTGCAAGTATTCATTCTTATGAAGGTGTACAAGATGTTCAATTTGATGGTGGGTATGCACTATCTGTAATTACTGCAGGTCATAGAGTACCTAATCCTAGTGAAGTATTGGGTTCTAAAAGATTAGCTAAATTCTTAAACCAAGCTAGACAAGAATTTGGATATATTATTATTGACTGTCCACCCGTAGCTGTTGCTTCGGATGCGATTCCATTGTGTAATGTAAGTGATGGGGTTCTTTATGTTGTAAACGCAAAATCATCTGATAAACGTAAAGTTAAAACTGCAATTGGAGATGTTCAAAGAAATGGTGGACACGTGATTGGTGTTGTCTTGAATCGTGTGGAATCTATTGAAAGCAGTAATTATGGATACGGATATGGTTATGGAGGAGAAGAGAATGACAAATAAAAAAGGGTTATTTATTTTAGCTTCTGCTCTATTACTTTCTGGTTGTGGAAATGATGAATTAGAAATCACAAAGAATGATATTTTAGAAGTAGCTAGAGATGATGCGAACGCAACAAAAAAAGAATGTTCCAATGTGAATATAAAAGAAGAAAAGAAATATTATACAGTGACATTTGATACAAATTCTGGATCTTATGAATATAAGATTGGTAAAGATGGTATTATACAAGATCGTAATTATAAACGTATAAGTGATGAAGAAGAGGTAGTAGAACCAGAAAAAACTACAGCACCTGTTGAAACAAGTCCAGAAGAGACTAAAAAAGAAGAAAAAGAATCAAAGAACTCATTTGATGCGAATCAGCAACAGGCCATTAATTCAGCCTTGGCTAATGCTGGCTTAGGAGATGAGGATGTTACAGATATTGGTTGTACTTTTGATGAAGCTACACAACAATATACAGTTACATTTAATTTCCAAGGTTCAAATAATACTTCAGTTGTAGATGCTTCTACATTTGTCGTATTATCATCTATTGTTGGATAATTTAATTTAGAAAAGGATAATTTATGTTTGCGCTTACATAAAAATTTGTCCTTTTCTTTTTTTTTTAGTATAATAGACAGGGCAATATGGAGTTGGTTTTTATATGTCGAAAATAGGTAGTTTAAAAATAACAATCGAATTTGTTTTTTTTATGTTTATTATTCAATTTAGTGGATATGATTTAGAAACTTGTTGGAAATTATGTATATTATATTTTTTAATGCAATTATTGATTGGAAGATATCAAGGAAAAGTCTTATTGATATATGATGAAATACGTTTAATTATTTTAAGTCATATTGGATTTTTTATTGGAAGCTTTCTTGTTTTCCCAATCAGTACTTGGACTATAAAGAAGTTTTTTGGGTTTGTTTTATTAACTGTTGTTTTGTTTGTGTTTGCAGGAGTAGATTCAAGATATTCACATAAATTACTTCGAAGATGGTTTAAACATAATACATTAATTGTTGGTGTTGGCCATACGGCTGAGAAATTAGGAATGGTTTGTCATGGAAACAGCTATTCTTTATTGGATGTGATTGGGTATGTGAATTGTAATAAGTCAAAAAGAATTAAAAATGTAAATCAGGAACAAGTTGTAGATGTCAATAAAACATATGATTTGGATGCAGTAGATTCAATTATTCAATCAAAACATATTGAAACTGTTTTGATTGCAATTCCAGAATTGGATAGTGATGACTTGAATGCTGTATTTAAAACTTTCAAAAATAAAGTGGATGTTATTAAATACTTACCTCAAATTAATGGCTTAGTAACATTTGATACAAAGGCTGAAGACTTTGATGGTGTATTAATGATTTCAAATTCACGAGGACTATATCATTTTGGTTCTCATGTATTAAAACGATTGTTGGATATTTGTGCAGGTTTATGTGGAATGTTTCTTTTAATCCCATTGACAATATTTGTGTTTATTAAGAATCGTAAAGAAGGAGATAAAGGCCCTATTTTCTTTACGCAGAATCGCATTGGTATAAATGGAAAAGAATTTAAAATGTATAAATATCGTTCCATGGTTATGAATGCCGATAAGATATTAGAAGATTTAATGGCATCAGATCCTGCCATTTGTGAAGAATATACTAAGAATAAGAAATTGGTAAATGATCCACGTATTACAAGTGCAGGTAAATTCTTGCGTGAAAAGAGCTTGGACGAATTTCCACAGTTTATTAACGTATTGCTTGGACAAATGTCATTGATTGGTCCTAGACCTTATTTACCAAGAGAAAAAGAAGATATGGGGAATTATTATTATGATGTAATTGCAACTAAACCAGGAATCACCGGTATGTGGCAAACACATGGAAGAAGTGATGTGGATTTTGAACATCGATTAGTATTGGATGAGTACTATTATAGAAACTGGTCTTTCTGGCTAGATGTTACATTATTATTTAAGACTGTAAAACAAGTTCTTTATGGACATGGAGCAGTATAGAAGGAAATAGGAAATATGAACAATGAATATACGAATGACGAGTTAGAAATTGATTTAGTCGAATTATTGAAATATATATTAAAAAAAATAAAACATATTATAATTGCACCATTTGTATGTGGAATACTAACATTTGGTGTAACGAAATTTATTTTACCTAAAAGCTATGTTTCAAGTGTAGATATAACAATACAATCACAAGGTGAATTGTTAGATTATACTTCGTATTTAACAGGAAATATTGTTCTTAATAAGGTTAATTCTAAAACGAATATGGACACTTCAACTTTGGCTGGGTGTACCCAAGTTACAAGAGATTCTAGTAATCCACATAATTATAATATTACAGTTACTACAAATAACCCAAACTTATCTTATAAAGTTGTTAACGAAGTGGTTAAAGCTTTCGAAAAAGAATTTAGTGGTGAATTAAATCTAAATGGTGTTACAACATTGAATGAGGCACAAGTGAATAATGTTCCTGTAAGTCCAGATGTTAAGAAGAATACTATAATAGGAGTTTTAGTTGGTTTTACAATTGGTGTGGCTTATTTTGTACTTTGTTTTTTGTTTGATAAACACTTTAAAAATAAAGATGAGGTTGAGGCATATTTAGGTGTGGATGTCTTGGCAGAAATACCTGTAAATAAGTAATTGAATGAAATAGGAGAATAATAATGGAACGTAATATATCGAGCAGTTCGGCGTATCGTAAGCTACGTACAAATGTTGAGTATAATGAAAAGCATCCGCATATGCATAGTATTTGTTTAACTAGTGTGAATCATGGTGCTGGAACAACAACTGTTGCGTGTGAATTGGCCACGGCTTTTGCGGCCAATAGATCAAAGGTATTATTGATTGATTGTGATATTAATAAGCCAATGGTTCATGAGTGTTTTAAAATTCAAAATAAAGTGGGTCTTACTGAAATTTTAGACAAAAAGGATTACGTAAATTATGAGAAATATACATCTCAGTTTAAGGATGCGTATTCAAATAATGTATTGTATGTAATGAGTGCAGGTAGTAATTTAAAACATCCAATTGATTTATTAAGTGGACAAAATTTTAAAGAGTTTATGAATGTTATGAAATCTGAATTTGATTTTATAATTATTGATTGTCCTAGCTTAGAGGATTCAAGTGATGTCATTCCAGTCAGTCATATTGTGGATGGTACGATATTAGTTATCTCATTGCCGGAAACAGAGAAAAAATCAGCGAAAGAGTCCATAGAACGCCTAAAGAGAAATGGTGCTGCCATTGTAGGTACTATATTAAATAAAGTGGAATAGGCTAGAACCTATTCCTTTTTTGTAGTAAAATAGAAAAGCGTGAGGAGATTTTTATTATGAGAAAAGATAAAAAACAAAATAAAGTTGGAAAAGTGTTTGGTATTATATTCTCAATTATATTGCTTGCGACAACAATGTATTTGTTATTTAACATTATTAAATTGAATATTTTACCTTCACAATTATTATTCTTAGTAACTATTTTATTTGTGTTATTGGATTTAATTTTTATATTGCTGTTATGTTTTGCAACTAAAGGTATTGTTTCAAAGCTTATTTGTATCATTATTTCCTTGGTGATTTCACTAGGATCTTGTGTGGGTGGCTACTATATGTCAAAAACAGGTGGCTTACTTTCAAATATCACGAATGTTGCTAAGCATTCTAAAAATACAATTAGTGTTGTAGTTAAAGAATCAAGTGATTTGAAAAAGAAAGCTGATCTTGCAGGTCATAGTATTGGTACACTAGCTAATATTAATACAGTGGGTTCTAAAAAGGTAATTAAGGAATTAAATAATTCTGGTATTCAAATGGAACAAAAAGAATATGGTAGCTTAACAGAAATGCTTGATTCTTTCTATAATGGAGAAGTAGATTCAATTGTTATTAGTGAATCAAGTCGTAGCCAAATTACGGATATGGAAGCCTATGCAAACTTTGACAATAATACGCGTGTTGTTTATCAAACTTCTTATAAGGTGGAAAATACAGATAAAGCTAAATCAGTTACAAATATTACAACGACTCCATTTAATGTATTGATTTCTGGATCCGATACTCGTGGTGGATTTGATGAAAATGGTCGTAGTGATGTAATCATGGTGGCAACTGTAAATCCTAAGACAGGTACAATCTTATTAACTTCTATTCCTCGTGACTTCTATGTAACTACAGCTTGTGATGCAGGTGATGGTTGTCAAGAAGGTGCTTTAGATAAAATTACACATACAGGTATTCATGGAACTAATACAACAAAGCGTACGGTAGAAAAATTATTGGGTATTGAAATCAACTATACATTTAAAGTCGGATTTGATACAGTTACAGATATAGTGAATGCGGTTGGTGGAATTGATGTAAATGTTGAGCCTGGATATGAATGCGATAACTTCTTGCACGCTCCAGGATTAAGTGTACATGCAGGTGTAAATCACTTAAATGGAGAACAAGCATTAGGATATGCTCGCGAACGTTATGCATATAGTGAAGGGGATCGTCAACGTACAAAGAACCAACAGCAAGTTCTAATGGGTATTGTTGATAAGATTACAAGTCCTGCTATTGTAACAAACTATGCTTCTATTATGGATAGTATGGCAAATACATTCTCAACTACAATGAGTAATGATGAGATTTCTGATTTAATTAAATATCAATTGAATAAGAATCCGAAATGGAAGATGGAACAGTATATGGTAAATGGTACGGGAGATACATTAATGTGTGCTGAGCTTGGTGATGCTGCTTATGTAATGGTTTCAGATCAAAGTACAGTAACAACAGCTAAGAATAAAATCAATGCAGTTCTTGCTGGTAAATCAGCGGATGCTGTAGAGTAAGGGTCAATGATCCTTACTTTTTTTATTTTTTGTAAGGTGTATACTGTTAGTAGAAGTGAGGCGTTGTTGTTATGGAAACAAAGGAATACATTGAGAATCGAATTAATACAAAGATTCGTGAGTATGGGGGATTGAGCAGTAAATATCATAAGGCACATATTGGAATTCAGATTGCGTGCTTTTGTTGCTTATTTGGTTGTATTGTATTAAATGTGCTTTACTTGATCTTGCCTATTGTATGGTTTATTTTGGGTAGTGTTGTTTTGGTTGTGGCAAGTTTATTCTTACTTTTCTTTGATGTGTTGAATGGATTTTCTAATAAGGCTTCATCTTATAAATACAAGGCTTCTATGTTGAGTTATGAGAAGAATTTGTACTTGGGAAAAGCGAATGATTTTGAAGCTTTTTCGTTTCGTTGTGAACATTTAATGTAGACATTTATGTCTACATTTTTTTTGTGAATTTGCCAAGTAATGGTAAATTATTATATAATATGTAATTGTGAGCTACTAAAAAGATATAGGAGATTGTTTTTTATGCCTAAAAATGATGTAGAGCTTTCTAAGAAAGTAAAAAAGAAAAATCGAAAAAATAGAAGGTTAATTAGTAAGTTTTTAACTTTATTTATATTTATAGCTTTGGGCTTACTGATTTGTCAGATCGTAAGATTGAACTTATTGCCTATGAATTTGATTATTGTAGTATCCTTATTGTTAGTGATTTTAGCATTATTGGTTACTTTAATAATGAATTTCAAGGCTAAGAAATTCTTTGGTCGTTTTATCATGGGATTGATTGCACTTTGTATGTGTATAAGTCTTGGTTATGGCAATTATTTTATTTATAAGACGAAGGATACGTTTGATGTAGTAACGAGTCTTGCGGATAAAAAGGCAACGACAACTTCGGTGATTGTCATGAAGGATTCGGATATTAAAAAGGCGAAGGGATTAAAGAATAAAACGATTGGTACCGTTTTAAAGATGGATAAAAAGGCAACAAAGCGTACTCTAAAGGCTTTGTCTCAAGAGGGTGTGAAGTATTCGACTGAGGATTATTCGAATTTGGATGATTTGGTGGATGCTTTATATGATGGCGACATAGATGCGATTTGTTTAAATGAAAAGTATCGTGATATTTTGCATGAAACAGAGGAGTATTTTACGTTTAATACGAAGACTAAGGTTGCTTATCAAAATACGCATTATGAGCCTCGTGAAGTTCAGGATAATGATAGTGATCCAGTCAATGATATTAAGAAGGATGCATTTACGGTTTTAGTAAGTGGAAATGATTCGTATGGTACTTTGCAGTCGGGGAATACGCGTAGTGATGCCAACTTATTATTAACGGTAAATCCGAAAAAGGGAACGATTTTAATGACGAGTGTTCCTCGTGATTATTATGTGGATCTTCCTTGTGTTGAGGATAATGGTTGTCCTGTAGGAAGCAAGGATAAACTAACACATACAGGTCTATATGGTATTAAGAGTACGGAAAAGGCAATCGAGGATACTTTGGGAATTAAAATCAATTATAATGTTTGTATTAATTTCTCAAGTGTTGTGAATTTAGTTGATGCTTTGGACGGTATTGATTTGGATGTTAAAGAGGGCGAGCAATGTGATATTTTGTATGCGAACATGCAGCCTGGTTTAAGTGTTGGTAAGCATCATGTGGATGGGGAAACAGCTCTAGCCTTTGCGCGTGAAAGACATGCGTATGCGGATGGGGATAATCAGCGTGTTAAGAACCAACAAAAGGTGTTTAAGGCTATTTTCAAGCGTATTGTTTCGCCTAAGATGATCACAAACTATGGAAAGTTCATGGATGCGTTAGCTGTAGCTTTTGAAACGAATTTATCGGGTGATGAAATCAGTGATTTTGTGAAGTATGAATTACAGAATATGCCAAACTGGAAGATTGAATCGTATTCTATTTCTGGGGATGGTGGAAATGAATTCTGTTATATTGCACAGACATATGCTTCTGTTACCTATCAAAATGAAGCTATGAATGAGATTGCTCGTTTAAAAATCAATGCGGTATTAAAGGGTAAGAGTTCAAAGTCGGTAAAGGCGGATTCAGTGAATACGAATGTTGTTCAACAAGAACCAGCTGTTGAAGAACAACAGCCAGCACAGGATTATTCTACTAATTATTATGAGCCATATGTACCGGAAGAATCGAATACATATGATGATTCGTCTTATTATGATCAAAGTTATGATAATTATGCTCCTGAAGAGGGGTATGATGACACGAACTACTAAGGAGTCCTATGAAAGAAAATAAAGTATATAAAGTGATAGCTATCTTATTGAGTATTGTGATGATTGTTTTAATGGCATTCTTTGCGTATCAATTGATTAAGATGGATATCCTGCCTCAAAATCTATTTATTCCTGTTATTTTAATTTTTGTTTTAATTTCTTTAATTCTTATTTTATGGATCAATCTTATGGCGCATGGTGCTGTGAGTAAAGTGTTTGCGATGATTTTCGTATTGTTGTATACGGTGTCTATGGGAATTGGAAACTTCTATGTATATAAAACGGATGGTTTTATGCAGAAGGTTACGGATCATAAAATTGGGGATGTAAAGAATACAATTTCAATCATTGTCATGGATGACAGCAATATTAAGGATCTATCTTCTTTAAAAAATAAAAAGGTGGGTCGATTGAATAATGTAGATAAGGTTGGAACTAATAAATTATTGAAATCGGTTAAGAAAAAGAAAGGTTCTAATTATTTTAAGACTAAGAAATTTGATGGTGCCTTAAGTGAAGTGGAAGCTTTATACAATGGTGAAATTGATGCGATGATCTTAAATGAATCGTATCGTGGTAATGTTACAAGTGTAGAAGAATATGAGCATTTCACTACAGAAACACGTGTTGTATATTCAACTTCTTACTATACAACTAAGAAGAATGATTCTTTAGTGGTTTCGGATATTACGAAAAATCCATTTACGATTTTAATTAGTGGAAACGACACTACGGGTGATGTGAGTGAATTGAGTCGTAGTGATGTAAATATGCTTGTGACAATCAATCCTAAGACTTCTACAATTTTGTTAACGAGCATGTCTCGTGATACATATGTAGAAACGGTTTGCGATGCGGATGGTGATACGGCTTGTCCAGAGGGACAAATGGATAAGATTACGCATACGGGTATTTATGGATTGAATACAACGCGTCAAACGGTTGAGAAATTCTATGATTTAAAAGTTAACTACTCATTCCGCGTAAACTTTACAAGTGTAATTGATGTAGTAGATGCTTTGGATGGTATTGATTTAAATGTAGAGGAAGGCGAGCAATGTGATTTGTTCTGGGCGAATATGAAGCCAGGCCTTCCAGTCGGAATGCATCATGTGGATGGTGAAACAGCCCTTGCGTTTGCACGTGAAAGAAAAGCCTATGTAGATGGGGATTATCAGCGTGTTCGAAACCAACAAAAAGTAATGCAGGCCATTATCAATCGTGCTATTAGTAGTAGTGCATTAGTGAACTATACTAGTTTCATTAATTCATTAGAGAGTGCTTTTGAAACAAATATGACATATGATGAAATCACAGATTTAATCAAATATGAGTTACAGGCAAAGCCAGAATGGAAGTTTGAAACTTATCAAATCTCTGGTTTAGGAGATGAATTGATGTGTGCTTCTTTAGGACAAGCGGCTAGTGTTCAGGTTCCAGACTTGAATACAGTACGAATTGCTCGAGAAAAGATTGAAGCTGTGATGAATGGTAAATCAAGTTCAACCGTTGCCGAGGATGGTGAACCTGAATATAATTATTATCCTAGTCAATCTACTTCTACTTCAACAGATTACTTAACACCAGAAGTAGAGGATGATAATGTGTACACAGATCAGATTCAACAAGATCAAACTACATATGATCCTGAAGGTGGATATTATCCATCGGATACAGAAGAAGAGTACACTCCAGAATACTAAAATGAAGAGTCTTAGGTGATTTCAATTATTAACCTTTGAAATAAACGTCATAGCTTACGAAAATGTAGGTTATGACGTTCTGAATTTATTCGATATGGTGTGCATTCATGAAACGAGACATGGTGGAAAAAGTCTTTGCAGATACTGTACCAGAGATATAGCTTATTGGTCGTGGTGAATACTTTGCCCAGACTATGCTCTTTTCTTACAATAAAACAACATTGATAGATTTGAGCAACTTCAAGTATTTGTTGAGCCTAAAGGCACTTATCTTGTTAAAAACAATTAATGGAAAGAAGATTTCCTATAATAGTTGAAAGATAATGCTATTTCTGCAAAAAAACTTTGTTGATGTTAATAATTATTACATTTGGGTGATTCTATTTATTTAACAGATATGTTCGTGGAACTGTAATCAAAATGAATAAATACACTTAAAGATACAGGTGTTCTTGGTAAAAAATATTAAGTAACCAGAACTATAGGCAACGCTAAGTAAGGTTGATTAAGATACTACAACTTACGAAGTAAAGAAGGATGGTGAAAAAATGCTTTATGACGAAATCACACAATTGATAGCGACACATCGTGAAGATGATTGGTGGGATTTTAAACGAGAGCATCATGACGATAAAGCTGAACTTGTTCATGATATTTTATGTATGGCAAATAATCGAGCTAGAAGAGATTCATATATAATCTTTGGTGTTGAAGATAATACTTTTTCTATCTTAGGTGTTGAAAATGATGAAAGAAGACGAAATCAGCAAAATATAGTAGATATTTTAAGGAATATTTCTTTTGCAGGAGGAGTTCGTCCTAGGATTGAAGTCCAAACAATAACCATAGATAGTCATGAAATAGATGTGCTTATAATAAAGGATAGCTTTGAAACACCTTTTTACTTGGAAAAGGAATATCGAGATAAATTGGTAAAAAATAAAAAAAGCGAATTATACGGAAAGATAGTTCGCCCTTATCATATATACACACGAGTTGTTGATAACAACACGCCTATAGACAAACAGGCGGATATGAATGATATTGAATATTTGTGGCGTAAACGATTTGGAATTGAATTACCGGCACTAGAAAGAATGTTGATATATTTAAAAGAAACGAATTCTTGGAACAATTCCCCTGAAGAAGGTATAGAAAAATATTATTACAAGAATTCTCCAGAATTCTCTATTGAAACGTTGTTAGACGAAAATAAAAGTGGATATCAATATTATTTATTTAACCAAACTGATATTCACCCTAGATGGTACGACATCAATTTGTATTATCATCAAACAATGCTTGCCTCATTAGAAGGATTATCACTTGATGGCTGTCGTTACTTTACTGAGTATTCCGCTATCTGAAGTCCATACAATACGCTACAGAAGTCCACATAATCCGTTAAAGAAGTCCATCTTTTTTGAATC
>JABLTL010164952.1_pt1 | contig 26689 bp, 26 predicted proteins | sample 7160151 | NCBI WGS metagenome assembly JABLTL01 (sample SAMN14651223, study PRJNA627086) | human gut metagenome | isolation source: feces | host: Homo sapiens
CCCCCCCCCCAACGAATTTATGTTCCATAACTTATCTCTCCTATTCTTCTTCAATTTTACAAAATTTACTCTTTTATTTCAAGCACTTTCATGTTAACATGTATGTAGTGGAAGAAATTTCATATAATAAAAAAGAGAACTTCTAGTTTTGATGAGCTAGACGTCCTCGAATGTATTTTGAGACTTCTAAACACATTGTTTAGAAGTATTTTGGTAGTATGTAGAAAAGGCAGATTTACTCTATGTTATATGATTTTATAAAGTAATCCGACTAATAAAAAAATCAGTAAGATTAAAAAAGTGATTAATAAATCCTTTTTACTCATAACTATTCTAACCAAGAAGACGCCTAATAACTAGGGTTTGAGGCTTATTATAAAGTCTCTTTTTTTTAATACTTTTTACTGCAAAAAAAGTATCATAATAGTTTCTAATGTGATATAATTTATATGTATTTTGATTACTTTTTATATAGCAATTTAAAGATAACAAAATACACTTTAAAAGGCGAGTAAATCCTCGTCTTTTTTTATCGTTTTAATAATTTATTTTCCCACTAAAACATGGAGCTTTATAAAAATTACATTTAAATTTTATCCCACTTATTCGTTGAGAGTAGTTAGTAACTTTAGTAATGTAAAAAAACGCTTATTTAGCGTTTTTAAATAAAGCATAGGCTGTATTCATCATTTGATGGGTATAACCCATTTCGTTATCATACCATGATACTATTTTTACTAGTTCTTGGTCTTCTGTTTTGATTACTTGTGTTAGTGATTCGTCTACTAAAGAAGCAACTTTCATACCAATTACATCACTAGATACTATAGGGTCTTTAGTTGTTTTTAAGCAAACACTTTCGTTATTTCTTAAGGTATCATTAATTAATTCTTTTGTCACATTTTTTTCAAGGTATAGAGTTAAATCAATCATAGAGCCATCACTTACCGGAACACGGTAAGCTACACCATTTAGTTTATCTTTTAAGGCAGGTAAGACTTTATCAATTGCCTTAGCTGCACCTGTCGAGGTAGGAACGATATTTTGTGCACAAGCCCGTCCTCTTCTTTCTTTAATACCTTTTTTATGAGCAACGTCTAATGTTACTTGATCGTTTGTATAAGCATGAATTGTTGACATGAAGCCCATTTTAATACCAAAATTGGCATCAATCACTTTTAATACTGGTGCTAGACAATTGGTTGTACAAGAGGCTGCGGAAATAATAGTCTCACTGCCATCTAAGATATTGTCATTTACCCCATAAACAATGGTTTTCATATCTCCTTTACCAGGTGCAGAAATAAGAACTTTTTTAGCACCTGCCTTAATATGTTTTTGGGCACCTTCAAGGCTAGTAAAATGTCCTGTACACTCAAGTACTAAATCAACATCAAGACTTTCCCATGGTAAGTTTTCTGGGTCGGTTTCGTTAAATACTGGGATGTATTTTTGATTGTTGATAACTAAATTGTTATCCACATTGCCTATTAAATCTTCATAAAAGCGGCGATGATTAGTATCATATTTTAATAAATAGGCAAGTTCTTCAGCACTACTAAGATCATTAATAGCAACAACATCAAAATTGACACCTGTAATCATTTCTCTAAAGGCTAAACGACCAATACGGCCAAAGCCATTAATTGCAACTCTTATCATAATAAAATTCCTTCTTTCTATCCTATAAATTCTCTTAAAACTGAACCACTTGGTACAAACTCAGCTGGTATTGGGAAGAAGACCTCTAAATAATGAATTAATCTTCTTGCTTCATTGTAATATGGGCTATCAAGACCTACTGAGTATAACAAGGGAATAGCATAAACTTTTAAAACTCCTATCTCATAGGCAAGTGCCGTGTTAATAATCATGTCTGCTTGATAAACATATGGGAATATATAATTTTCTTCACCTTTTCTTACTACTTGCCATTCTTTAATGGTTTCATCAACTTTTTTACCTCTAGTACGATTATCACGGACAATTCTTCTAATAAGACGTAAATCTAATGTTGATATGTAGTTATGACGATCAATATTAAGAGGTATAAATGGGCTTAAGTATATTTTAAACTTATATTTAGAATCTATGTATGGAATTAAGTCATCATTTAAACAATGTAATCCTTCGATTAAAAGAAGGCTATTATCTTTTAGTTTGACTTTACATCCTTTAAATACTTTTTTGCCATTTATAAAGTCATATTCCGGTAGTTCAACTTCTTCTTCGTTTAGTAGTTTTTCTAATGTTTTATTAAATAGTTCTAAGTCAATGGCTTGCAAACATTCAAAATCTTTTTCACCTAAATCATTTTTAGGTGTATCTTCTCTATCAACAAAGAAATCATCTGTTGATATACCGATAGGTTCATAGCCACGGGCTTTTAGTATTGATTTTAATCTTTTCATAGTTGTTGTTTTACCACTAGAGGAAGGTCCCGCAATTAAAACCATCTTAACATCACGCATAGAAATAATTTTATCACTGGCTTTAATTAAATCTTCCATATATAGAATTTCATTTGATTTAATAAATTCATCTATTTTAGATGCACTTACTAAAGAATTCATATCTGATAAATATGGAGATTTCATTCTTCTTAGCCATGTTTTGCTAGCCATAAAATTAGAAACAATATTTTCATAGTGAACATACTCCGGAATAAGACCATTGCTTTGTGGACTTGGACAAACTAAGACTATCCGGTTGCGGCCTAAGAATACTAATTCAAAACGGTTGATAACTGAGGTATCATATGGCATAAATGTATAAAAATAATTTAATTTATTTTCTAGTCTATAAAGAGTTACTACGTCATTAGGAAGGCTTGCAATGTTACTGGCCTTTTCATATTCTTCTTTACTTGTAAAATATTTGCTTGTTTCTTTAACATCCATGTTATAACGAAAAATTCGTTCTTTTTGGTCAACTATTTTGGCCATTTCTCGTTTAATATTGGAAACGTCTATACCTGTAATGTTGTGAGGCATATCTATTTCACATAGAATACCTTTTGGTACACTGTGAAGAAAATGAACAATGCTTTCAGGAAATAGTTTGGAAACAGCAACTATAAAAAGAAATTTTAAACCTGATTGATATATTTTATAGCCAGATAAGGTTTTAACATCAAGTAATTCGACATTTTCATCTTTTCTTATTTTAGCGTCTAATGGAAAAACCTCATTATTTACTCTTACAGCTATTGTGTCTTTTTCTTTACCTAGTGATTTACTTAATTCATAATAAGTTGTATCTTTTGGACATTCTTTTATAGTGCCATCATTTAATGTTATTTTTACGTATTCCATTTTTAATCCCTCTTTTATTCTAATTAATTTTATCATAGTTTTTTATTTATGAAAAGGGAGTAATAGTTTACTTAGACATGATTGATAAGTTTATGTTATAAAAAGTTGCATGTATGTAATACTGTTATGCTAGTAAACATTGACGCTTTTAAGAATATTGCACGGTTTTCACATAATTTTTCGTACAATTTGCACTTTTTTTCTTGTTTTACATAAAAAAGTGGCTTAATAGCCACGATTAGAATCTATAATATTTTTTACTAAGCATTCAGAAACTTTAATTCCATCCATAGCACTAGAGGTTATGCCACCTGCGTAGCCTGCTCCTTCGCCACAAGGATATAAATTGGAGGTAAGTGAGACACAGTCTTCATTTCTTTCAATACGAACGGGGGAAGAGGAACGTGTCTCTATACCTGAAAGTATAGCATCATCATTATCAAAACCTTTTATCTTTTTGCCAAACTCAGGTAAGGCTTCTTTTATGGCATCAGTAATTATGGAAGGTAAAATCAAATTTAAATTAGCACCACTAGTAAGGCCTTTATGACTACCTTTAAATTTAGGGAATTCTTTTGTTTCAACATTTTTATAAAAATCAATTAATCTTTGTGAAGGAATTTTACCATTTTTTATTTTATAGGCTTGTTCTTCTAAAGTCCTTTGATAGTACATACCATCTAGTGGCTTATCGCCAAAATCTTTAGGGGAAATAGTTACAATAACTGCACTATTGGAAGAGGAAGATTCTCTTTTATAGTTACTCATACCATTGATAACAAGACGATTTTTTTCACTAGAAGAGTTTACTACAAAGCCTCCTGGACACATACAAAAAGTATAAACGCCTCTTTTTTCTTTGGTTTGATATGTTAATTTATAACTAGCTGGCGGTAAATATCTTTTTAAATCGCCATATTGAGAATTATCTATTAATTCTTTTTCGTGTTCAATTCTTACACCTACTGCAAATGGTTTAGAATGCATAGGAATATTTTTCTCATAAAGCATTTCAAAGGTATCACGGGCAGAATGGCCAATTGCTAGGACTAAGTAATCTGTTTTTAGCCAAGTATTATGATTTAATTCAATATCGCTTACTTTGTTGTTTTTTATTTTGATATTTGTTAATTTTGTATCAAAATAAAACTTACCACCTAGTGAAATTATTTCTTCACGCATATTTTTAACGACATTTCTTAAAATATCTGTCCCTATATGAGGATGAGAATCATAAAGAATTTCTTTGGGAGCTCCAAACTTAACAAATAGTTCTAGTACTCTTGTGCCTCTTAAATTTTTGTCTTTAACTAGAGTATTTAATTTGCCATCAGAAAATGTACCAGCACCACCTTCACCAAACTGAACGTTTGAGTTTTCATTTAATTCGTTAGTCATCCAAAATTTTTCGACGGTCGCAACTCTTTTTTCAATACATTCACCACGTTCAATAATAATTGGGTTTAAGTTTTGCTCTGCCAAATGATAAGCACAAAATAAGCCAGCTGGTCCAGAACCTACTACTACTATTTTGGGACTAACTTGCTCTTTGGTTTGATATGGAAATACATATTTCTTTGGTATTACTTGTTCTAATTTTTTATTATGTTTTAGTATTTTTTCTTCACCTATTACATCAGCAAATATATCATAGACATAGAAAATATCTGATTTATCTCTAGCATCAATTGAACGCTTTTTAATTTCGTAATTGGTTGGCGTTGTTCTTAGTTCCTTAGTTATTTTTTTTAAAAGGGCAATTTCTTGATTTTCTTTGACACTAATTTTTAAATTTTTTATTCTAATCATTTCTAGCACCTCGCCCCGCTTTTATACCTGTCATGAAGGCAGTCATTAAGTTATAACCACCACAGTCCCCATCAATATCAATAACCTCACCAGCATAAAAAAGATTTTTTATTTTTTTAGACATTAGTGTTTCAGGGTCTAATTCACTTAAGGAAATACCACCATTTGTTACTTGAGCTGTTAAAAATCCTTTGTTACCAGTTATTTTAAGTTTTAATGATGTGCATAACTCAGTTAGTTTTTGCCTTTCTTTTTCTTCTATTGCCTCATAGTTTGAATTACCATTTATACCGGCTTTATTAAGCACAATATCAACTAGCTTAAAGTGAAGAATGTTTTCAAGTAATTCTCTTAGTTTTCTATTTTCAAGCCTTTTATTTTCAAGGGTTAAAAATTCTTCTAAAGAGGTTTCTAAAAAAGGGCAAAAATTAATTTCTAATATATCACCTTCTTCAGCTTCTCTACTAATATTAAAAATACATATGCCACTGGCACCATAATCAGTAAGTTGAATTTCTCCAACTTCAGTTTTTATTACTTGATTATTTTTAAGAAGAGTTACAGTTGCCATTGTTCTAATACCATCCCATTTTTTCAAGAAATTTGCTTCAATGGTTAACTGTACTAAGGATGGCTTAGGAGGCACGATGGTTGTTTCTTTTACTAAGGTATAACCTGACCCATCTGAACCAGTTTTTGGATAACTTAAACCACCAGTTGCGATAATTATCTTATCAAATTTTAGAGTTTCGGTCGGTGTTTTAACAATAAAACTATCATTTACTTTCTTTACATCGATAACATTACATTCATTTTTAATAACAATTCCTTTATTTTGGCATTCTCTTAGAAGAGCCATTTGCATGGTAAATGATTCCTTAGTAACAGGATAGTAATAACCATTTTTGATAGTTGGGATGATACCAATATTTCTCGTGAATTCTAAAGCTACTATTTTTAACTCTTCAGTTATAATGTTTTTTAATATTTTTGCATTACTACTATGAAAATGGGTAATACTCATATCATCATTCCAATAGTTACATTTACCAGAGCCTGTTAATAAGAGTTTCTTGCCACAATTTTTATTTTTTTCGAGAATAGTTACCTCGTTAAATTTTGTTTTACTAAATATAGCTGCGGTTAACCCTGATGGTCCACCACCTATAATTCCTATTTTTTGCATATAAAATCCTTTCTTAATAGCAAAAAAACTGCTAAGCAGTTATTTCTTTTGTACTTGGAATGGTTCAACTTCAACACTTGTTTCTTGACCAAATAAATCAATCATAACAGTGATACGATTATTTTCTAAGTCGATATCTTTAATGTTACCTTCCATTCCTTTAAATGGTCCATCTATAATACCTACTTTGTCGCCACTTGCAAGTTCATCTTCAATGTCAACACGACTCATACCCATCTGAACTAAGATATGATCAATTTCTTCTGGTAGTAGAGGTGTTGGTTTAGCACCTTTACCACTTGAACCAATAAAGCCAGTTACGCCTGGTGTATTACGAACGATATACCAAGCCTCATCACTCATAACCATTTCTACTAAGACATAACTTGGAAACATTTTTTTCTTTTTTTCTTTTTTTACACCATCTTTAATTTCAATTTCAGTTGTTTCAGGAACAATTACACGGAAAATATTATCTTGCATGCCCATTGACTCGGTACGCATTAATAATTTTTCTTTAACTGATTCTTCATGACCTGAATAAGTTGTTACAACATACCATTTTTTATCCATATTAAATAGCCTCCTTTAACCAAGACATAAATGCAGATAATAATAGGAAGAAACCTACTAAAAATGCAACGATTAAGATGGTAGCAAGTGTGTACTTTATAACTTCTTTAGCACTAGGAAAACTTACATTCTTCATTTCATTTTTTACTTCTTTTAAGTAACTTGTTTTTTTAACTTTTTTTGTTTTTTTGGCTGATTTAATTTTACTTTCTTTTGCCATATTACCCTCCAATTTTTCCAAAATAAAAACACTTCCGTGTTGATAACTATAAATTACCATAAACTTAAGTGTTTTGCAATAGATTTTAGCTAATTTTTGCTATTTTCCATATTTCATTTTCTTTTTCTAAAACAAGGCTATAAAAACTATCTCTAGTACATGAATTCGTGTCAATGGAACATATTTTTATTTCTTCTTTAGCTTCTATTCTTTCATTAGTTGCGTTTTTCAAGATAAGAATCTCTGTATTAACGTCATTTACTGCGACCGCACTATTGGTATAGGTTTCATCAAATAAATTGATTGGAGCCGCATATACATTTTCTTTTATAGAAGAGTTATTATTAGTTTTTACAAGTGTACATTTACTAAAATAGCTAATATATAAATCATAAGTCACAAGATCTTTTAAGCCACTAAAGAAAGACTCTGGTATACCTATATATGAATCATCACTACTTTGATAGTTAGCACTGATCTCACTTAGTTTGTAGTATTTTACATGGGATAGGTATTCTTTTAAAGCTACTCTTTTTTCTTCAACTAGTAATCTAATATCTTTTTCTTCAATATCACTATTATTTGTAAATGTGTCTTGTTCTTCTTTTAGACTATCTTCTTCAGTATTATTCGCGCCATTAAATTCAACGTTTTCACTATTTTTATTAAAACTAAAGATAGTTACTAAAACTAGGCTAAATAAAATAATAACGATAATACTTAAAAATACTTTTTTTAATTCTTTTTTATGCATTACTCTCACTCTCCATTAATATTCTTACTTTTTTTCTAATACGAGTTATGGTATTTTCTACTTGTTTAAGTGATTTATCAGTTATAGTACTTATTTGTTCTTTATTTAAACCATCGACCATATAATTAAATATTTCTTGTTCTGTAGATGAAAGCTGCCTAGTTATCTTGGCTATTAATTCATGTAGGTTTTCTTTTTCTAGGGATTTTCTAGATGGATCTGCTAAATTATCTGGTAAGACGTCTTTTAGTGATGTACCTTCTTCATTATAGATATAGTCTAAGGATAAGTTTTTTTTGTCTTGAATTTTTTTATCTGTTTTAGCACTTCTAAGAAGATTAATTATTCTTCTTTTAAGACAGATATTAACAAACGTTTTAAAATTGGCATCTTTTTCACTATCATAGCTACTAATTGCGCCAGCAAAGGCAAGATTTACTTCTTGACATAATTCACTGTATTCTATTCCAAGTTTGGTAGCAACACTAGAGTATTTTTTGATATAAAAATATATTAATTCTTCATATCTATTATATAAGGAATCTTTTATTTCTTCGTTAGCATCACTTACCATGTCTATTAGCATGTTTTCTTCTTCGTTATACTTCATGAAAGGCCTCCCATTTTAAAAACAAGAATACCAGCAGCAACTGAAGCATTTAGGCTATTTACTTCACCAAGCATAGGAATTTTAATCATAACATCACAGTTTTTTGCAACGACGTTACTTATACCTTTTCCTTCATTACCAATTACAAGGGCTTTTTTACCATCAAAATTATAAGTTCTTAAATCTTCACCAATCATATCAGCTCCATAGATAAAAAAGTTGTTTTTCTGAAGTTTTTTTATTGCATCTACTAAATTAGTAACACGAATTATTTTAACGTTGTTTATTGTACCCGCACTTATTTTTATTACTGTATCGTTAACAGACACGCTTCTATCTTTAGGGATTATAATAGACTTTATACCCGCTGCTTCAGCTGAACGAATAATAGCTCCTAAGTTATGTGGATCTTCTAAATGATCTAAGATAAGAACAAAGTCTTCATTAAAAGCACTTTCTAAAGAGGCATAGACATAGTCCTCTATTTCAATAACTATCCCTTGATGGTTCTCGCTTGTCATCTTATTTAAGATGGTAGGCTCTGTTAAAATATAATGAATTTTATTTTGTTTTAAATAGTTTAAAACGGTTTCATCTTTTCTAGTTTTACTTAAATATACTTTTTTTATTTTTTTAGGTTCTGTCATTAGAAGAACATTTTTTCCACAGGCTAACATAATACCCCTCCAATTCAAGTGTATTATACACCAATAAAGAGTTTTTGAAAACTTTTTTAGTGTTTCTAATGTCTTTAATAGAAACTTTGTTGCTTTTATGATCTGCATATGTTTTATATATACCCAATCCTGTATCTTCTGAAGAAATTTATTTATATACTAAAAAAATATAGTTATAAACAACGATAAGGCTTTATACTATGAGATTTCTTTAATTATTATTATAAGATTAACTTTTTCAATATCATCATAAACTAAGATAGAGCATTTTGCATAATTTGATTTTTCTACATTTTTTCAATGAGCTTTAGAAGAAATATAATCACTAAAACTATCAGTATAATTTTATCATATTTTTTCCTTCTCTCATCTCTTCTAATTCTGTTATTTTTGGTTTTACAAATTTTCTTGTTTTGTCTTCATATTTTAATTAATATATTCTTTTACTTATTTTCTCCCTAGACATATTATTTAATTTCTTATATTCATAATACTTATTAAACTATCATTTTCGTCAAATACTAATTTAAACAACTCTGGACAATTCCAATTGCCATCAAATACCATTTTATGGTCATAGTATATCTCAATTAGTTTAGTGTCTTCATTTAATTTTACATCACACCAAGTTTTAAGCATAGTAGATATAGCTGTTCCATGAGACACGATTGCAATATTTTTATTTCTATTATTATTAATAATTTCTTTAATTACATTATTCATTCTTTTTGAAACTTCATTCGCAGATTCTCCATTTTTTAATTTGTAATCCCAATTTCTAAATTGTTCTTCAAAAAATGCTTCAGGTAATTCTGACATATTATTTACGCCAAATTTTCTTTCACCTAATCTTTCATCCATATTTAATTTTATTTGGTTATTTTCTGCAATATATTTTGCTGTGCACATTGTTCTGACATAATGAGATGAATATATAACATCAATATTTTGCAGTTCCTTATTTTCACTTATTTCTTTTGCTAATCTTTCACCATCAACACTTAATGGATTTTTTTCATTTCTTATTTGTTCAATTTCACTAGCGTTATACTCACCCAATAGTTTTCTAAATGGTTGTGAATGTCTTAATAAATATATTGTTGTCATTACTCGCTCAACTCCTTATCCCTTTTATAGGGTATAACTTATCATCTGTTTTATTAACTAAACCAGTTAAATTTTTTACATTTTTTTAACACGTTTTGCTTATATGTTAAGTTTTCTAAGATATTTTAACATAAACTACATTGTTAATCATTATTATACTACACTAAAAAAGAAAATAAATTAATAAAAAAAAGATGTGCTTGACACATATCAATTTTCTAGAATAAATGGATCATCTTGTGAACCTGTACCTGAGGCAATTTTTACTGTTTGTTTTAGATATACTACTGGAAAAATAGGTAAATTGCTAGCAGCAGTTGCATTAGAAACTGAGCCATCTAAATATATACTATAAATATAACTAGCCCTAGTAGTATTACCTTTGGCCATTATAGTTGAAATATTATTATTTTTAAAAATCCAATTATTCATGTAACAATCTGCATATGGTTCTTGTTGATTAATTCCTACCCAACCATTCCAAGATTCCATATTTGTATTTAAACACGTTGTTCTATTATATGTACTACCTCCACTAGTGGCATATCCATAATCACTTGGATATATCAATCCCACTAATCCTGTCCATGTTGTAGTTCTTTCCACATCATCATTACACCATTTATAATCATCCCTAGGCTGACATATTTTGCCAGTATAAGAACTACGTTCAAAATTGTAAAAGTTTTTTGGCAGTCCCTGTCCTGATGAAGTAAACGACGATGTGCTGTTTGTTCCGTTTGTTCCCGTATGCCATACTGCAAGTCCAGATAGTTTTTTTAACATTTCAGGAAACCCATTGTTAGTAAAATCGCATGAAATAGTACCAAGATTATAGTTAGAATAACATAACCCTTTCTTACTATTATAATAAAGAGACCCTCCAATATTTTTAGTGTCAAAGGATGGATTTAACAAATTCATTAAATCAGACCCTGTATAACTTGCACTTTCTCCCCATTGATTGTTACCATATCCAGCATTTATATTATTATTAGTTGAACTCCATGAATAATTTCCTATACTTTCATTTGATATTATTTTAACTCGTTTTCTCTTAATACCGTCGCCTCCATCAACACTATTCATAACACCTATAATACGCCATAGTTTTTTATCACCTTTTTTATATGATAATTTGCAATTAACATTGTATGTTTTGGAGTTCTTGCAATCGCTTAAACTTTTGTATTGTTTATATTTTGTTAATGTTTCATCTAGATAACCATTGTATATTGTGCTATCTTCTTTATATGTTTCTCCCGAGTCAATATAATTATTTGGGTCTGCTCCTATATACCTTAGATTGTAATCATCTGAATCATCATATGCAAGATTTTCATTATCTGTTTTTGCTAAATTCATTACATAATCAATTACTGTTGGATTAGGATTGTCTTCTGCATAACTTGCATTAACTGTTATCTTAGAAGTAAAGGTATTGTTTTGGACTCCCACTGTTTCACCAGTAACATTCTCATCTAACCATAATCTTAAATTATATGTTTTACTTTCTTTGGCATTTAAATAACCTGTACTTATTTTATAAGCACTACTTGCATTACTTAATGTTTTAGTTGTAACATCTAGACTTGATACTAATGACAATATATCATCATCTAAAGACATTTTTATATAATTCATATTTGTTAAAGTTGACGTATTTAATACCTCTAAGTTGATATCATATTTTACATATGTATCACAATTATTGGTTATTGTAAACTCATAAGGTGTTATTTTCTTGCCATCTTTATCAAGTAATGGATAAGCTTTTTCAATACTTATGTTATTTTGATCTGTAAAAGATACATTAAAACATGTAGCTGTAAGACTATTATCATTTGTACTACTAAAAGATACACGCCACAAAGCATAACTTACACCTACTACGCCTATTAATACACCAAAAGCTAATAATATTTTTGACCAATTTTTCTTACCATTCATAATCAATACCTCACTTCTATCATAGCCACATTATAACCCCCCCCCGAAGAGAAAGTCAAGAAAAAAATCTACTATTAAGCAGATTTTTTTTCTAATCGATATTACTTTCAATTTTGCTTTCATCAAAGTTAAAATTGATAATTAAATGCACGAGTAATATCGGTGTGCATATATATAGTATTTTATTTTTCTTCTTTTTTATTGTGCCAATTTCTGCCTTTTTTGATACTCTTCAGCGTTAATGGCTATGCCAATTATAATTATGTATGCAATTAGATAAAGCCAAATCATTAAAATAACAAAATGTGATAAACCACCATATAAAATATCATAATGTGAAAAATGTGTTACATAAAAAGAATAAATAGATGTTATGATTGTAAAACCAAAAGTGGTAAATAATGAGCCTTTGGTGGTATAACTGCTTTTGATAGTGCCATCAGGAGCCATGGTATAAATAATTTTTATTAGCATAAATATAATAAGCCATGATATTGGTCCTTTAGATAGGTTTATCATAAATATAATTGAATTTGTTACAGTATTATTCATGTTCACATATTTAATAAGTTCAATAAATTTATCACCAAAACCTGGGATTAGTAATAAAAAGACAATTAATATTACTAATATTAAAATCATAATTAAACCTTTAATTTTTCTTTTTATAAAGCTAGTATTTTCAAAGCCATATAACTGATTAGAGGTAACAATAATACTACTTGAGCCACCACTTGAAGTATATAGTGCGATGCAAAAGGGAATTAAAAAGCCCGGTGTTAGTTTGATTTCCATTATAATTGGGATAATAAGTTCTTTTACATTACTCCCAAACGCTTTAATCATAAAATTGGATATAAAATCAATAGATACATTAAATAATGAAGCAGCATAAGCTATTATTGTAATAGTGGGAACAATGGCTAAAAGCAAAAAGAAAGCAAGTTGACCAGGAAGAATTAGCATATCGCTTCTACTTAATATGTGAATGATTCTTTTATTAAAGTCTTTTACTTTCTTTTTTATTATCATACATTTTCCTCTTTTATTGTTTTTTGTTTTTTTATTTCTTCAACACATTCATTAATAGCATCTTCAATTGATTTTAAATCATCTAAAATCATACTGTAACTTAAGCATACACCATTTTTATAAGGTAAATCATTAAATTCTTTAGTTAGTTTATGAAGGTAACTTGTTACTTGTTTTTGACTGTAACCAACTAAGTAAATCATAAATTCATTACCATTGGTTCTTATTAAATCAGAATTATCTAGTTGAGTTTTTATTAAGATATTAGCTGCTGATTTGATTTGCTTGTCTCCTTCTTCATATCCTTCGGTATCATTAATTTCTTGAACTTTATTTAAGTCAATAATAATTACACTTTGAGGATAGATAGTATTTTTACTCCAAGAAGTCATATTTTCATTTAAATAATTTCTATTTTTTAAACTAGTTAAATGATCAACATATTTTAGTTTATCTTCTTTTTTAATTTTCTTTTGAATTTTAACTTTTTTACTAGAACGATAAATTAATAAAAGTATTGCGACTATCACTATAAAAGCAAATATTAGATAACTAGCAAAGGAATTAATGAATGCTCCTTTTTTACTTAATTTAGTCCCATTATATGTACCAGTTTTAAGCATAACGTTATTATCTAGGAAATTGATATATCTTTTAAGTAAGGTATTAATTGTTTCATCGGAATAACTATTCATTGTATAAGTAGAACTCGTATTATATGTATATTGTAGTTCATAATTACTTAAAGTACTTTTTTGTAAATTACGACCCATAGCCTCATCCATCAATATGATATTATCTTTATTTTTTAGAACACTGGCAATTTTATTTAGTTTGAAAGTGTTTATTTCTAAGCCTAAATTACTTAATTTATCTAATATAATGGAATTTTCTTCAACATAAATAGGAACTTTCTTTAAAGCCTCGATAGAGTTTATAATAGTATTATTTTTTTCATTAACAAAAACACCTATTTTAATTGGCATGTTTGTTTTAATAACGTTGTTGTCATTTATGTTGTTATAGAAAGATGTTAATAAGTCAATCTTATCATTGTTTAAATCTCTAATTATTTTCTTATCACTAGTGTATTTAGTATATTTTATTTCAATACCTGCAAATTTAGAAAACCTTGTTAAGTATTCACTTATGACTCCACCATATTTGTTATCACCATAAATCTCATAAGGAGCATTAACTTTATAGGCATAGTTAATTGTTTCTTTTTGAATTTTGTCTAAGTCGGTTTCAGATATACCTAAGTTATTCGCAAAAAGATTTCTTTCTTCTTTATAAAGAACATTATCTAAGTTTTTAGTTTGCCATGTATTAAAATATTTTTTGAATATTGTATATAGCTCTTCATCTTCTTTATCAGCAACATAGAAATATCTTAAGATGTCACTAAAATGATAATTAATCCAATATTTTTTTTGAAGAATAGTATCCATATACTCTGTACGTGGCACTAGAAGGTATGATATTTCATTTTTATCCATAGCACTAAGAAGGGCTTTATCATCTTGATATGATTTATAGGTAACATTTAAGTCAGTCAAGTAATTTTTAACATAAGTTTCATTTTTACTTAAAACACCAATTGTTTTGTTATTAATACTTTTAGTATCGGTTATATTATCTTCATTTTTACTAACTAAAACATAATGATCTTCATAAAAGAGGAAACTCGTTTGGGGCATGTTGTTACCAACCATTAAGGATATGTTATTTATAGCGTTATCTTCTTCAGTAGTAATTTTATTGAATTTAATATTGTATTTTTCAGTTAAAGAGTTTAAGAATTCATAGTATATACCAACACCATCTTTGCCGAAGATATTACTTGAATTAGTAACTGATACATTTTGAATATTTTTTTGGTTTTCACTTATCCAGGCTCTTTCTTTACTAGTTAAAGCAGCTTCTTTTTTTTGAAATAGTAAAACACCTAGTATTATTAAGAATATTGCTATAATGGTTGTTATAATTATTCTTTTTGATTTCTTTTTCATTATTCTTCATCAGCCTCACTTGTAAATGGAGTGTTGTTATTCCAAATAACCTCTTTACCATTAATATTTTTAGCACCCATAACTGTAAATGCTTCAGAATTTTCATCACCAGTTTGTTTTAACGTGAAATGAACGTCATATAGTTTTTGGTATTCTTCTTTTATTGTATCTATGGCTGTCAAGGCTATTTCTTTGGCTCTACTTAAAGAAACACCTTTATAAGTTATTCTGATATAGATAATTTTACCTTGGGTATGAACCTCAACCTCACTTACTGAATCATTTTCTTTTAATTTGCTTGTAATAGCATTTTTTTGTTCATCAGTTACTGGCGATGAAGAGATACTTTCTAGTCTATCACCATAGGCACTTGTACTTACGCCAAAAAATAATTTCATTGTTACAATTAGAATAATAATAAAACATACGATTACAATTGTTGCTAAAACGAATAAGACACGATTTCTGTTCCATAGTTCTTTTAATTTTTTCAATTTATTCACCACTTTCATTTATTGTATAAATATTATACATTAATTTTATACTTTTTTAAAGATTAAATAAATGATCAAAAAAATTTAACTATTTAATAGATTTGATAATTAAAACACAACTATAATTACACTATTACTTTGGCTTATAGTTGTGTTTACTCAATATTATCAATATTTTAATTTTTAACTTCAAGACTAATTTTAACAATTCTTACTACTTTGAGTGGTATTAATTAATAAATTCAGTTACTTTATCAATTAAATTTGTATTTTTCTCTACTTTTATTGTATTTATTCCTAATCGTTTTGCTCCATTAACATTATCAATATTATCGTCAAGGAATAATAGTTCTTTCGAATCAATATTGTATTTATTTAATATATATTCATAAAAATCTGCATTAGGTTTTATTTTGTGTATCTCAGCAGAAATAATTAAATCATCTAAGTAATCAATATTAAAAGATTCTCCAATAAAATCTCTTACAAATGATAAGTGATTAGTTGCTATAATAAGCTTTACATTTTCATTTTTTTCTTTTATTTTTTTAAATATTTCTCTATCTTTTACTTTATATAATTTATCAATTAATGCTTCAGTAATATTCATTATTATTGAATCTTTTTCAATTAATTTTCTTGCTTCAACTAAATAATCCGCATCATTCAAGTTTGGTCCAAACATTCTTTCTAACTTTTCTTCTATTTCTGATAGTTCTATATCCTTTTCGTTAACAAGAACACCAACCAAATCAAATGCAACAACTTTTATCATTTTATTCCTCCATAATTAAAATTCTCCAAGCTCCATTATTTCTACACGTTTTTATCAAAAAATTTAAATTTAACATTTTAACTTAATATTTATCTTTAATAGAATTAATAGCATTTACATTTTCCGCCTCACTATTAGTTAAAATTATCTATTTATTAGACTTTTTTTAATTAAGTTTATACCCTAATTTTTCTAATTCCATTATAGCGATAGCAGATAATTCTTTTTTAGATAATTTATCAATATCGAAAAACTCTGCACCGAGTGAATCATCATTTACTTCATCTACTTTTACTTCTTTCTTAATTTCATTATTGTACTTTAAAACTTTAAAGAAAATACCAGTATGGTGTACCTTTACTAAAACTTCTTCTTTAAATTGCCATTCAAAAGCAACAGAGTCGGCATCAAATAATTGACAATCAACTACCTCTATTCCAACTTCTTCCATTAGCTCTCTTTTCAAAGCATCTTCTGGCCTTTCACAGAACTCTATTGTTCCACCTGGTAAATCTAGTTTTCCATCATATGGACCTCCAAATTTTTTAATAAGTAAAATTTTACCTTCTTGAATAACTAAACCATACGCCCCTAATTGTTTAAATTCTTTCATCTGTCTTTCCTCGCTTTCTTATTTTTAAACTAATTAATTAGTAAAAGCTACTTTTTCCTTTTTTAAAACATATTCATCGATTTCTTTATCATTTTTATGATAACTTTTAATAAGCAATTTATATTATATTAAAAATAATAAAAATCGCTAAATTAATAATGTCAACAACCGCATAGTCTTAAGGATTTATGTGGTTAAAACTAATGGATATAATCATTTATTTACTAGCATAATATAACATTTCACTTTAATTTACAAGGTTATTCACATTTTGATTATTTGCTTTCATAAAAAAATATACCTTTTCTTACTTGGGTATATTTAAAATTTAGTTAATTAAGATTAACGGTTGTTTCTAAAACGCATTTTAGGGTCAAGAATAGCTTTTCTTAAACGGATGTCATCTGGTGTTACTTCAACATATTCATCGTCTTCAATGAATTCTAATGCTTCTTCCAAAGTGAATTTTTTTGGTTTTGTTAAGGCAATAGCTTCATCAGCTCCACTAGAACGCGTATTTGTTAAGTTTTTATTTTTACATGGATTAACATCTAAATCATTATCACGATTATGAATACCAATAATCATACCAACATAAACGTCAGTAGCAGGCTCAATAATAAGAGTTCCACGATCTTCTAAGTTCCATAGTGAATAACCTAGGGCTTTGCCATTTTCCATTGATACTAGAACACCATTTTTTCTTCTTTGGATTTCACCAACATATGGTTTGTAATCTTCAAAACTACGTACCATAATACCTTCACCTTTAGTATTAGTAATAAATGCTGAACGATAACCTATTAAACCTCTAGTTGGAGCTGAAAATTCTAGGTGACTATAGCCTTCATCAGTTGTTGAGACAACTTCTAGCATAGCTTTTCTTTCTTGTAAGTCGTTGATAACTGTACCTTGATATTCGCCTGGACAATTAATGATGACTTTTTCAAATGGTTCATACTTTTTACCATCACGCATCTCAGTTAAAACCTCTGGCTTAGAAACACATAATTCATAGCCTTCACGACGCATATTTTCTAGAAGAATTGATAAGTGCAATTCCCCACGGCCACTTACTTTATAGCCATCACTGTTAGGAAGTTCTTCTACTTGTAACCCAACATTGGTTTGTAATTCTCTTTCTAGTCTTTCTTTAATGTGACGTGATGTTAAGTATTTACCACTTTTACCAGCAAATGGACCATTGTTAACTAGAAAATTCATTGATAACGTTGGTCTTTCAATGTTTATTGGTGGTAGTGGTTCAATATGGTCTTTAGCACAGATAGTGTCACCAATAGAAATGTCGGCACAACCAGCGATAGTTACAATATCACCATAGTAGGCAATTTCTTTTTCCACACGATTAATACCTTCCGTAACAAATAATTTTGATATACGGAAAGATTCTATTTTACCATCATTTCTTGCTAATGAGACAGTTTCACCATTTTTAATGCTACCTTTAGTTATACGGCCAATACCTAAACGACCTAAGAAATTGTCATAGTCTAAGTTACTGATTTGTAGTTGTAATGGGTCTGTTTCACTACCTTTAAAAGCCTCTACTTGGTGTAAAATTGTTTCAAGTAATGGTTCAATAGTGTCTTCCATTTTATCAGGAGTTAAACCACATTTGCCGTCTTTAGCAACACCATAAACTATTGGAAAATCAAGTTGCTCATCGGTTGCGTTAAGTTCCATAAATAAATTAAATGTCATATCAACAACCTCAGTTGGACGAGCATCTTTTTTATCAATTTTATTAATAAATAAAATTGGTTTTAAGTTTTGTTCTAAGGCTTTTTTTAAAACGAATCTTGTTTGAGGCATTGGTCCCTCAGAAGAATCAACAATTAAAACGACTGTATCAACTGTTTTTATGACACGTTCAACCTCACTAGAAAAATCAGCATGGCCTGGAGTATCAACAATATTTATTTTATAATCTTTGTATTTAATTGAACAGTTTTTAGAATAAATAGTTATACCTCTTTCTTTTTCAATAGAGTCACTATCCATAATTAGTTCGCCCACTTCTTCGTGAGCTTTAAATACCCCATTTTGTTTTAGTAAAGCATCTACTAATGTACTTTTTCCAGCGTCGACATGGGCTACGACTGCTATGTTAATAATTTTATCCATATAAAACCACAATCCCTTTCGAATACCTAAAGATATTACAACAAAATATATGAATTTGCAAGTTTTTTCGTAAATTTTTTTACGTATAATATATTAGTTCAATACTTTTTTCACCTTTACAACTTTTACTTTTTTGTTATCCTTTGTTATAAAAGAGTTTTCTACTTTTTCAAAGCCAACTGCAAGAAAGGCTTGATATGTGGAGACTCTTTCTTCCTCAAATTCATCATATAATTCTTTAATATTATGTTTTTTTGCTTCTGCAAATAACGCGTTCATACTTTGTTTAAAGAAACCTAAACCTCTATACTTACTCTGTATTAAAATACCCATCTTATATATATCATTATCTAAATAGTAATAAATTTCGCCAATTGGACAATCTATATTTTCAACAAAGATATATGCATAATATTTCTCACTATTATCGGTCCAGTTTTCATACCATAAAGCCATTTCTTTATCAGTTCTAAAAATTGTACCATTTTTTTTATTATAACCTTTAAGATCTAGTTCATAACCCTTGTTATATGCCATGGTTTCTGGATCGGCTAACCATTCTTCTCGATAATGTAATTCACTTCTTGTTGGGTGTTTTAAATATATTTTCATAACGCCTAATATCTATAAATCTATTTTTCTTCTAAGTTAATAGATTTTAATTCTTCTTTTTTTATTTTAGTATTTTTAGTTTCTTTAATATTTTTAAAGTATTTGGTAAAGATATTCATAAAGAACATAATGGCCACGATTATGTATATAAAATCTATTAAAAGACCCCATATATCAGAAATTTCTGGTATATTTAAATAAAGAATTAAACTATCACCAAGATTTCTAATTAATATAAAAGGTATTTTTAAAATACATACAAAGCCTAATAAGATAACCATATCAAAAATTATTTTCATATTACTTTGAAAGTCATTTTTACTAGATACGTCTATTACATGATGGATAACTTCAAATAACTCAGTAAATTTTTTATAAAAAAAATCTTTTTTCTTAGTTACTTTTTTAGGGTCAATACCATGGCTTTTATATATGTTATTAATAACATCATCTAAGTTACCAAGACTTTTTATAGCCTCAGTTTCACTCATGCCTTTTTGTTCATTATCATTAACTAGATTGAGTATTTTTTTCTTTTCTTCTTCTTTTACTTTAGCATTAAATAAATCAAGTCTGGTATTTAAAATAGTTGTTAATTTTTCTTTATTCATAATTTTCCTCACATTCTATTACTATCTCTTGATATTTGGAAATAGCAGTGCTTTTTAAATCAGTAACAATGGTTAAGTCATTTTCTTTTTTAGTTACTAACTCATATTTCGTTACTTTTATTGTATCATTATTTTGATATTTTACACGATTATATTTTAAAGGTATTAAGAAAAATGGTTTGTTTTGCTGTAATACCAAGTTATCATATGAATTAATATCATAAGTTATTTCAGTTGGAACAAAGTAAATTTTAACACCCTTTTTTAAAGTGACTATATAAGTTGTTTCAATCTCACTAATACCATTTAAGGGAGCTTGAAAGCGTTTATTAGAAGCACAAATGACACCTTCTTTTGGTATGGTACCTTTAAAGAATACATTAATATCATCTAAGATAATTGAAGGTTTTATGTTATCTAATTTACTGAACTCATCATTAATTGAAGCCTTGCAATCAGATACTTTAGTAGTATTAATATTTTTAAAATATTTAACTTTCATTAGAATATTAGAAGGATTATTTAAAAGATCAATTAATTCATTTATGACACTATCAGTTATAGGACTCTTTTTTATATTTATAATATCATAGACATATTTTAATATAGAATGATATATAATCAATGTGTTTTGATCTTCTTTAGAAAGATTTTTATATTCTGTTTCTAGGATATTCATTATTTGTTCATAAGTGTATTTTGCATTATCATCATTTTTTAATAAAAGACCAGGCTCTGTAATTTTTATGTTATCAAATTCACATAAATAATCACCTTGAGTTCTGATATCAATATCTGGAATAAGCATATATTTTTCAGCGATTCTTTTTTGTTCATTATCTTTATAATCTTTAAAAGAAACGATACTAGAAATAGAACTTTCACCCTTTAACTTATCTAAGATATTGTTTATATCAGACATTGTTTTTAGGGGATATTTTTTCTTACTTTTATATTCATTTATAGTATTAATACTCTTATTTATTAATTCAATTTCTAAAGGTAGTTTAATTAACTCATATTTATTTTTAATACCTGATTCATCGCTTTCCATAGATTTTAAAAAAGCAATTAAAACAGTAATATAACTTTCTATTTGTTCTTTAGAAGAGGCATTTGTAATAAAACTTTCCATTTCTTCAATGTCTTTATCATAGTTATTTAGGACTTCTTCATTTGTTGTTTTTTCAGACTTATGATAGTCATTTTTTAATATTTTGGCTATTAGTTCTGCTAACTCTTCTTTCTTTTTGAAATATTCTTTATTCATCTTTTCTAGATTTAAGTAAGTTGTATTTTGAATGTTTATTTTTTCAGTAATTAGTTGGACTAAAATAAGGGCTGTTCTTTTAATTCTTATAAGATAGCTTTGTTCTTTTTTTGTTTTAATAGCGGTAGTATTTTCTTTATCTTTAAAGGAAGGAATGGGATTAACTACTTTGTAATTATCGAATGTTACTACCTTATTTTCTTTCTTCTTGTAATCATAATAGTTTTGTAAAAATGATGCACATTCATTTATATCATTTGGAATATAAACCCTGGTTAAATCGCCATAGTAAGGGTGTTTATAAGTGTATGTAAAACCATTACCTAAGAGTCCTGCATACAAAAAAGGTTCTTTGTTTAAAGAATAGAAACCATATTTATTAAGTTGTAATTTTAATTCTTGTAATTCCACTTTATCAACCTCTTTATAGTTAATATTTTATCACGGATATAATTAGTTGTAAATTGTTTTGGAATAATGGTATCAACATAAAGAAAGCAGAATTAATAAGGTAAGGTCTTTTAAAATAAAATTTTTTTTATAGTAATATAAAGACTTTTTAATGTAAATTTGATACAATTTAAAGGGAGGCGTGGATATGAAAGTTACTGTAGTTGACAAGAATTATAAGGGACAAGATAGTTCTTTAGTGTATTCAATTATTTTACTAGTACTAGGGATATTTTTAACATTTAATGCTAATGGAGTTTTAAATATTGTTTTTGATATTTTAGGGTCTTTAGTTATGATTTATGGTGTTTATAAATTAGTAATGGCTCTTAAGTTAAAGAAAGATTTTAAGACTGTCAATAATAGTTTAATGTCATCTAGTATTATGAGTTTGGTCTTTGGATTATTAATTATAGTCTTATCCCAGGTACTAATAAATGCGATTAATGTTGTAACAGGAATGTGGTTAATTTTTATGGGGATAAGTAAGTTAAATGTTGCCTTATCTATATGCTCTATTAAAGAGAAAGATTTTATAGTTAGTTTAATTAGTTCTATTTTAATTATTGGGCTTGGTCTTTATACAATTATGAGTCAAAATGTTGTATTAACTATCATTGGTATTTTATTAATTATATATTCTGTTATAGACATTATTAATTATATTGTTAGAAATAAGTAAAAAAAAACATCGTTATTTTGATGTTTTTTTATTTGTTTGCTTTTTAGCAGTTGGTTTTTTGTTTGTAGTTGTTTTCTTAGTAGTTGTTTTTTTAGCAGTTTGTTTAGAACTTGTTTGCTTTTTAGGACTAGAAGATTTTTTGTGTTCAGTAGAAACTTTAGGCTCAGAAACTACTTTTTCTTCTTTAACAGTTTCTTTTTTTGCTGCAACTTTTGTTTCTTCTTTTGGTGAATTTGTTTTTACAACTGAATCATTATCTTCTTTTTTTTCTAGTGAAGATGTATCACTTTCAACACCACGTCTTGCAAAGTAGATTGTAGCACCTAATACGATAACAACACCTAGTATAATTAATACACTTATTAAACTACTATTATCATTTGATGCGCCATCTTCATACTCAGAAACTAAATCTTTTAAAGTGTCTGTGTAATTATCATCATTATAAACTTTTTTTATTTGTTCTTTAAATGCTTCTCCATAACTAGATGTATAACCATTCCAAGTTTTATCACCAATAATAATGTAAGGTACACCATTTAGAGTATCACCCATTTTTTCAGCAACTTTGTTTGCTAGTTCAGCATTCTTTTTATTGTTCCAAATTTCAAATTCTTTTAAAACAAACATATCTTTATATTCACTGTCATCTGCTAAGCTTGTAAAGAATGTTTTAGCAGCTGCACAGTAACTACAAGTTTCACCTTTAAAGAAATAAATGGTAACTGGTTCTTTCGCCTCAACTTTAAAAGGCATTATTAAACACATTAATAAACCAACTAAAAATAAACCTAAGCTTTTCTTTTTCATTTTTTAACACCTTCCTTTTGACATTATAGCAAATCTTAAGGGGAAATACTAGTTTTTTCGTTGATACTTTTATTCATATTATAAGACATTATGCAGATAATTCCTAAGATTGCCATGATGCTTATGGTACAAACTAATAGACCTTTAATTTTACTTCTCATTTTATTCACCTTACATATTGTACTTATTAATTTTGATAATTGTGTGAAATATGCACAAAAAAAAGAAGAGATTAGTCTTCTTTTAAAGTATTAGTAAATTTATTTAAAACTTTTGATATTTTTATTTCACTAATGTTTTCTGTTTTATAAATACCCGCACACACCATTAACGTGTATAATTCACTTTGTAAATCTAACATAGTCATTAAAGCATTTTTAAAAGTTTCATTAATTTTTTTGGTACCGGATTCGATAGAACCATGAAGACATAAGTCACTCATTACTTTTAAATCCCATAGAATACCTTCTAATGCAATTTTACTTTCCATAGTTACCCCCGTTCAATAAGTCATAAAAGCTTTGATAACTTTTATCAACATTTCTTTCAATTTTTTTTAACATTTTTGTTTCATCATCTTGTGTTAAACATTCTTTATTTAAACACAGATGACTTTTAAAATACATTAAATGATTTAACGTATCTTCAATATACAACAATTCTTTTTCACTCATATTATCACCCATTTATATAATGGACGAAAAAGCAAAAAAAATACCTAAAACAAACTCATTTGTTCATTTTGAGGTATTTCTTTTTTATAATCTTCAATAATCATATCCATGTCAGTTAATATTTTATTTTCACTACATTTTTTTAAGTATAATTCCATTAAATGTCTATAATGAAGAGAATTACAAAAGTTTTTATTGCCATAAACCGCAATATAGTCTTCTTTTAAACCAGGATAAAGAATATCTAAAGCATTGTAATAGTAGTCTCTTTGATTAGTTTTTAAGTTCATGCCCATTTTAGTGTAAATGAACTTGGCATCACATTCTTTGCTTTTAACAATCATATTTAAAATATTTTCTTCCGTATCAGTTAAAAATGGTAAGATAGGTGTCATTAGAACGCCCGCATATAAGCCTTCTTTTCGTAATTTTTTTAGAACTTCGAAACGTTTGGTAGAACTAATAACATTTGGTTCTATTTTTTTGGCTAATTCATCATCATAAGTAATTATAGACATTTTTATAATAACATTGTTTTTCTTGGCTATTTCTTTTAATAGGTCAATGTCTCTTAATATTAAATCACTTTTGGTATCAATGGATACACCAAAACCATATTTTAAAATTAATTCTAAGGCTTGTCTTGTAAGACATAAATTTTCTTCTTCTTTATTATATGGGTCAGATAAACTCCCAAAGGAAACGACTCCTTTTAAACCTTTACTTTTTAATTCTTCTTCTAATATTTCTATAGCATTTTCTTTAATTCTTACTTCATCAAAGTTATCAATATGATAGGCTTCGCATCTAGAATCACAGTAAATGCACCCGAAAGGACAACCTTTATAAAGATTCATGTGGTAATCAATACCAAACCATCTATTACCTTGGTTTGATTTGGTCATAATTGTTTTTGTTTTTAATACGTCCATTGCAACACCCCCATTGGTATATGCCTATTATACAAAAAAAACGGATAAAATGCAAACGAATGTGCTATATATAAGTGGTCTATTTTACTAAAGAAAAAAAGACTTTATAGAAATAAGAGTTCTAAAAGTCCTTTTAATTATCATTTGATCGACCAAATAAATTTAGTAAATGGATAAATAAGTTAATGAAATCTAAGTATAGTTGTAAAGCTCCATATATAGCTAAATTATCTTCAGGTATAGCATTAAATTCACTCATAGCAAGAATTTTATTAACGTCATAAGCTGTGTAACCTACAAATACTAAAACACCAATAATTGAGATAAATAAATCAAATGAACTGCTATTTAGAAAGAAATTAACTAGTGTGCAGATGATTATACCAATTAAAGCCATTAATAAGTACGTTCCCATTTTTGATAAGTCCATCTTAGTAGTTAAGCCTATAAATGCAAAGATGGCAAATACTATAGCTGTTACTAAAAATACTAATACTAAAGATGTTAATTCAAAGGCTATAAAGTATACTGAGAATGTTAGGCCTGTTACAAATGAATATAATAAAAAGCATAGTTTAGCCATTGTAGGGCTCATTTTACTTATTCTTGCAGATAAGAATATTACAAGGCCTATTTCTAGTATAAATGTAATGATTAGACCAGCGCTAGAAAATAAATTAATTAGCATGTTTGGGTTCATAGCAACAAAGTAGCCTGTTGCAAATGTAACTAACAATCCTAAAAACATCCATCCAAATACTTTTGGCAAAATTTGATTTTTCATAAATCCTCCTTTTTAATTATAGTTAGATTATAACAAATTTATGTTTTTTTGTAAATTGGCGTTGTGATACATAATTGTATATTTTGTATAGTTATGTTTTAATTTTTTGATTAGATTGTACTAATGTTTTTCTTTTTATATTTATATACAGTGTGTTATTTTTAAGCAATATTAGATATTATTATGATTTTTTTAAAGAAATTTACGTTAAAAAAAAGAAAATGGGCTACTCATTTTGAATAATATAAGTAGAGATACTTATCTCTTAGAAGGGAGGTTATATAGATGATAAAAGAATATACCAAGTCAAAGAAGTGGTATACTGCAAGTCGTGATCGCGTGTTTAAAGCCGTGTTTGTTAACGAGGAAGATAAGGAGTTATTTGAATGTATCTTGAAAGAAACTTTAAAAGAAACCATTAGTATTACTAAGTTTCATATTACTGAGTTAGCTGTTAAAACTGTTAATGAACGAGTTAAAATGCTAGATGTCTTAATTGAAATTGATAAAGATAAATATATTTTATGTGAAGTTAATTCCTCTTTTAGTTACATAACTAAAGAAAGAAACTTAGTCTTTTTAGAAACTTATTC
>JABLTL010066717.1_pt1 | contig 26654 bp, 29 predicted proteins | sample 7160151 | NCBI WGS metagenome assembly JABLTL01 (sample SAMN14651223, study PRJNA627086) | human gut metagenome | isolation source: feces | host: Homo sapiens
ATTTGGACATAATAATAGAAAATATAAAAGAAATTTGCACGGCGCCGGTTCATCAACGATGTGATTGTTGGTAAGCTGACTGGTTCTGTCAGATTCAGCACTCAGGCGCTGATTGATACTTTTTACGAATTCCTTGAGATGCCTACGGAAACGACAAAGCAGATGCAGGCGAAAGATGATTTGAGGGATATTGAAAGGTATCTGAATAACGAGACCAGAAGACCGATTGTCCTTGGTCATCCAATTATCAATCTCTGTGGAGCCAATTTTGAATGCCAGATGGATTTCGCATTCCTTGGCCCGCATATCGTAAAGACCAATAAGCATAAAGAAGGCAGAAAATGGGTTTACGATGAAGAAGAGGTTTACCTCGCTGAGGCTGTAAGGATTTTTCCAAATAAGCCGGCTGTCAAAGAGACATCAAAGATACTTGACGTTGGAATTGGAACAAGACTTGAACTGTACGTCATGATAAAAGAGATGCAGAAATGGGTTGACGCGCATAAATGTGCTGGTGGCCAGCCAATCCTGCTGCGTGCAAGCTATTACTACCTTAAAAAAGACAGGGAAGACGATAAGCATTACAGCGATAACTTCTTTGATGGAAAAGGCGGCAATGTCATCTCGCTGTCTGTTATCTATTCAGAAGATACGATGAAGGCGATTGATGACATATATGCACCAAAGCTCAGAGAATTTCTGGAAGGCAATTCAGCCCTTTCCGGGGAATGCAAGAATTGTTCTTCAAGAATGCTATGCGGGTACCATGACGCATCAATCCCGCTTACAGAAGAAGAAAGACCGAAGCCAAAAGCTCTGCCTGTTTTAAGTCCTGACCAGGAAAAGGCAGCAAATGCTCTGGAAGGCAATATCCGTGTTATCGCGACTGCCGGAAGCGGCAAGACGACTGCGATGGCATACAGGATTATGAATCTTCTTAAAGCAGGAGTAAGCCCTGAAAAGATTGGATGCTTTACATTCACAAATGCCGGAGCCGGAGAGATGCGTGACAGAATCAAAGGTTTCTGTAGTATCGCAGGGATTGATGTAGATTTTGACAAAATCACAATATCTACTATCCACTCATTCGGTGATTCACTGCTAAAGCAGTATTATAATCTGCTTGGATACAAAAAGCCGCCAGTGCTTATTAATGAAATCCAGCGGACAAAAATCATTGAGGAAATTCTGTCCAAGAACAGCACTATTGAAGAGCTGGCAGACAAGTATAAAAACTTTTACCTTGATATGTTCCGTGCTAAAGGAATCCTTGAATTGATGAAGGGATATTTTTCAGATATTATGGACGGAATTTCGCAGGAAGACTTTCAGGAAAAGACACGTCTTGAAAATGAAACGGTTGAAGCTATATATCGCATGTATATGCAGTATGATAAGTACAAAAGTGAAGCATGCCTGATTGAACATAGTGACCAGGAGCTTGGCGTTCTTAGACTGCTGAGACTGAAACCAGACTTGTTTGACGAGGTTGGAATTGAGCACATCTCCGTTGACGAGTATCAGGACACATCAAACATACAGTTTAAAATCATCAATGAAATGAGAAAGGCTAAATGCGTTAAATCATTGTTTATCGTTGGTGATGATGACCAGAGTATATATGGATTCCGTGAAGCAAACGTTGAGCTTATCAAAGATTTCTTTGCTATGATTGGCGATAAGAACGGTACTGATGTTCGGCTGATGGAAAACAGACGTTCAACAGTCAATATCGTTGATTTTGCAGCAAAGCTGATTTCGTTTAACGAAGACAGAATTGACAAAAAGCCTGTATCTACAAATGGATTTGGAAAACATGTAGAGGTTGAAAAATGCCGTACGAAGGACGAAGAACAGGAATACATCATAAGGAATGTTGAGGCTTTGATAAAAGAAGATGGCAGAAGTGCAAATGAAATTGCAATTCTTGCCCCAACAAATGCCGAGCTGGTAGAATATGCAGATTTACTGCAGAAACGCGGCATTGAATCTGTTAGCATCAACCCGGAGCCGATTCTGGAAAACCCACGTGTTCTTGGCGCTATTGGACTTGTGAAGTTCATGCTGAGCAGCAGCGAGCTTAACGGTACCATGTATATCAATGCCAGAGATAAAGGCAAGGCAATGACAATGACAGAAGATGAAATCAGGAAAAGCATGTTGGAACTTCAGAATGAAGTGAAGGAAATTTCTGATGTATCAGCGCTGTTTGAAAAATTCATGGCCCTTGACCCTGATGGAAATGATGAAATTTACCAGAGCTTTCTGGATGACATTAATACCGCGAAAGAGGAAGCAGTAAGAAAAGAAAACCTCCCGGAAGTATGCGAATATATCATTGATTTTGACCGGTTCGGCCAGAAGCAGACTGCAAGAAAAGAAAAGGCATACAATGGAGTTGTACTTTCCACAATGCACTCTTCAAAAGGTAAGGAATGGCCAGTCGTATTCTGCTCTGTTACAAAGATGCACGGCAGGGATTTGAAACCGGAAGACATTCCGGAAAAGAACAGACTTTTGTTTGTTGCCTGCACCAGAGCGAAAGAAGAACTCTATATTTCAGGCGTCACTATCGCCGTCAGCACTGCGGCTGAAGATGTTAAGAACCTGTTTCTTAACGAATGCTTGCAGGTAGCAGGCGAGATGTATGGCGATGAAGGAGAAGAATTCGCTTCCTGATATGTATAGCCCCGAAAAGAAATTTTCGGGGTTTTTTTGTGTATGACTTATAGAAAGACAAAAAAGAACTAACAAAACAAAAAAAAGAGTGACCAAATCGGTCGCTCTTTCCTCGTTTTTGAGTAAAAATTAGATTTTGAATGTCTTTTGATTCCCTCCTGCGTTATTTATCGCATTAAGCAGATAAGCAGTAGCAGAGGTCATTCCAGCATTCTCAACCTGCGGCAGAATTTTATTTATTGCCGTCGTTGTCATTAAATTAAATTTCAGGAACTCAACAAGGCCGTCTTCATCTTTTTTAGAAATATATCTCTTTGTAATGTTCGTTGCAACACGGCGAAGATAAGTACGGATTTCGGAATCCTGATTATATCCATAAATCTTGATTGCCATATTCTGTTTAACCTCAATGTGTTTGGAATATTCGCCTGGCCTGCTAATGAAGTTTTCGTTTTCTACGACTTCTGCAAGCGTTTTGTAGTTGAGATTGTGCTGAAGAACAGACTTATCATCAGATTCAAGATACATCGGGAAAAATAACTTATTTTGTCCGTCTGTTACTTCGACAATATTGAATGAGTCATCATACTGCATTCCATTGTCTGTCTTTAAAATAGCATGAAGAAAATATACTGGCAAAATACCTTTAATATTAACGCGCTTCACTCCTTGAAAAGAAAAATCGTGTACTTTTTTGACAGATTTTGGAATTGTAATTTCAGTAAGATTACAACCCTTAAATGCTCCTGGTCCGACATTTTCGAGCCCTTCATTGAGTATTACGTTCGAAAGATTCCTGCAGCCTTTAAATGCGTTACTTCCAATCGATTCTACATTTGACGGGATTTCAATACTGGTTAAAGCATTGCATAAAAAGAATATCGAATCATTTTCTCCGCTTCCAAGATTTTTAATTCCGTGACCAAAATCTATCTCTGTCAGTTTTTCGTCTTTGGAAAAAGCAAGATTCCCAATGCTTCTAAGACTGTCAGGTAATTTTAACTTTGTAATGTCAATTTTGGAGCAGGAGTAGTCAGCAATATATTTAACCCCTTCAGGAATTATTAATGCTCCTGTCTTTTTGGATGGACAACAAATCAAAGTGTCTTTATTGCGGTTGTACAAAACGCCATCGTATTCAGCACAAAACCTGTTTTTATCTGATAACTTAAATGCTTTTGTATTAATAGCCCTTAATATAGATGAATCAAATTCATCATTTTCAAAATCCATATACAAAACATCGCATGGAATATCACATCCACTAAAGAAATTTCCAATATTGCTAGTAATGGCTGAAATAGATTTCTTGGAATGTATTGTGATTTTATCAAACCGGAAATTTTCAGGAATATCAATTCCCGAAATTCTTATATCCTCAGGAATATCAATTTCTTTTGCTGTCGTATCGATATTGACAATCATTCTATTAAAACACTTCACTCCATTTGTAAAATCTCCGCCAATATGGAATGCAGAACCTGCAAAGCTTTTTCTGCTGAGAGTTGTTATGTCATCTGTATTAATGACATTTGTACTCATACAGCCTTCAAATGCATAATCTTCAATGCTAGATACATCTTTCAGGTCAATTTCTTCACCTGGCTTCTTGCAGAAAGTATTCAGCAGTTTATACTCTATGATATTTCCCTTTGCACTTGTTGCTACAGCCATCAGGCAGCCATTACGTCCAACAAGCTTTTTCGTTATGTATCGTTTTGATGAACACTCCTGGACTGTTATATGTGTAACGTTTGGAAACATGTAATTGGAGATTTCAGCACTTGTAACCCGTCCTCCAAAGATAAGGGTCTTCACATCCGTGAACTGCTTGTTGACTTTTTTTAACTGTACCTCGCCAGACACGTATGGTGGTAGACTATTACCAATATCAAGAATGACTGTGTCGATTCCTGGCTCAACATCAATATCGGTAATAATCATTGTGCTATATGGCGATGAGTTGTTTATTGTCAGTCTAACTCCATTTTTGCTTTGTCCTTTACTCATTTTTTTTATTTCCTTTCTTTTTTTTGTATTTTTTTACATTTTCAATATGCGGGATTTTGGCAGTGGCAAAATAAGGAATGTTTTTCTCTTTGTTTTATCTATCTATTTTTTCAGCATATTTTTGTAAAGCAACCTTATATACAAAGAAAAGCAAAAAAATATATATAAATTCAGGAGGAAAAAACAATGAAACATTTTGAACTTGGCCAGATGCATAAGGTCGATATAAATGAAGGATTTAAAGAAATTAAAACAGCGCCGGAAAGAAGCAGCAGGTCTATGTCTCAGGAGATGGAAGAACAAAAGAGACGGGAAGCTGAGAAGAAGAGGAGAGACCATGAAAAATATGGTAAGCTTCTTGACCGTGAGGATTCTATTGAAGAAAGCAAAGATGATTATGATATTGGTGATGACTACAAAATTGGAAGTGAGATGGATGACTTAGACAAGAATGACTTGATTCGCGATGATGAAGAGCATGACCTGGAGGAAGAGCAGGAAGAGTATAAAATTGGCGATGAGTTTGATGATTTGGATAGAGACGATGAAATCATTGACGATGATTTTGACTACGACGAAAGCGAAGACCTTGATAACTGGCTGGACGAAGAAGATATTGGAGATGATTTTATGCTGCGGCAGCAGTATATCAATCAGAACAGAGCTGACAACCTAGACCATGGCTTTGGAGGAAGAGATGATGACGGATTCAGAGGTCTTGATAGTGAAGACGGGTTTGGCGGCCCATCGGCATCCGGATTTGATTTCGATGAGTATGATTTGGATATGGATATGGAGATTGAGTAGGTTATACAGAACGGACCCCCGCAGAAGGTTTTTCTGCGGGGTTCTTGTTGTATTACAAAAAAATTACATAAACAAAATTGCAAAAAAAATGTTTATTTAGCATATTATAAATGGTATGATATAATAAAGGAGGGAAACATTATGATAATTGGAAAAAAAGCTAAAGCTCATCATTTATATTCACAAAAAACTAAAATTTCAATTAAGTATGCCATGAACAAAATAAAAGAATCCGTGATTTATCCATATGTTCAAAGCTTATACCTGTATGGAAGCTGTGCTCGCAAAGAACAAACGTGTGATAGTGATGTTGACTTGTTTTTAGTTTTGTCTCCATCTATAGATAAAGAGCTATATTTTGAAGACATGCTTGTATTAAGAAGTAAAGTTACTCCTACTGATAGTTCCTTGCCAGAAGTTGACCTCCAGATTGAGATTGGAGATAAATGGAAAAACAATCAGATGTTATACTATCAAAACGTTAGGAAGGAGGGAATACAAATATGGAAAATGGAATGAATACGTATCTTGATTTTGCAGAAAATGACTATATGTTTTTTCGTCATGCATATGATTCCGGCAATAAAGGTACTGCTCTTGCTGCTCTTGGCCAAAATATTTGCGAACGATATTTAAAACACATTGTATCGGAATATGCTAATCCTGAGACTTCGCAAGAAATACAAGAAAAATCAGGTATCCTCAAGACTCATAGTCTTAACAGATTAATGAAATATATTTCTGAAAAAATGGAAATAGATATTCCAATAAATACAGAGTTGAGCATGAATGTCATTGATGGATATTACTTTTCTACAAGATATCCAGGAAATGAAAGTTTCATACCCAGTACACGTGATATTGACAAAGCAAACTCTGCGGTTGAGAATGCTAGAGACTTTACGCTTCAGATATGCAGGGAAATGGAAGAAAATCATGATATTGACGAAGAATATGATGATTATTCAGATTTTGAATATGACAACGAGCTTTAAGTCTAACTTTAACAAGAAGAGGCTGAGTAATTTTTATTCAGTCTCTTTTTTTTATTGTTTCTTAAAATCAAAATCTCAAAAATAATATGCAAAAAAACGTCAAAAAAGTTCAGCATTCTTCATATTACATATACGTAACTAAAAAATGATATACTGAAAACAGGAGGAATATATATGATTAATAAAAAATTATTAGCCGGAATCCTGGCGGCGTCACTTGCCACGGTTCCGTTGATTACAACATATGCAAGCATGCCGGATATTGAAGACGTAAGCTATACGTCAGATGACGAAACAGAAGAGGAAGCTCCGAAGGTAGATAAGGCTGCGAATTTCCAAAATTCAGTCAATCTTACTGATGAGGTTGCAAAAGGAGATGAGGCATCAAATGTGATGTTCAGCCCGACAAGCCTTAACTTTGCTCTTGGGATGATTGCGGAAGGTGCAAAAGGTGACACAAAAAAAGTTTTATCTGACTATCTTGGAACAGATAACTTTACAGAATATGCGAAATACTATTTGAAGGCAGCTAAATATTTCAACCCGGACAATAAAGAACAGACATACGGCTATTCTTCAAAATTGAAGATTGCTGATGCGTTATGGCTTAACAAAGGCCTTACGCTTAAAGATGCTTTTAAGAAGAGTGCATTTGACAATTTTAACGCAGAAGCGCAGGTTCTTGATTTTTCAGACAAGAAGAAGACATGCAGCACAATCAATAAATGGTGTAATGAAAATACTGAAGGCCTTATTTCAGAAATCGTAAAGCCCGAAGCGATTAACCAGGACAGCCAATTGTTTCTGACAAACTCTTTGTATTTTGAGTCTGGCTGGTCTTCTCCATGGGAGTTATCAGACAAAGAAGAAAAATTCGGGGCAAAAGAAAAAACAAAATACATGGAAAGCAAAGGCGATGTATATTACGAAAATGATGCAGCAACAGCATTTGGGAAAAGCTATGCTAATGGCCTGGAATTTATCGGTATTCTGCCGAAAAATGAAGATGATTTCACACTTGACAGCCTTGACATTAAAGACCTGTTGAAATCAGAGCCGGAGTATGATGAAGTATACTGCAAAATGCCAAAGCTGAATTTTGAAACAACGGCTGAATTAAGCGATATTTTAAGTAACATGGGGCTTAAAAATATTTTCTCGAATAAAGCAGACTTTTCCGGTATCTCAGATGAAAAACTGAAGGTTGGTTCTGTGTTACAGAAAACGAAGCTGGAGCTGGACGAGAACGGTACAAAAGCGGCAGCAGTGACTTCAATCTCTATGGAGACATGCTCAGTGGCTGCTCCTGACCCGGTTGTGAAGAACGTAGACCTGACAAGGCCGTTTGCGTTTTTAATCTATGATTCCACAAACGACGAAGTGTTATTTTTGGGAAAAGTGGTAACAGTGCAGTAATTTTTTTGCTGACAATTTCCGTTTTGCGAAAAATACAGCATATTGTAAGAAAAACTAAGATAGGAGATACGCAAAAATGGAAAGAACTTGTACAGCAATCACTTCAAACGATAAAGATGCGGTTATGCATCTTGAGATTTACGCGCCAGAGGACAAAAGCAATCTGAAAGGGATGATACAGATATGTCATGGAATGACAGAATATGTGTGGAGATATAAATCCTTTGCTGAGTACTTTACATCTCGTGGATATATCGTCTTTGGCAATGACATTATAAGTCATGGAAGAAGCAACACTTCAAAATCATTGGGCTTGTACTTTAATGACTGGAGAAATGTTTATGACGATGCGGAAAAGACGAGAGAGTATGTTCAGGAAAAATATCCTTACCTGCCGGTGTATATTCTTGGCTTTTCACTTGGTTCTTATGCCGTAAGAACAATGGGCAGCCTGCTTCCATATAAAAAGGAAATCCTGATTGGAACGGGAGACCAGCCGGAGATGCTGATGAAATTTATGCAGAAAAAAATCAGTAAAAAATATGCTGGAAAAATGGCTTACATCTCTGATGACATTGGGGAGCTTTTATTTGGCAGTTATGCCAAAAAATTTCCTGGAAAGCCAAAAAACTATTGGCTGCTGACCGATGATGAAAAACGCAGGGAATATGAAGAAGACAGGCTTGTAAAAACAAGTGTAACACCAGGATTTTTCTGTGAGTTTCTGAAAGGAATGGAGCTTGCGAGTATTCATTTAAAAATGCCAAACAATACTATTCCGACAATGTTTATGTATGGCGAGAATGACCCGGTTTCGGGATTTGGAAAAGGAATACAAAAAGTATACAGAAAATATAAGAAATGGAATCCAAATACGGAGATTATGTCTTTCCCGGGCACCCATGACATTCTGCATGATGCCGGATGCGAGCGTGCGTTTGAAGAAATTTATAAATTTGTTGAAAGTTGAAAAATGAGCAGGCGGTTATCGCCTGCTCATTTTAGTTTAGAGTTTAAAAGTTTTAGATGAGCCATCAGACTGGCTGATTGCGTTTAATAAATAAGCTTCTGCTGATGTGAATTGATGAATTCGGTCGTCTGCAAGAAGTTTTTTCATTGAAGGTAATGACATAATGTTCAATTTCAGAAAGTCAACCAGCTCGTTTTCCTTTTTGGAATCAAGCAGTCGGTTTGTCAGGTTTACTGCAGTCCTTCTAAGATAAGTTTTGATGGAAGAGCTGTTGTTGTACTTGTAAATGGCAATGGCCAGATTCTGTTTGGTTTCTGTATATTCTGCCATGTCAAGCATAGACTCCACAAACTTATTGTCTGATGCAATATCGGAGAATTTACGCATATAAAATGTATCATTCATTTTTGCGATATCCCGTGCTGCTATATAACGTGGAATGAATAGTTTGTATGTCCCATCTGTAATTTCCACAATATCATATATATTATCATCCGAATAATTATCTTCTGAGTTCAATATGCATGACTTAAAGAAATCTTTTGGCAGATAACCGTTGATATGTATCCTTTTTACTCTATCAAGGCATTTGTCGGCAAGTTTTTGCACTGTTGCCGGGATATTTATCTCTGTAAGAGCTTTATTATTTGAAAATGCTGATTCTCCAATAAATAACAGTCCTTCGTTAAACGTAACAGAGGACAAGTTATTGCAGCCAAAAAATGCACGTTCACCGATGTCTTTAATCTGAGGCGGAAGCGTTACCTGCTTCAATGATTTGCAGTACGAAAACGCGGATTCGCTGTACATTCCACCGATTGAAAAAATAGAATTTCCGAAATCAATACTCTCAAGTTCGTCACAGCAAAAAAATGCTCGGTCTTCAATTAAATCCAGTGAATCTGGAAATTTAACAGATTTGATATGGCATGATATGAAGGCAGCTTCAGCAATCTTTTTTACACCTTCTGGAATTACCACCTCATCCTTATAGTAATTTACAGGACATTTAACCAGGATAGTTCCTGTTTTGTCATACAAAATACCATCTTTTGATGTATAAAATACATTAGAGGCAGAAACCTCTACTTTTTTAATGTCCATATTCCTCCAGTTTGTAAAAGTCATCATAGTATCAAAATCTACATATAATACTTCTGTGCTTAAATTATAAATCGCACCCATATTTTTGTCGCTGGTGACGGTTATTTTTTCAAATGTAACACCATCCTGTGACTTAATACATGACATTGAAACTCTAGGCGGAATCACAATCTCTTTTGCTTTTGTATCAACTCCGGCGATAACGTTACCGCAGACCAAAACCCCATTGGTAAACGGGCCAAATGAAGCGGGAGGGTAGTTTGCAAATGCGTCCTCATCTATATACCTGAAATTTCTTGCAGATATGAATGACGTTGACATGCATCCCTCAAGCGCATTATCCCCTATTCGTAGAATATCACTTAAATCAATCTTGTCGCCTTCATTTTTGATAAACACGTTGCGTAACTTGCAGTGTCCGGCTCCACAATAAACAAGTCTGCCTTTGCCAGATTGATAATTGCAGTTGTAAGAGACTACGTCCTCCACATTCGGAAACATAAAGTTTGATATTGAAATTGATGCAATATTATTCTTGATGATAAGTTTTTTCACATCTGGAAATTGCTTTTTAACATCATACAGGTCTACATCAAGGCTGGTATCCCCGCCAAACGTAACTTCCTGGACTCCATCGTCAACGTCAATATCAACGATTGCACTATTTTTTGGATATGAACGTTTTTCTACTTTAAACTTTACATTTTTACTCATTTTACTCTTCCTTTCTTGTTTTGTTTTCAGATATAGTATGCTTGATTTTGACATCCAAAAAAAATAGCAGCCGAAGCTGCTATTTTTAAATTCTGAATGTATTTGACTTTTTGCTACCTGCTTTATTAATTTCGTTCAGTATGTAAGCGGATGACAATGGCATTTTCTCAGGATTCATATTCTTCTGGAACTTTCCAAGAGTATTTGCTGATGTAAGACCAAACCGTAAAAATTCAACAAGCCTTTCGTCATCGTCGTTATTTACAAAACGCTGTATAATACTTGAAGCTGCTCTTCTGAGATATGTCCCCAAGTCCTTATCGTGATTGTATCCATACAGTAAAATTGATAAATTTTGCCTCAATGGAATTAACGAAATATAGTTTAAGATTTTGTTTTCGTAACTGTCCTTCGATGCAATATCAGAAAACCTGGCAAGATAAAAATCATGTGCATAATCGTCAATAGCATTTCGGCCAAGGTATCTTGGTAAAAATAACTTATATTTACCATCAGTAATCTCTACAATGTCATACATATTATTTTCCGATGGTGTGTCAGCCACAAAAGCAGCATTAAATAAACCATCAGGAAGATAATCTTTAGTTATGATTTTATTTGCCTTTGAGAATGCGTTTTGATACATGTAGCGCAATGATTCAGGAAAAGCAATAGTTTTGGCAGATTCACACCATGAAAATGCAGATTCGTCAATCATCTCAACCCCTTCATCAAATATTATCTCCTGTAATGAACTGCAGTTTGAAAAAGCACTAGAGCCAATAGACTTAATATTTGAAGGAATATGAAGCTTCTTTAATTCATGACAATCAGAAAATACAAACTTATTTCGTGCGCTATCTCCAATTTGTGATAAACCTTTACCAAAATCAATAGAAGATAATGCTTTACATCCCGAAAAGGCCTGTTCCCCTATGAATGTAAGACTGTCAGGGAGGATAAGCTCTGTTATATTAAGATTATTGCGGAATGCTATTTTAGCAATATATCTTGTCTTGTCTGGGATAGCAATTTTGCCTCCACGTAATTTTGGACACAAAATCAGCATTTTTCCTGAATAGTCATATAAAAATCCATCGCGGGTTGCATATCTGTTGTTGCCTGCAACTTCAAAGCATTTGGACTCCATAATATTAAGGCGGTTTGTGTCTATGTATCCGTCATAAGCTATACAGATAGTATCACATGACAAACCGGTGACATATGAACATGATTCAAGCGATTTTGCACTATTTATAATAAGTTTATTGCACTTAATTTTTATGCTGCCGCTAAAATCTTCGCTGATAACAACCATTGTAACGTTCTTTGGGATTTCAACAACATCAGCGTCTTCGTCAATGCTTAAACAGATATCCCCGACGCAATTTGCTCCGTTGACATATTCAACAGATGACATATACGGATATCCATGAAAGGCATACTGCTCTGCATATTGAAGCTTGAAGTTGATAATATTTTTTGACAGACATCCTTCAAAAGCATAATTGCTAACAGAAATGACATCTTGCAGGTCTATGACCTCATCTGTCTGTTTACAAAAGGTATTTAAAAGCTTAAAGCCGTCATAGCCGTGCTTAATCAATACATTTCCTGATTTGAAATCCTGATTATTTTCAGATATCACCTCTTTTACATTTGGAAACATAAAATTGGAAATCTCCAGAGTTGACGTTGATTTTCCGATAATAAGAGTTTCAACACTCGGAAACTGTTTTTTCACGCTTCTTAATTCAACATTAGGTTCAGCATCATTGAAATCAACGACTTTGACTCCATCGGCTACCTCAATACCAATAGTGGCTGAATTCCATATGTTGATACGGCGGTTTTTAAATCTAACTCCATTCATGATTTAATTTACTTCCTTTCTTTATCGTTTTTGATAGTTTCAGAATTAATATGCCGGATTTGGAATGGAGTAGAAGAAAAGAAATCCGCAAAAAAAATACAAAAAGAAAACAAATGCAGCATATTGTAGAAAAAGAAAACGGAGGATTAAGAAAATGACAAAAAGAGATTTCAAATTGTACGGGTCGTTGATACTGTATGCCCTGCTGCCGTCAGTGTATCTGCTGATAAGAATGCAGATTGTGGCGGTTAACGGAGTGAATATAAACATAATGGGGCAGATAGAGTGGTTTGACCTTATCGATGAGGTGCTGGTGACGGCGCTGACGGTTCCGTTATATTTTCTGCTAAAGCCGGATAATGGAAAGACAGCACCGAAAAAGAATTGTGCTGCGTTTCTGGTGTCGATTGCAGTGTATGCAGTATTTACAGTAGTCGTAATACTGAAAATTGGAAGCATCGCGAAATTCATGAATGCAGAAAATGCAGTACAGTACCTGTTTATACAGGCATTGTCAATGCTTGCGGGATTTGTCGGAACGTTCATGGTGATGGTATTTACGCTTAATGACGATGACAAGCTGGTGAGGCGGCTGCTTGTAAACAGGCTGTGCCTGCAGGTTGTGGCTGACTGGATTTTTATCTCCAGCTTCAAGGATGTCGGGGCGGCATATGCCGAAATTGCAGTTAACGCTTTGATTGGGCTGATTGCCGTATTGTCTGCATATGGTAAGGGATATCTGAAATTTGCGATGCCTGGGAAAGATTTTCTGAAGGATTGGTGCAAGATTGGAGCGTTTGCCGGCATTCAGATTTTTCTGGACAATTTTATCTACGCCGTAATGGTCTGTAAGATGGTTAATGCGGTATCGGAGTCCGGAAACTACTGGGTGGCAAACAACTTTATCTGGGGCTGGCTCCTGGTGCCGGTTACCTGCCTTGCGGAAGTCATCAAGAAGAACGACAAAGTCCGCCTCACAATGAAAAACTGCTGGCGGTATCTTATCATGATTTTTGCGGTATGGCTGATTACAATGCCAAAATGGAAATCTTTCATCAGTGGCCCGATGGCAAGCGATGGTGATGTCATCATAAAGATTGTGCTGCCACTTATTCCGTTCTACATTACATATATGATTTCTGCGGTCATTGATGGCTGGTTTGTATCTCATGGAAGGACAATATACAATGCGATAAACTCCCTGATTGTCAATGTAGGATATTACGGCGTCATATATTTTATGTTTAAACGCGGTATGTTTGCCGAGAACATGATGTTTATCATCGGTATGTTTGGCTGTGGCATGCTTGTCCATATGGTGGCCTCAATTCTGATGTACAGACTGGAAGTCATAAGGATGCAGGCGATGCCGGCAGATTGCCAGAAGAAAGCGGTGTAATGCAAAACACAAAAAAAATATACACACCCCAGCGGCCTTGGCCGCTGGGGTTTCTGTTTCTGCCGCAATCGCAGAGCCGAAAATCCGGCATATTGTATGCAGAAGAAGGAGGTAAAAAATGCAAAAAAATATTCTAATAAATAAGAAAACAGCAAAGAAGATAATAGCAGCAAGGCAAAAAACAATACAGAAAGAAAAAGCTGAAAAATACTGGGAAAAAGTGCGTATGCATGAGGACGGATGTGTGGCTGCGAGGCAGATGGAGATAGAAGCTGTCAGAATTGGAAAAAGATAAAATTTTGTATGCCGTATTTTCCTGCATATTGATTTTGTAGAAAAAATATGCACACAAAGAAAGGGGAATAACAATATGGCATATACAATTGATGGAAAATTAAAGGTAGCAGTTTCAAGCCGTGCGCTGTTTCAGCTGGAAAAGGAAGATGAAATCTTCACAACAAAAGGTAAGGAGGCATATGAAAAATATCAGATAAAACATGAAAAAGATATTCTTCAGCCCGGCGCCGCTTTTCCGGTCGTGAAAGCCCTGCTTGAACTTGGCGAAGATGATGTTGAGGTTATCGTTGTTTCAAGAAATACCGCAGATATGAGCCTCCGGGTGTTTAACTCAATCCAGGCTCACAATCTTAATATCTGCAGGGGATTCTTTACCGGTGGTGAAAGCATTATCAATTATCTGAAATCATTGGATATTGACCTGTTTTTGACCGCAAACGATGATTCAGCAAAGGCTGCTATTGACAACGGTATTCCGGCTGCAACGATGATTACATCAGCAGCGAAGTACATGACTGAAACGACAGAGCTTCGTGTTGCCTTTGATGGTGACGCTGTACTGTTTGGCGATGAGTCAGAAGCCATCTTTAAGGCTGAAGGCCTTGAGGCATTCGGTAAGAATGAGAGCGAAAAGGCTAACATCCCGATGAAGGAAGGCCCGATGGCGAAGTTCTTACGCGCCCTTGCGAAAATCCAGACAAAGCAGGAAAAAGAGGGGAAAAATAACGAAACAAAAATCGTTACTGCCCTTGTTACTGCCAGAAGTGCACCGGCTCATGCGAGAACAATCAAGACACTGAGAGCATGGGGAATCAAAGTAAATCAGGCTTTCTTCCTTGGAGGACTTGATAAAACTTATGTTTTAAAAGAGTTTAAGCCGCAGATTTTCTTTGATGACCAGCACGTACATACTGACCGCGCTTCACTTGTAGTGCCGGCAGGTACAGTTCCTTATAAATCAGATTCCGTTTTGGCTAAACCGAAGGAAGAGGAAAAGAAGGGAGAAAAATAATGCTGACGAAGTGGATTATCGATTGACGGAAAAAACCGTGGCCAACCTCTGAGTTGTTCGTCGGATACGATAGTCATGAAAGTGTACGGAGAGGACAGAAACTCCGTCCACGTCTGGTACACGCGAGCATAGCTCGCGGTATCATTGCAATCGGAAATACTGAAGCTGACGGCGTCAGAATGCTTTATACGATTGGAAGTGTTGACCAGATTAAGCGGGCTCTTGTAGAGCTCGCCCTGGAAGATAAAAGCAATGATGAAGAGAGTTTTAATTACGGTACTGAGGACATCTCAGATGTTGAAGAAACCGCTGACAGTAAAACGAATGAGGTGACAGTGCTGAACGTGTACAATGTATTTTCTGATTATCATCGACGGACGGCTCCATCGTCCGTGTCTGGTACACGCGAGCATAGCTCGCGGTATCATATTGACTATACGGCGCAGCGCCTTGATTTTATGCAGATGCGTGAAGTCTGAGAAAGGAGAAACCAATGAGAGAAGGGCCCAGATATGACTGGATTATTGCTGTTTCAAATTCTGCTGAAAGTGGAATCAAAATCTTGAAAACTTACTGCAAAGTAAGCGAGATTAAACAGATTTTGGTTGATTTGGCAAAAAGAGACGCAAGGAAAGATGCAGCTGCTTTTAAGCATGGTACAGATGATATCGACCAGCTGCAGGTTGTAAAACATGATGCTCCGTTTGCTGTTGACATCGGATTCACCGCCTACAATGTTTTTGATACATACCGTATTGATTACACCGCACACGAGCTTGAACACGAGAACTACAGTGAACCTGAAGACGTATTAAAACATATTTGAAAGGAGAATGTACTATGACAAGAATCTTTATTGATACTGATGACGCTGAAAATTATGAAGACATTGAGTCTGAGCTTGAGGCTTATAACATTGATTTTGATTACGATAATGGTGGTCGTATGATGGTTGATGATTCTGATGCAGACATTGTAATGGATATCATTGAGGACTTTGGAGTTAAAGCCTCCATTGTCTGAAAGGAGCAGGCATGGAAAAATACAAATGGATTTTTGCTTCTTCACGTGGTTGTGAGATAGAGATGACGGAAATCACATGTTCTGTTGATGAAGCGAAAGAATATATGCTTCTTAAGATAGCCGCTGAGGCTGAAAAGTCAAATTATTATTTTGCGTATCCTCCAAAATATGAAAAAGACCTGCAGATAGAGACAAGCTCTAAGACAGGCGAGGTGATTGCGATTAAGTGCCTTAATGTAGAAAAATTCTACGGCGGCATAATCAATTATCTTATGCGTCGCGCTGACAGGATACAGGAAGAGATAGTGACAACAGTTGAAAAGAAAGGTTAAAAACGGTGATAGATAGCCGCGGCTGTAAACCCCGATGCTTGCGTCGGGGATAAAGCCGCTTCGGAGATAGTCGAATAGTAAAAATGTGTTTTAAAAATAAAAATACTGTTTACAGATTTTAATATTCGCATGATGAATGCGAATATTTTTTTATTTTTTTCGCAAAAAAGTGTCCGATTATAAAATTTTTCAGCATATTAAATATGTAAGATAAATACAGTAAGAGGTACGGATAAGATATGGCTGAAAAAATAAATAGTATTGTGGACGCTGAAATTAAATATAAGCAAGCGTTGAAGAATTACCATAAAAAATCAAACAGGCATGTCCTTGTGCTGGAGGCTAATATTACAGAAGAACAGAAAAGAATGATTCTGCATACATCAAATCTGATACGTATTGCAGGAAACTGCCTTACCGCGGTAATGAAACGTAATTATGAACAGCTTGTAAGGACAAAGCGATACAGAAACCTTAAATCATTGTATAAGAAAGCAAAAGATGCAGATGACAAGAAACTGCTTACTTCTATTACTGCCCAAATGCAGGGGATGCAAGAATTATATAATGTGACATGGGATTTCTGCCGCATGGAAATGGATAGAATAAAAGACATTTATCATATCACTTCTGTTTTCGCAAGGTCAAAGGCTGAGGACGTATGGAGTGGTGTTAAAAAGTGTCTTTATGGAGACGGAGATACAATTCATTTTAAAAAATATGGAGACTACCCTGAAATACGTGCAAAGGAAATTAAACGTGGAATTTCAGTTTATCCAGTAGTAAGCGATAATGGGAATAATAACCTAAAGCTACATATTATGAAATCAGAATTTAACCTTACTGTAAATAAGCCAAAGCATAACAAGACCAGAAGCGGAAATATTGTCAGTGATATCTTAGAGCCGCATGACAGATTTGCCGAAGATGAAGTCAATGCAGTATGCCGGTATCTTGAAAATCCTGATGTAATCGATAAAGCGGCTGTTGACTTATATGAAAAGACAGGCGAACTGCTTGATACATACAGGCCATGCTACGTATCACTTGTAATCAAGGAGATTCGAGGAGAATTTCGGATATTCGCACATATCACAATTGAAGGCCTCCCGAAGAAGAAATTTAAGAATGATGGAACGCCCAGATACTCATACGGCAAAGGATTTATCGGATGCGACATTGGCCCGCAGAGCATAGCATATACATCAAAAGAAGAAATTGGATTAAAAAACCTTGCAGAACGCGGTGCATCAATCAAAGCCAGAGAACAAAAAGAAGCCCGGATTTTAAGGAAGATGGACAGGTCAAGACGTGCAATGAATCCTGAAAACTATAATGACGACGGAACGGTACGTAAAGGGAAGAAGACCTGGAAGAAGCCAAACCGGTATAAGAAATTGCATTCCCAATATAGAAATATATGCCGTATTGCTGCTGAAAACCGGCATCTAGCAATCAATGAAGAAGTAAACCATATGAGAGCGCTTGGCAACGTATTTATTACGGAGCCAAAGAATGCGAAGAAGCTTCAGAAGTGCTCTAAGAAGACAGAGCGCCAGGATAAGCCATCCGTCGTTCAGAAATCTGACGGCACAGAACGGCTTGTATATAAATATAAACGCAAGAAGCGTCATGGCAAGTCCATTAAAAACAGATGCCCGGGATACTTTCAGGCGCAAGCGAAAGCCAAGTTTGAAAGAACTGGCGGAATCTACATTGAAGCTCCGGTAACATACCGGGCAAGCCAGTACGACCATACTTGCAACAAATACATTAAGAAAGCACTTTCTCAAAGGATGTATGAATTGGCAGACGGAACACGGGTTCAGCGTGACTGGTATTCATCATTCTTAATGTACTGCATTGGTACAGACCTGCAGAACATCAGCAGATATAAATGTAAACGATATTTTGATGAATTGTATGCAAAATATCTTGAATTAGAACAATATATAATAAACAATAAGATTACAGTAATGAACAGCGGAATTAAATTTAAAGCTGCATGACATAAACAACAGGTGGGATTGACTATGCCCTCCCCATACTGGAAACAGTATGAAAAGCGTCCGATAATACGACAGTCCTTCGGGACTGCCTGGACGTAAAGTGAAGATGCTCTGGCAGAGAGCTTTATCCCAAAGCCCTTGTGGTGTACGGATGTTGATAGAATGCAATCATCGGAACCCCCGCGGGCTTGCCCAGGGGAGTAGTCAGGCAAGAACACTTCTGGAAGCAAAGAAGAATGAAGAGGAAAAACTGGTTGCGTTACAGAAAACTTATGACATGACAGCTGCAAATGCCGATAATATGCAGGCAATGCACGATAAGCTGGTAAGGGATATTGAAAACCTGGAATCAAAACGCGATTCAATCAAGGCGAAGATGGCAACTGCGAAGGCGCAGAAACATATGAATCAGGTTCTTTCCGGTGGAGATAAGGCTGCGGCAAGCATTGATGCATTTGAAAGATATGAAGCGAAAGCTGACAAGATGCTTGATGAGGCTGCGGCGATGACAGAGTTGAACAAAACGGCCGATGATAACACAGCAGATTCCCTGCTTGATAAGTATAAAAATGGCGGAAACGCTGATGTGGATGACGAGCTGGAGAGGATGAAGAAAGAACTTGGGCTGTAAGACTGCGGCTGTTGGATTGAGATTGTAGAAATATGACGCCTGCCGATGGATGTCGGCAGGCTGTTTTTGTGCAAAATGACTAAAAGTATAAAGAAGTATAAAGCGAAATAAAAAGTATAAAGAACTATAAAAAGGTATAAAGACTTTTTAAAAATGTGAATTATTAGAACGAGCTGCCGGCAAAAATTCCGGCAGCTTTTTTGCAAAAAAACGGCATATTATATGTATAAACAACCATAAGAGGAGGACTTATGATGACTAATTGCATACACTGCGATATTGCCGAAAGGTATTCAAATTCAGATACAAAAATAAGCAATACATATGATATCTTGTGGGTAGGAATATCTGCAAAAAACGGAGAAGAGCCGCTTTCCGAGACTACGAACACAGGAAAGCTTGTTAAACAGATTGAAGCCGCATGCGGCAAGCCGGGATATAAGACCAATCTGGTCAAATGCCCGCCAGTTGATAAGAATGGAAAGTTAAGATATCCAAACCGGACAGAAATTGACTGCTGCTTTAAGAACCTGCTTGCAGAAATCGCAGAGGTCAAACCGAAGGTCGTGATTCTGCTTGGAGAGAAAGTATGCTCTGCGGTAGAGAAAAAATTAAACATTAAGCTAAAGCGCTGGCGCGGGTTTGAATATTTTGCGACAGAATATAACGACATATGGTATCTACCGGTACAGCATCCGTCTTACATATACGTATACAAAAGGAAGGAAGCAGAAAAATATGTTAAAAAAGTAGCTGAGGCAATTGGTAGGATTTTTGTTGATGATGTATGTACGATTTTTAATGCTGTCATGAATACCGCTTCGGAAAAAGTCGTCAAGAAAAATAAAAAAATCTAAAAAAAATATACAAAACTCATCGCCAGACATATCCATTCCGGCAATGATTCTGCATATTGTATGTATAAAAACAAAAAGAAAGGAGCAAAAAAATGCTTAAAGAAAAGAAAACATACAAAGACGATATGCTGGTCGGGGATTTGGTAGAGAATCGGGAGTTCGACGTTAACTGCAATTTCGAGATATACGACTGTACCGAAAAAGGCTCTGATTGGCAGAAAGGCGCGAAGAAGATTTTTTCTACAATAAACGAAGGCTGGGTCATCGATGGACGGGAGACCACAGCCAACCTTAGGTTGTTTCGAAGGTTGCTGGACGTGTACGGGGAGTCAGAAACCACGTCCACGCTCTGCACTCCGACTTCGTCGTCGTTTGTCAGCCCTTGCGGGCTTGGTGAAGGTGAACGTAAGTTCGCCGAATCATCCCGAATGATAAAATTTTGGCAATGAGAGTGCAATATATCGCTCTGGATATAGAACGAAAAGCGCTAGTAATTGAGGTCGGAAAGATTGCGTGAGAGGAGAGGATAATATGTACGATATTTTGGATATTTCCAGATATGTTTTGTATTATGCTAAAAAATGCGGACATGGATTGTCTGTCCTGCAGCTGATGAAAATTCTGTACTTCGTGCAGGCGCAGTTTCTGATAAGTAGAAAGAAACGTGCTTTTTCAGATGAGATTGTTGCCATGGACTGGGGGCCTGTGGAGAGAAAAGTCTGGTCGCATTACAAATCCTGCGGAAATGGCTATATTCCAGTGCTTCTTGGAATCAATTTTGTAAAAGAAGAAAAAGAATATATAAAAGCAGCGGAAAAAATATACATTGAAGATATTAAGTTGATAAACGGTATTGTAGACCTGCTGCTTGGATATGACAATACATATTTAATGAGCATCATCCGGAAACAGCCACCATTCATAAAAGGCCTGAAGAATTTTCCCGGATACGAGATTTCGGATAAAGACATGATGGACTTTTTCAAGTAATTTTCTAAAGAGAAGAGTGAAAAGCTTTTCTCTTTTTTTTCGCTTTTGGAAAACTTTTGCATATTAAATATATAAAAAATGAGCCCAAAATGAGGTAAATGCAAATATGCAGTTTGATATAAAGAAATATAAAGAAATCATGGAGCATATAGATGAAGACGAGGAAGATGATATGGAAATAGTATCATTCACCGACAGAGATATCTTAAATAAAGTAAACAAGAATGGATACTATACGCTAAACGAAAGCGTTGAAGAACTAAAAAACTAGATAAAATAAAGGCATAAACTATGGGAATGAATAAAAAATCAATAATGTTTAACATTAACAAATACAATAAAATTATGAGCCATATCGATGAATATGAGGATAAAGATATTAAGATAACATCACTGACTGATGCTGATATTTTTAGCAAAATAAAAGATGGCGGATATTCGTACGAACTTAATGATAAAATTAAAGTATTGGAAAAATTGAGAAAAAATAGATAAAAAATAGACAATAAATCTCTAAATTAACAAAATAGTTAAATAAAAAAGATGAATAAAAACTTGCTAAACCTGACACCCGGAAAAATTTTTGCCGGCTGTTTTTTGTGTGGCTGTACAGATTCTTAAAAAATCAGGCATATTAAATATACAGGAACAAAAGCATACAAAAAGAAATTCGCAAAAAAAATTTGGAACGAAGAAAATTTGGCATAATGAAATAAAAATAAGCAAGAGTGAAAGGAAAAAATAATAGTAAGGGGGAAAAATGAGCATAGAATTATATTTGTCTATAGCAGGTATAGTAATTATTGTTGTAACAATAGTTACTGGGTTAGAAATTCGTAAAATATCAAAAGAAATTAATGAGATTGATATTGAAAACAATCCAAAAATAAAATTTACAACAAAAGGTGGCATTGAGAAGCTGAAAAAGCGCGTTGCACGCGAAAAAAAAGAAAAAAATAACAAAAAGGAGAGGTAAAAATGGCAAAAAATACTAATTTCTACGGAGCAGACAGTATCACAGTTCTTGAAGGGCTTGAAGCCGTAAGGGAACGTCCTGGTATGTACATCGGCAGCACTTCAAGACGAGGACTGAATCATATGATTTATGAAATAGTTGATAACTCTGTTGATGAGCATATGGCAGGGTTCTGCAGTGAAATTTGGGTAACATTGGAAAAAGACGGTTCTGTGACTGTGAAAGATAATGGACGAGGAATTCCTGTTGGAATGCATGAAAAAGGTGTTTCGGCGGAGCGTCTGGTATTGTCCACCCTGCACGCTGGCGGTAAATTTGATAACAAATCATACAAAACCAGCGGTGGTCTGCACGGTGTCGGTTCTTCTGTCGTGAATGCGTTATCAAAACGTCTTACTATTGATATTGAACGTGATGGCGGCCTGTTCCATGACTCTTACGAAAAAGGGCATCCGACAACAGAACTGATTGACGGCCTGCTCCCGATGATTAAGAAATCAAAAGGACACGGAACTACAATCAATTTCCTGCCGGATGATGAGATTTTTGATACAGTGAAGTTTGGAGCAGAAGAGGTAAAGAACAGGCTGCATCAGACAGCTTACTTAAACCCGAAGCTGATAATTCACTATGAAGACAAGAGAAAGAAAGAAGTAGAGTCAATTACTTTTCACGAAGAAGAAGGTATTATCGGTCTTGTGAAGTCTATGACGAAAGACTCTGAAACAGTGCAGGATGCGCCGGTTTCTGTTTCTGGAAAGAGTGACGGGATTGAAGTTGAATGCGCTTTCCAGTACACAACAGAATTTCACGAAAATGTGACCGGATTCTGCAACAGTATCTATACAACAGAAGGAGGTACCCATCTGACAGGCTTCAAGACAGCCCTGACAACACTTATCAATACATATGCAAGGGAGCTTGGCATCATTAAAGAAAAGGACGCGAATTTCACCGGGACGGATGTAAGAAATGGTCTCGTGGCTGTTGTTTCAGTAAGACATCCGGACCCGAGATTTGAAGGCCAGACAAAGACAAAGCTGGATAACCCGGATGCCGCAAAAGCGGTTTCATCCGTTATCTCAGAACAGCTGCAGATGTATTTTGACCGCCATCTGGAAGAACTGAAAGCTGTTATTGGCTGTGCTGAAAAGTCTGCAAAAATCAGAAAAGCAGAAGAAAAAACAAAAACAAATATGCTGACAAAGCCGAAGTATTCTTTTGACAGCAACGGAAAACTGGCAAACTGTAACTGTAAAGACCCGGAAAAATGCGAAATCTTTATCGTTGAGGGTGATTCTGCGGGCGGTTCAGCTAAGACGGCAAGAAACCGTGAATTTCAGGCAATCTTTCCAATCAGAGGTAAGATTCTGAATGTGGAAAAGGCAAGCATTAATAAAATACTGGCGAATGCTGAAATTAAAACGATGGTGTATGCTTTCGCCTGCGGGTTCTCTGAAGGATATGGCAATGATTTTGATATCTCAAAACTGAGATACAACAAAATCATCATCGCAGCTGATGCGGATGTGGATGGGGCACATATTGCCACACTACTCTTGACTCTGTTTTACAGATTTATGCCTGAACTGCTTTATGCAGGACATGTATATATCGCGATGCCGCCATTATACAAAGCGATTCCGAACGGAAAGAACGGAAGAGAAGAGTATCTGTATGACGACAAGGCACTTGAAAAATATAGAAAAACACATAAAGACTTTAAACTGCAGCGTTATAAAGGTCTCGGGGAAATGGATGCGGAGCAGCTATGGGAGACTACTATGAACCCGGCGACAAGGATGCTTAAGCAGGTTGAAATTGAGGACGCGCAGGCGGCTTCAGATTTGACAGCCTTACTGATGGGGAATGAGGTACAGCCAAGAAAAGAGTATATTTACAGTAACGCGACAGAAGCAAATTTGGATGTGTGAAAGGAATTAAGGTATATGACACAAGAGGAAATACTTGCTTTTCTAACACGAAAAAGAACGCAGGAGGAGTTAAGGGAATATGTCAACCCGGATGGAAAATTAAATTATTTCGGAACACAAAAAATATTGAATGATTATTGTAACAGATGGAAACTTAACGAATGTGAGTCTTATTTGTATGTATTATTGCTAGAAGAAAAAAATGTATATATTGGAGAAACTGAAGCTATTTTTAAAAGATTTCGCAGACATTTTTCTCTTAATAGTAACAATTATGCGGAATTTGAAAAAATATATCCTGCAAAAAGCGTATATGAGGTTGTTCCACTTGGGAATGCAAATAAACATACTAGACTGTTATACGAAAATGCTTTAACTGTATTATTTGCAAATAAGCTCAGTATGCTACAAGTGAGGGGAGGACATTTCTCAAATCCTAATATAAACATTGCTTATGATACAGAAAATTTGCGAATTCATGGTTACAGTATTTTCAATGAAAAAATACGACCAATAAGAGAAAATACATATGAAGCATTTCAAAAAATACAAAAAATGTATAGAATTTACCCAAATCTTGATATTAAATAAAATGGATTGCGCCGGCAGAAATTCTGCCGGCATTTTTTTCGCAAAAACTTTCTTTCCGGAAAAAATTCCAGCATACTAGAAATAGAGCAAAAAAAACTTAAAAAAGGAGACTTTGTCAATGGAAAAATTGTCGATGGAAGAATTGGAAGAACTAAAAGAAAAAGAATTCGATGAAATAGCCGAAAGAATCCAAAACACAATATCACTGTTTAGAAAAATTGCCTGCGTTTTGGCGGTGATAATTGCCGTTGCGTTTATATTTTTTCACGTGCGGAAGGATTACAATAATTATGCCGGAAGTCAGCTTGTGACGGCTGAAGTGATTAATGTTGAGGGCGCCAGTGATAAAAATATTAGTGTTACATATCGGTATAATATCGCCGGCAAGGAATACGAATCTGACAAAATTCAATACACAGAAAAAATAAAAAAAGGAGACAAAAAGGAAATCCGGGTTAAGAAAGACAACCCGGAAGTGATTCTTAAATACAATGATATTAATTATGTTGTGCTCTGTGATGTATTGATTGGATTGTGTCTTGAGCTGGCGGTCTTATGGATGTATAAAATGACAATCTATATGCTGCCGTCTGTGGAGGAATAAGTTAAGGCGGAAAGTGTTGAGACTGCGACAAAATCAGGTGCGTAACATTTGCGCAATTGTGGAAGAGAGCAAAAATAAAAACAAAAAAATAAGTAATCCTAACAAAAAAAGCCTACATGTATTTTTCTAATCGTAATCGGCATTTTGCATATTAATTATGCAAAAAAATAAAGAAGGGAGAAAAAAATAATGAAAACATATACACAAGATTGCTTATTTAGCAACAGTTTTTTTGTGCACCTGAAAAGCAACAAAAATAATTGAAAAAAATCCGCAAAAATATCACTAGCCGGTAAAAATTTCGGCATATTGTTTTTACAAAAAAAATAAGGAGGTACTCTTGTGGACGACAAAAAAGAAGCAATAGCAACACGCATTACAATCGTATTGCTTGTACTGATTCTGACTGCAGCGGCTGGGGTTTTTGCGTATACCCTGAAACTGCATGGCTGCTACAAAAATAGCATTCAGGTGACCGCAGAAATTGATGATATCGCAATTGATAACCAGAGCAACATACAGGTAACTTACAAATATACATATAACGGCAAGGAATATACAACGCAACGTTCATCCCGCGTTGAAGAAATGAAAAGAGGAGACAAAAAAGAAATTAAAATAAGCAAGACTGATAAGTCAGAAGTTCTGCCATACGAATCTGAAGCTGAATACATACTGCCATTTGCAGCAATTGATGCAATGCTGCTACTGCTTGTGTGGATATTGTGGTCAAAATACGTGAAGAAAAAATAAGATACAGGAGGGTTACAGTATGCCGGAAGAAGAAATCAGCAAGGAAAGAATAATAAAAACAGGGCGAATGTTAGAAAAGGCTGAAAATATAGCTGTTATTATACTTATTGCTTTTCTTGTAATACCATGTGTGTATACGGTTAAAGATAGCATTAATACACATAACGATTACAAAAACAGTGTGCTTGTAGAAGCTGAAGTAATTGAGGTTCTTGGGTACGAGAAAGACGAGGTCGTCATCAAATACGGATATCAAGTTAAAGGGAAAACATACGAAGCAACAGCCATGCGAGACAATAAGAGTATCAAGCCTGGAGACAAAGAAACAATCAGAGTCAGCAAAAAAGACAGCAAAAAAATCTTTAAATACAACTCTGAACCGGAAGCAATCTGGAATGATATCTTCCCTTTATCCAGGCTGTCCTGATTGCTATCCTGATATTTGTTCAGAACCTGGATGAGAAAATAGATGATGGGCGAAAAGCAAGAGGGGAAATAGAAGACGCTTAAAAATAGCAAGAAAAAACTATACCGGCAGGGAAACCTGCCGGCATTTCTTTACCTGAAAAATTCAGCATATTGTATATGTACTTGAACGACCCCACCCGACTGACGTCGGATGGGGATTCTACGGGCTGGCGCCCGTAAAACCCCGATAGTCCAGCTACGGGTATTCTG
>JABLTL010067094.1_pt1 | contig 26537 bp, 22 predicted proteins | sample 7160151 | NCBI WGS metagenome assembly JABLTL01 (sample SAMN14651223, study PRJNA627086) | human gut metagenome | isolation source: feces | host: Homo sapiens
ATCTAACCACATAATCTCAACTCCTATAAGTATCTTACTATAATATATGATTTTTATCAATATTTATTGATAAAATATTACATTTATTTATTTTTTTTCCACATATTGTAGTACTCAATTCCCGATATTATAGACATTATTACTGCAAAATATATTAAGAAATCAGCCATTTTAATATTTATTAATTCAAATGGTAGATTATAGAAAAACATAAGTCCAATTCCAACCATCATTGAAGCTGTTTTAATTTTACCAGTTTTGATAGCTGCAACTACTTTTCCCTTATTTCCTAAATCCATTTTAAATGTATTGACTATTTCATCTCTAAAAATATAAATAACAGGTACAATTGCTGGTACAAAACCCTTTGCAGCAAATATTACCAAAATAGAGTTAACTAAAACTTTATCAGCAATTGCATCTAACATTTTTCCAGTGTCAGTAACTAGATTATTTTTTCTGGCAATATTTCCATCCAAAAAATCGGTTATTGCAGCAATTATATATATTATACCTGCTAAAAAATATGTAGAATCAACAACAATACCAGAAACATTAAATTTTGGAAAGTTAATCCCTACGCTATAAAACGGAAATAAGCATAATATAATTATTACAATAGTTAATATAATTCTAGACATTGTTAATTTATTTGGTAAATTCATATTTTAATCCTCCTAAACTCGATAACTCATAACTAACATTTGATTCATCATGAGAAACTCTTAATACTATGTAAACTATTAAAGAAACAAACAAAAGAACAGCAATCAACAAAACTACGGGCGCAATATCATATCTAGTATGCTTAATTTTTGTATATGGTGATGCAATTCTATTGGATTTTTCACTATCTGTTTTTGCATTTTTTATATCTTCTAAAGAGATTCTTGATGTTTTTTCAAAAATAAAATCATTAAATCTGTCCAATACCTCGTCAACATTCAAACCAAGATATTTAGCATAACTTTGAATAGCTTCTTTCAATTCGAATACATCTCTAAAGGCTTTAGAATTTCCTTCCTCGATTGCTTCAATAAGTTGCTGATTAAGATTTAAATCTTCACAGGCTTCACTTATGCTTACGCCATTTTTACGTCGTTCCTGTTTTAAATATTCTCCTATTTCTTTCATTTTCACCTCAAAAATAATAATGCTTTATAAGCCATGTTCTGTACCATAAAAGGTGGCAAACATTTATCTATCTTACGATTTTAAGTTAAGTTCTTAATTTCTTTTCTTAAACTCCCCTACCATATTTTGGGTTTCTCACTCGTGGGGTTTACTATGTTCCACTTCATCCGTTTCCAGATTATTCATCACTATAGCACTTTTATAATTACTTTAACCATATTAATTACTTAGGTTATTTCATAGCCGTTAGTTTTTTTTAAAACTACTTAAGGTTATTTTTTCCCTTAACACGAACATTAATAACATCACAGTTATTGTGAGCATGGACTTTCCTCTATATTATAAAATACAGCGTTTGCCAAAACATTATTTATTCATTTTGATCGCTATCATCTTGCTTTCCATATACAACTTTTTCTAAACGAGATAATCTTTTTAAAACATCCAAGTTTGAACCAGAACTAGGCATATTATCAACAGCTTTAACTATTTCAACATTAGTTTTCAAATTACGAATTTCCTGTTTTAAATTAATTATTTGTTCTAAATTGTCTTCTTTTTCTTTTTCAAGATTTCTAATAATCGTATAAAAATGCTCATAATCAGCAATAACAAGATCAAGAAATTGATCTACTTCCTTTAGGCGATAACCTCGCGTATCTATTTTAAAATCTTTTTCTAATATCATTTCACTTGTTAGATTAAATTCATCCTTATACATCTCCCTCAATTCCTTTCTACTAATATTTTAGAATAGAAAAACTAAGTTGTCAAGGTCTAGAACTAAGATAATTTAAACTTTAATTATCTGAAAAACATCACTGTTTTTCTTTTCTACTTATTTTTTATAAATAGACTGATTTCCGATGGTCGCCACCGTACTATTTTATACTATAATAACTAACAATTGTTCTCCATTATTTTTTTACCCTCTTTCATAATGTTAATGCTTGCATTTATATCTCTATCATTATGAGAATTACACTTTGGGCAAACCCAAGTTCTTATATCAATATTTTTTAATTCTTTATTCCTATATCCGCATTTAGAGCAAAGTTGACTACTTGGAAAAAATTTATCGATTTTAATAACTTTTTTGCCATAAAGATATGCTTTTCTTTCTAATTGCTTTATTATTTCATAAAATGATGAATTTTGCATTTTGTCAGATAGAGACGAATTACTTTTTTGAAGCATTTCTTTAACCGATAAGTTTTCCACTACCAGTATATCATATTTTTTTACTAAGTCATTAGTTATAAAATTAATTGCATCTAACCTCCTATTGCTAATAACCTGATATTTTCTTTGTATTTTTAAAGTTATTTTTTCATGATTTTTGCTTCCAGGTTGCGAAGATGATAGCCTCTTTTGTAACAATTTTATTTGATTTTGAATACGACTAATATTTAAACCTGGATACTTAACTCCATCACTTGTAGTAACAATGTTTTTAACTCCAAGATCAATTCCAACGATATTATTAGAAAATTTTGTGGAAACTTCATTTTTCCAATTCTCCTTTACCAATACTTGTGCATAATATTTTTTTCCTATCTTTTTTACAGTAACACTTAAAATTAATTTTTCAAAATTTATTAATTTTCTATATCCACTAATTTTAACTTCATTCAATTTTGGAAGTTTTATAATTTTTTTGGCTAAATTAACTTCAATACTTTGTGATTTATTTTTTCTATAATTATGATATATACATACAGTTTTATATGTCTGTGATTGATAATAACTTTTGTATTTTGGATAACTAGCCTCGCCATGATAATATTTTTCATAAGCATCATTAACATCTTGTAAAGTTGTTCTTATTATACAGCCGTCTACATCATTTAACCACGGATATTCTTTTTTTAATTTAATTAGGTCTTCGTGAAATTTTTCAAACGAATAAAGGTATTCTAGTTTATTGCGAGCCACTTCAATTTTTTTCATTTCATTTATGTAATTATTATAAATAAATCTTTTAGCTTTAAAAAAAATCATTATTTTTGCTACTTGCTCATTAGTGGGGTACATTCTAAATTTATATGTTTTATATATGAACACACTTCCTCCTTAACTAGCATTATTCTATTATACATAAATTTAATTAGTCAAGTATTTTTCTTCATAAAAAACATTTAGTTTAAAATTGATAAAAATTTTTAATGAATTAGTCAATTTGAACATTTTTATGAAGCAAATTAGTTATTTACATTTTTATAAAAATTTTAAACTAACATTAGGAAAACTATAAATTTTTAGCTTTGACATTTTTTCAAGTTTTGATATTGATATTTGCAACACATTTGTATAATTATTATTTACTTTATAATAACCAAAATAGAGATGACAAATTATCATCTCTATTTCACACTAAATTTTATTATTTTATAAAATTAAGCATTAAATATTTATTGTTTTTACTTCACACCAAACTTTATTAAGTCCAAATTATCAACACCGTTCCAATCTAGATTTCATTGTGCATTTTTTTCCTGTTGGTTCGTTTAACACGAAAATTCACGGTTAAAAAAAACTCCCAATCATGGAAGCAAATTCAAATTCTGGTGACCAGTACGGGATTCGGACCCGTGAATGCCGCCGTGAAAGGGCGGTGTGTTAAGCCACTTCACCAACTGGCCAAAAAAATGGCGCTCGATGCAGGACTCGGACCTGCGACCCAACGGTTAACAGCCGTTTGCTCTACCAACTGAGCTAATCGAGCACTCATGTAAGTCTTAACTAACTAAGACTTACTTAGTATATAATATTTTTTTAGTTCTGGCAATACTTTTTTTGAAGTTTTTGGCAATTTTTTTCTTTTCCTTCAATTATTTCATGTAAATAAGGTACATTTCTTATTATACCCTCACTACTTTTTATGTCAAAAATCACTTTTTTAACATCTTTTAATACATCATGTTCTTCTATTTTTTTATCATAATTATATTCTTTTACACTTAATATATTATCTTCAAGTAGAATTCCAGCAAATTGCATTATAAGGGAGATTTTATCATATTCTTCTATTGCTTTATCTGGGATAAGAATTCCTTTTTTTCTCAAATAATATGCACTTAGTGATGATATTGCACCTATTGTACCATCTAAGCTTGCACTATCAAAATCACTAAAATAGTATTCTAGGTTTTTATCAACTAAGATATTTGAAAAATTAAAGTCTGGCAACAATATACCTGCTTCATGTACTTCTTTTAGAGTTTTTGATATATTTATACACATATTAATATATACTTGTTCATCTTCATTATATTCTTTTAATCTATAAAATGGAATTGCATTATCTATATACTCCATTGTATTTCCAACTGTTTGATACTCAGTGTGATTAAATATATGTTTTTTGCTTAATACAATTTCATCTTTTGGCCAAATTACATTTTTTATTGGCTTCATTAATGATAATTTTTCTAGTGTATTGCCTCTTTTTTCTTTTTCATTATCATTTAATCCTGTATATATTTTATATGCAGTAACACCATCATGATATATAGTTGATTCTCTACTATCGCTTTTTATTTTGTATAGTGTATCTATCTTAAGTTTCCTAAGTTCAAGTTTTTTAATACTACCTACCCCCTTAGGTCTTATTATCTATTAGATAACTCCTCAGTTAATATACTTCTTGTAAGTTCTGGATTAGCCTGTCCTCTTGTTTGTTTCATTACTTGTCCTACAAAGAAGTCTAATACATTAGTTCTTCCACTTTTATATTTATTTACATTATCTAAATTATTATCCAAAATTTCTATAATTATTTTGCGAATTTCACCATCATCTGAATTTTGTTTCATTCCACCTTCTTCTACTATTGCTTTTGGATCTTTTCTATTATCTAACGCTTCATAGAAAACATCTTTTGCTTGTTTAGAAGAAATTTCCTTATTATCTACCATATCTATTAACTCTTTTAACATTTTAGGTGTTAAGTAAACATCGTTTATAGATATAAGTAATTTGTTTATGTATCCTAAAAGCCTTGTAGTTATCCAGTTTGATGCACTTTTTGGATTTGCACCTTCTTCAACTACTTTATCGAAGTAATCTGAAACCATCTTTTCTTTTACTAATATATTTGCTTCTTTTTCTGTTAATTCATATTCTTTTATATATTTTTCTTTTCTTTCACTTGCTAGTTGTGGGATAGTTTTTCTTATTTCTTCTATCCATGAAGTAGGAATTCTAAATTTTGGAATGTTTGGCTCAACAAAGTATTTATAGTCAATTGCATCTACTTTGCTTCTCATATAAATAGTTGTTCCAGATTCTTCATCCCATCTACGTGTTTGTTGAACTAATTTATCATATTCTCCAGTCTCTTTTAATTCTATTTGACGAGATATTTCGTATTCGATTGCATCTCTTACTCCACTAAATGAATTAACGTTCTTAATTTCTACTTTTACTCCCCAGTTTTTTGGATCATTGATGTCTAAATCTTTATCCATTATTGATATATTTACATCACATCTTATTTGTCCTTTTTTACTATCTGCTTCACTTATTCCTGCATATTGATAGATTGATCTCATTACTTCAAGGAAAGCTACAGCTTCTTTTGAAGAAGTGAACGTTGGTTCAGTTACAAGTTCTAGAAGTGGAACTCCTGCCCTATTATAGTCTATTGTTGAAACATTAGTATAGTGATCCATTCCTGCGGAATCTTCTTCTAAGTGTAGATTATTTATCTTAGCTATTTTTTCTTCACCATCACAAGTATATTTTAATTCTCCATATATACCAATAGGATTTGGTTTTGTCTCTTGAGTAATTTGATATCCCTTTGGTAAATCTGGATAATAATAGTTCTTTCTTTCAAAACATAGAAATTCTGGTTGTTTACAATTTAATATTATACTTGCCATTAGTGCTTTTCTTACTGCTTCTTTATTTACAACTGGAAGTGTTCCAGGAAATGCCATATCTACTGGAGATACATTTGAATTAGGAAGTCCATTATATGAATTTCTTGCACTTGAGAATACTTTTGTATTAGTTTGACTAATCTCGCAATGCATTTCAAGTCCAATTAGTGCTTTATACTTATCCATTGTTTACCTCCTTAGCAGTTTGGTTTTTATATCCTAGCATAGATTCAATATGATATGCGATATTTAAAACGTTTTCGTCGTCATAACAATTACCTGTGATATTTAGCGCTACTGGTAGATCATTTATAAATCCATCTGGGATAGTAATCGATGGGAATCCACCAAAGTTACCTATTTGAAGATGTTCTTCTAGTACTGTTGTTGCTTCATCTAATGAATCATCATTATTTTCTAATTTCTTTGCTGGTCCACTACTAACTGGTAATATTACTCCATCATATTCTTTAAATAATCCCTTCCATTTATCTACAAGTAATCTTCTTACTCTTTGTGCATTATGGAAATATCTATCTTTATTCTCTGCTTGTAATACATAAGATCCTATTACAAATCTTCTTTTAATTAGTGGAGAAAAGCCTTTAGTACGATAGTTTTTCATCATTTCTACATAGTTTTTGCCTTCAGCACGTGGTCCAAATATAATACCTGTTAGATTTGACATATTTGATGTTGCTTCTGCACATGATATTACTACATAAACTGATGCAACTGCGTTAAGTAATTTTTGTTCTACTGATACTTCTTCTATTTCAAGACCTAACTTTCTACATTTATCAATTACTTGCATAAAGTTTTTTAAATGGCTTTTTAACTCCTCGCTTGGATTTTCATACATTGATATATCACATATTTCTTTTATATAACATAGTTTTTTACCTTTTATATCTTTACCAAGTGATTCATATAATTTTATGTCTTTTGAATCCCAGCTTGTCATATCACGACTATCAATGCCTTTCATATTATCAACTACTATTGCGGCATCTTCAACACTTCTTGTTAAAACTCCTAAGTGGTCTAATGAAGAAGCAAATGGAAATAGTCCATATCTAGAAATCATTCCATATGTTGGTTTATATCCAACTATTCCACAGAATGCAGCTGGCTTTCTTATTGAATCTCCTGTATCTGATCCTGTTGCGAATGGATATACTCCTGCTGAGACTGCACATGCACTACCTGCAGATGAACCTGCAGTCATTCTTGTTTTGTCCCATGGGTTTTTTACAATTCCTGTATGTCCAGTTGTTCCTGTTCCTCCCATACCAAATTCATCCATAACTGTTTTATTTACACATACTGCACCTGCAGATTTTAACTTTTCAACTGCGGTTGCATCAAAAAATGGTACATAATCTTTTAATGTATTAGATGAACCAGTTGATAGAACTCCCTTTGTAGAATAATTGTCCTTAAGTCCATAAGGTATTCCAGATAAAAAGTTATCAGTTATAGGGCACTCTTTTGCATCATCTAATATAGTTACAAATGCATTACATTCTTCTTGTAACTCATGACTCTTTTTTAAAGCTTCATTTATTAATTCTTTTGATGTTACCTTTCCTTCTTTTAGGCTTTTATGAATTTCTATTATTCCTTTATCCATATATGTCATTATTCTTCCACCACCTTTGGAACTTCTATTTCACGATCTGTATAAGAATCACAATTTTGTAATAGTTCTTCAATTGGTGTTGAAGGTAGTACTACATCATCTCTTAATTCACAAACAAAATCATCTAAAGCATGAGTCATTGGTTCAACATTTTCTATATTTGGAATTTCATTTATTATATCAATATTTTTATCAATGATATCAAATTCTTTTAATACCATATCTTGTTCTTCATCAGTTAATCCGATTAATAATTTATCTGCGTAATCATTAACCATTTCTTTAGTAAACTTACCCATTTATAATGTCCTCCTAATAAATAAAAAAGTCATTCAACACTAGGGCATGAATAACTTTATAATTAAATTTTTGCTCTTCCCTAATCAATTGAAAGTATAGAATAATAAAGGGAAAATGTCAAGTCGCACTATAGTGATTTACGCCTATATTTGTAGCTTTTTTTACTTACTGACCCGCTACTTATAAATCCATTTTCTACAAGAGTATCTAAACTACTTTTTAAGGTTTTATTCGCTGATTTATCAAGGATCTCATCACCATCTATATATTTTAATAAAATTTCTTTTGAAGATGTAATATCTTTTGATATATCAATATTGCATTTTTGTGCTTCTTTATATAAGTCTATTATTTGATTAAACCTATTTTCTAATTCAGTTCTATATATTTCTAATTGTCTATTTAATATTTTATCACCATACTTAATACCACTTAGTGATACAAGTTTTTCTAATATATCAGTTAGTGAATTACTTCTTAATACTTCTATATTTATTGTACCTCTTATGTATTTATATGCATCTAATTTATTCTCTTCATCACTACTATTATTAATATAGTCAGATACTGAATCAATTATTAGTGGTATGTTTTTTCTTGTACCATCTTCATTATATTCATATTTAAGTACACTATATTCTTCTATGTAAGTTGGATCATTTTTCATAAGATTATCTACCATATCAAAAAAGTTATCTTCTTTTTCATTTGTTTTTCTTTTTGAATCTAATAGAGTTTTATTTAGTTTTCTTATTTTTACTGAAGCTTTAGTATAAAACTCTTTTGCCTTATCTTTATCTATTTTAGAAAGTAATTTCAATGTTTCTATAACTCCAGTCATTTTAGCATATTTTTCAATTATTAAACTTTTATAATTTTTATGGTAGAATTCTTCATCATCTGACATTAGTAATAATTCTTTTGTAATTAATGAGTTTTCAAATGATAGTTTGTTGTGATCTACGTTATTATCATCTATTACATGTCTTGTTTCATGAAGAAGTGTTGTAAGTATTCCTTCTAAATAAGATTCTGCGGTTTTATCAGTATAAAAAGCATCAAATCTTAATAATGATAGTCCAATTAGTGATTTAGATAGATATGCTTGTCCTACAGTTGTACCTTTTTCTTGCTTATTTTTAATTTCTCCAAATACATATTTCCAGTTGTTTATTCCTTCTTTTCTTAAGATGTTATTTGCATAGCTTATCATCGCAACTTTAAGAGCCGGTTTACTTACTGTATTCTCATCATTCATAATATGTGATGCAATTATTTTTAGTGCTAGGGGCTCATCTATTTCTTGTGCTAAGTAGTAAGCTTTAGAAGCATATTTATCAAGCTCTTTTATATCAGTTTCATCTATTTGTTTTAGATTTCGTTTATTTATAGTTCTTTCATTATTTATTTTTTTCATTATTCCTGAACTTGTTAGTAAATTCATTATTCTACCTTTGGAATCTTTTTTTATTCCATTAGAATCAAGTATAGTAAGTATTTTTGTAAAGTCTTCATCTTCTAAAGTGCTTATTATAGTCTTCTTGTCTAACTTTGGTATTACAACACATCTTATATAGTCTTCACAATAGTTCGGATTATTTATTATATCATCAATATACTCAAGCCTTTTTCTTGCGTCTTCTTTATAGATTTCTTTTGCCATATCAATTTCTAGTTTTGTAAGTAGAGATATATCTAATTTCTTTATATCTAATGTCATTAACCTTTTTAAAATGTTATTTGATAATAGAATGTCATTTTTATCAGTACTCATATAAAAAAACAATATTTTTTCAACATATTTTTCAAATAATTTATTTAATGTATCTTCTTCTACTTCTCCATTTGAAATTCTATCAAAGTAATCTAATAATGTTATTTCTATGTTCTGTTTAAAACTTGCACTTGCATCAAATAGTTCTAGTGCTTCTTCATTTAATACTGAACAAAACATTTTATCAATTGCCTTAGTCATAAAAGTTGGTTCTAGAACTCCACTTTCATTTACTAAGTTCATTATTACCTCACTATCGATATAGGCTTTTTCTAATGTTGATATAAACTCTAGTGATTCTTTTAATTCATCAAAGTCTATTTCTTCATCAGATAATATTTTTTCCATCACTTTTTTTAAATCTTTTTCTATTTCTTCTTTTATATTATTATTTTCTAGAATTTGTTCTAGCTTTTCAAGTGAAGAGTTATCATAAAGTCTAAAAAAGAAAAGCGCATTTGTGATAACGCTAAGTCTAGTTTTTTCATATTTATATATGTATTTGAAATAGTTTATTATTTTTTCATTATCTAGTTCACCAGTTGATTCTCCATTAATACTATTTTCAATACTATTATTAATTATATTAAGCAATTTTGCCTCATCATTTAGTCTTTTCTCTTTTGAAAAAATTTTAAATAGCTTTTTTATAAATTTAGCGCCTTCTTCGCTTTCTAATAACCCTAGTATGCTTTCAATTGGTAGTATCTTCATTTTCTGTTTCCTTTTTATTTAATAATTCTAGTATTATATTTTTTGTATATAACTCTTCTAAATCTTCTATTTGTTTTAAAGTTTCTTCTTCCATATTATCGCGCCTTTGCTGATATACCAGTTACATCAAAATTTGTATCTACTGTATTTCCTTTTATTCCTTCAAGTGTTGCATTTTGTGTTACTTGAATTACACTTACATTCCCTATTTCACTAACATCTGGGATATGGTCTTCTGTTACTTCATTGAATCCTCTTTTATTGTCATATTTATATCTTGCTACCCATTTTTCATAATCTTTTAGCGTTGGATCTACATTAACCATATCTTTTAATAAAGAGTATGATGCATATATTCCAGAAGAATATCCGGCTTTATCAATTTCCTTACAGAATGCTTTCGCAAGGGTTGCGGAAAGTTCTGGATTATCAAAATGTTTTTTCATTTCTATATCATAATATATTGGAAGGTCTAGATTTTTGTCTATACCTGTACCTTTAAGGCGGTTTATTAAAGCGTTAGCTTCAGCTTTTGCTTCTGCTTCTGACTCTGCCTTGGTATAGCAATATATTCCATATGGAATTCCTAACCTTGTACATTCAGCAACATTTTCATAAAACTTATCATCTATATTAAGGTTACCATTTTCATGGAATCCTGAAAAAGCAGTAAATCTTATTATTGCGTAATTAACACCTTCTTCTTTTACTTTTTCCCAGTCAATATCTCCTTGGTATTGTGAAACATCTATTCCTTTTATTGCTGTTTGTGTTTCTTTACTTGAAGTAACTTCTTCATTTATATATACCGAATTATTTTGTTGTTTTTCTACTTCTTTACCATATGCTTCTTCTGAAAAATACTTACCAACTCTTTCAAAATAACATATAGAATAATCTTCTGAATTATTTATTTCCTTTCCATCTGAAATGGCCATTAGCTTTAACTCATTAGGAAGATCCTCTTTTATTTTATCTAATGTATCCTCTTTTGCACCTATTCCTACAGATGCTCCTCTACACATTTCATAAAATGCAGTACAGATTTCTATTAATTTTTCATCTGATACTTTTCCAACTATTCCATCAATATTATAATAAATTGGACATTCTATTTTATCGCCTTCTGTTAAGGCTAGTATACAAGCGGCATCTGCGGTTGCCTCTTTTTCTGTTGTTGCATCAGAATTTAGAAGTATTCCACATGGTACTCCTTTTTCATTACACTTTTTAATATTTTCTATAGATTTTTCACTTATTCCTTTTTTCCAACTATTAACTTCAATTAGTACAAAATCATCATTTATTTCATCAGGTAAACTTCTTGTAGAACTAATACTTGTTCCACTATAATCAAATCCAATTGGTATTTTAACATCACGATATATCTTTGTTGCGATTGCACCTGCTCCACTTAATACAAGAGCCGCTAAGGTAGTCGCTGCTGCTCTTTTTAATGCAAGGCGTGGATTTTTATTCTTTTTATTTTTCTTGGTTGCTTTTTTTACATTTTCTTCACGTACTTTAAGATTTTCTATATTTTTATTTTTAGAAGTTTGATCAGTTTTTTTATTACGTTTAAAGGAATCTAATATAATTTCATCATCATATGCCATAATTATCACACCTATTCTATATAATATAGTATAACTTTTTTTATAGCTTTTTTAAAGTAAAAAAACAAAAAAACTTCGAATAATCGAAGTTAATTTACATATGGCGGAGCAGAAGGGATTTGAACCCTTGCGCCAGTTGCCCGACCTACACCCTTAGCAGGGGCGCCTCTTCAGCCTCTTGAGTACTGCTCCATAGCCGACTACTACATTATAGCAATTCATAAAGTAATAGTCAAGGAATAAAATTTATTTTGTTCTAAAATCAAGATATGTTATAAATCCTGCAATGATTTGCTTATATTCTTCATTTATAAAAGTAATATTTGCTAATGTTTTTCTTGTTTCATTAAACATCGATTCCATCATGTCAGTTGCATATTTTCTAGCACCTGTTCTTGTAAATATATCTTTTACGTTATTCATTTCTTCTTCTTTTAGGCCCTCTACTCCATAATATTTGTGTAGATTTTCTAATTCTTCAGGATTATTTTGCGCTATATATGAATAAAGTATAGTTTGCTTAAATTCACTAACATCTGAGGAAGCTGATTTTCCTAATTCTTTTTCATCGCCAAATATTCCTAATATGTCATCTTTAATTTGAAAACCTATTCCAAGGTTATATAGTAGTTCTTGCATTTTTTTAATTTCTTCATCACTATAATTGGCAAGTACCATTCCAAGGCTGAATGGTCCAATTATTGAATACCATGCAGTTTTTAATCTATAGATTTCCATTACATCATCTTCTGTAGTTCTAGGAACATTACAATATTGTTCATTAAATGGAAGTAATACATCTATAATTTCGCCTTTTATTGTATTAATTACTATTGTATTATATAGATTTAATAATCTATCAAAATTAGGATTATCTCTATAATTTGAAATAAGTATCTTACTTGCTAGATAAAAGCCTAAATCTCCAATGCATATTCCAAGTGAATTTGCGATATGAGTTTTTCTTTGATGAAAATCTTTAGAGTTGTTATTATTTTTTTCAAATTCATTTGAATATGACTTAGGTATAGTAATTTTACCTCTTCTTAAGTCTGCATTATCAATTATATCATCATGTATAAGAATAGAAGTTTGAAATGTTTCGTATGCAGTTGCTAGTGGCAAGTATTCTTTATTATCGTTACTTAGATTTTTACTGTAATATCCTAACGCAATTAATGCCGCTCTTATAAATTTCCCATCTTTATTCATTCGTATTAATTCTTTAGTGGCATCTACTACTAATTTGTTATCTGTATTATCTATAAAATTATTATTAACATCTGTGATACTTTCTTTACATTCTTCTAATATTTTAAAATAGAATTTGAAAAACGCAAATAAGTCTTCTGCTTCTTTATTTCCTTCTACTTTTGTATTATTAAGTGTTGTACTATTTTCATTTTTAATCCATTTATATAATTCATTAATATTTTCTACTTCTATTTTATTTTTATCATTTATTATAGTTATCAAGTTAAATACCTCCATTCAACTGTATTACTATAGTATCAAATTTTGTCGATTTAATCAACAGTATTGGCTTTTTTGTAATTTAGGGTACTATTATTTCATTATCACTTATCAACAAAAAAAAGACTTTTGACAAGCCTTTTTAGTTTACATATGGTGGACCGCTAGGGATTCGAACCCTAGACCCACTGATTAAGAGTCAGTTGCTCTACCAACTGAGCTAGCGGTCCAAAAAATGTTAAATAGTCAACATGACCATTATAACATATTTTAAAGATTTGTGAATACTAAATTTTGTTTTTTTCTTCACTATTTACTATTTATTACAATTTGGACAAGTTTCACTTCCATTTTTTTCAACTAATGGTTCTCCACATTCCTTACAAATATTACCTGTTGGCTTATCCCACGATGCATACTTACACTTTGGATAATTGTTACATCCATAGAATATTTTTCCTCTTTTTGTCTTTTTCTCTATAATCTTTCCGCCACATTTTGGACAATCCATTATTTCTTTTACTTGTTTTTCTTCTTTTTTTATGTATTTACATTCAGGATAATTACTACATGCAGTAAATTCTCCATATCTCCCTTTTCTAATTACTAAACTACTTCCACAATTAGGACAAACCTCACCAGTTTCTTTAGGTGCTTTCTTTTCCATTTGACCAAATGCTTTTTCTACCTCTGGTTCAAACTTATCATAAAATTCTCTTAATACTTTTATTTCATCTAATTTACCAAGTGCGATTGTATCTAGGTCTGTTTCCATTGCGGCTGTATATTTAACGTTTATTAAATCACTAAAGAATTCTTGTAATCTATCTGTAGTTTCTATTCCTATTTCTGTTGGAACAAATTTTTTCTCTTCTATAGTTACATATCCTCTTTCTTTTATTGTATCCATTATTTTAGCATATGTAGAAGGTCTACCTATTCCTAATTCTTCTAATTCTTTAATTAGTTTTGCTTCTGTATATCTTGGTGGTGGTGATGTGAAGTGTTGTTTTTTAGTTACATCTGTAGTTGTTAATATGCTTCCCTCATTTTTAAATTCATCCGGTAATACTTTATCTTCACTTGTTTCATATAAAGCATATGCTTTTAAATATCCATCATAAATAAGTATTTGCCCATTTATTTTAAACTGATAGTTATTATTATCTAATATTACACTAGTTGCTTCTACTTTAGCATCCGCCATTAAAGATGCTAGTGCCCTATAATAAATTATTTTGTAAAGTTTATATTCATCAGTTGATAAATATTTTTTTATGTCTTCTGGGTTTCTATATACACTTGTAGGTCTTATTGCTTCATGCGCATCTTGTACATTTTCTGTTTTTTTAGATTTTTTTGCATAACCAATATAATCTTTGCCATAGTTTTCTTCTATGTATTTATAACTTGCTCCTATAAATTCATCTGATAGTCTTATTGAATCAGTTCTCATGTATGTAATTAAACCTACTGTTTCACTGCCAATATCCATACCTTCATATAGTTTTTGCGCTATAGACATAGTTTTTTTTGCAGTAAATCCTAATTTAGTTGATGCCTCTTGTTGAAGTGTACTTGTAATAAACGGAGGCTTTGACTTTTTAGATTTTTTCTTTGATTCAACGCTTTCTATTTTATATTTATCACTTAATTTAGATAAAATAGAATCAGCTTCTTCTTCGGTATTTATTTCTATATCTTTATGATTATAGTTAAATAAATCTGCTTCTATTTCATCAAATTTACTTGTTATAGTCCAATATTCTTCACTATTAAAACTAGATATTTCTCTTTCTCTATCTACAATTAGTTTAAGTGCTACGCTTTGTACTCTACCTGCACTTTTTCCACCGGTTTTTGATTGCATTAATTTAGAAAGTCTAAATCCTATAATTCTATCTAATATTCTTCTAGTTTCTTGACTTCTTACTAAATTGTAATCTATTTTAGTTGGATTTTTAATTGCTTCTAATACTTTATCTTTTGTAATTTCATGGAATAGAACTCTTTCATAATTAGTATCTTTTATACCTAATGTATCTAATAAATGCCATGATATAGCTTCTCCTTCACGGTCAGGGTCGGTTGCAAGGATTACTTCATCACTATCTTTTACTAGTTTTTTTAATTCTGAAATCAGCTTTTTTTTGCCAGCAACAGGAATATAATTAGGTTTAAAATCATTATCTACATCTACTCCTAGTCCATATTTTCCGGTTGTTGCTAGATCTCTAATATGTCCTTTAGATGATACTACTTTATAATCTTTTCCTAAATATTTTTCTATTGTTTTACTTTTGCTTGGTGATTCGACTATTACTAAATTTTTAGTCATTATATCACACCCCTTCACTTTTATACTTATACTAAATAAATATGATGTTTGTCAAGAAAAAGACATTAAAAAAGAAATGATATACATTCCCTAAAAAAAAGTAAATGATTTGGTTCATTTACTTTCCAGTTAATTTTGCATTATTAATTTTGTAATCATATGAATCTATAATTCTATAAAGTGTAGTCTCACTAATTGTTTTTTCTTCTTGTTGTTTAAGTGATGGAATAGTTATTATAAATGAACTAATTTCTTCACCTTTTTTATTATAGAATTTAAATTCTAGATTAACGTCTTCTAATGTTGCATCTGAGATATTTTTTAACTTTACACTCATCGATGCTTCATTGTAGTTTTTTCTTTCTGATGTTATTTGCATATTTGAAGTTTGTAATCCAACTATTTTATGTGTCTGTTTTATTTTTTTAGAATTATTTGTTCTTTTGCCCAAAAAACTTGTATCGCAGACATCACATTTTTTTATATTATTTGTGTCAAACTCATATGTTTTATCCGAGGTATAACTAACGTAGTTAATTACTCCTGCGGTTATTAATACTACTAAGGCCACTAAAACTATTATTATCTTAATCTTTTTATTTTTCATATTCATCACTACCAATCTACCCAATCTCCAGGTACCCAACAGCTTGTACATACTTTACCTACTCCAAGGGAACCTCCACTACATAAATTACTAGGATCCACATTACCAACAAACCACATTTTTCCTCCAGTATATTGCCAGTTTGTACTGTTATAGTATGCAGCGGTAGAAGTATTAGTTAAAATCATTCCTTTAAAGTTTTGTTTTGCATATGCTTGACCTGCGGCCTTACGACAGTATAATCCATAATCTTCATTTGGAAAAGCATAGAATCTTGTTTTATTAATTTTTACTATAGCATAATATGTTGTGTTTGCAGAAAGTGTAATTGTTCCTCTCGACGCATATTGCGCAGAAGTCGCATTTTTATTAGTTGACCACCCAACAACAGTAAATAGTGTTTTATATGGATTATTTCCTTTATTTCTAACAGAAGCAGATGTTGATTGGTCTCTTCTATTTGTTCCTGGAGCATTTGGTATTTCTGGTGCTTTTATTGTACAAGATGTTGCTCCGTTATATAAATTACATGAAGCTGTTGTGTCTGTAGCCCATGTGGCTTTATTATATTTAAATGTTGCTACTAAGCCTTTTTTCCATACTGCGTATAATGTTATTGAACTACCACTTGTTATTCCTGCTACTTCTTGCTGATCATAGTATGCAACTGTTGAAGAATCTTTACTGGTTGCCCACCCCATAAAATTATATCCACTTTTAGTAAATGCATTTTTAGTTAATGTTACTTTCGCGTTCCTAGAAATATTTTTCATTGGACTCATAGAACCACTACCACCATTACTATCAAAATAAATTGTATATTTTGATTCGGTTTCTTCTTTTACATAATTTTTTGATGTTGGGGCACTCTCATTTCCTGCTCTATCGATACTCTTAGCATAGTATGTTCCTGTTTCAGCAGTTAAATGTATTATAGAAGAATATGTTTTCCAATCGTTACTGCCCGGTTTTTTATATTGATCTTCAGAAACCCCTGATAAATTATCTTTACCACTTATTATATAAAACTTGTCTGTTGATATTCCAAAGAAATATATACTTGGTGGAGATGGAGGCGTTTTATCAAGTTTTATTTTTACTTCCTTTGTATATTTGTTTCCAGCTAGGTCAGTTACATTTATTATTACATCATCCTCGATATCTTCATAAAAATGTAGTATATATCTACTATAACCATTACTTGCATAATCTCTATATCTCTTAGTAAGTGAATTTAATATGCTTCCTGCAGTAATATCTTTGTAATCATCGGGTTCTTGCACCCAATGCACAGGAATTGTAGCACCCGTTGATTTTAATTTAAATGTTACATTTTCAATTCCACTTAATTCATCCTTCACAAAGACATTAAACCATAAATCTTTATTTGTCCAACTCATAGTTATATTTACATCAGAATCATACTTTTTATCATAACTGGCATCAGTAATAATTGTTGCAACTAGAGGTGATGTCTTATCAATTTTGACTGTTTTTCTGACTTTCACATCATTATCACCATTTTTTACAGGATTACTAGTATCCTTTTCTTTTAGAGAGAAAATATATGTTGAACTTGCTGTTTCTTCTGTTATTTTATAGTTATAGGTTCCTTCACCACCAGTGTTAAACTTTGTATCAGTACCTGAGTCTTTCTTAGAATACAAGTCAACATCCCTCTTTATACCAGTAACATTTAAAGTTGCATCTATATCTTTATTTGTCCATTGTCCTGGTTCATATACTTTTCCGCCAGATTCTAATTTAACCTCTAATTTTGGATTTTCTTCTATCAAGTCCATAGTATATGGGTCCTTTGTTTCTCGGCTTATATTATCTTGTTCATCTTTCCAATGATATTTTATTTTAATAGAAGAATCCTCACAGTCAACACTATTTTTTGTATATATTTTTTTCCCATTTGATACTTCGGTCCAATCACGCCAAGTTCCGCCACAATAAATTTTTTCTTCAAATATTGTTTTTTCTGTGGCATTGTCATTTTTCAAGTTTTTGTGCCTTGTTACATCATCATCACTTATACTAAGGTTTATTTCAGTGTTATATGGCAATGTTTTACCATTAATCTCTTCATCTCCCACTTTAACAATTGGTGCATCATATCTAACTACATGTAACTCTTTTTCTACCATCAAATCTTTCTTTTTTTCTTCGTCTGCTTCCGTTTTTATTCGATAAGTTAAATTATATGTTTGATTTTGCTCTTTTGCAGTTCTTAAATCAATCGCAGTAATATTTTCTGGATAATATTCAGTGCCCTCTAAGGTTACTTCTGCTAAAGTTTTTTTCGAAGAAGATTTTTTGAAGAGCTTTTTTGTTACTCCAAGTTTTTCCTTTATAGTTTTCGGATTGTTTGTTTCTGAATAATATAAGTATATAGGATCAGCACTTCCATATGTTGCTTCAAAGGTTTCTTTTGTATTCTCCAACCAGTTAGCATCACAATTATCAGTATTTGTAGTCTCATTTGTACCTAATTTTTTTAATAAATCTTCATCAGCTACTGGTGTTCCTCCCTTTTTTTCATATTCCTTATTATTATCAAAATTATTATCAGGTTCTAAATAACACATTTTATAGTCGTAACCTTCCAATTTTTTTACTATTATAATACGTCCTTTTAAATTGCTTTCTGATTTATAACCTTTTATGTCATCTATATTTTTGTTGTCTATAAGTTCACTAAAAGTTACTACACTAGAATATAAAAGTTCTGCTGGTCTTGACTCTGCATTTTCTTTATAATATGATTTAGCAGCTGCTAAAACAGAGCCCTCTAGTTTCTCATAATATGCCTTTTCAAATTTTTTACTTAAAGAATTATAGCTTGGTACTGCAATAGCTAGAATAACTCCTAGAATAGCAATAACTGCAAGTATTTCAGTTAGAGTAAAGCCTTTTTTGTTTATCTTTCTATTCATAACTATCCTCCCTACTATCTAATTTATTGTAACAAATTCACTAGTTTTTTTCAAGCATTCAGGTCATATATAGTAGCATTTTTTTATTTTACTAATAAACTATATTAGAAAACGTAAAAAAGGAGGAATGTTTATGTATTATTACGGTGGAGGCAATTCATGTTGCCAAAACACTGGTTATCCTTCATATGGCTATCCAGCTTATCCTTATTATGGAAATAATACTTCTTCATATGCAATTATATTAGTATTATTTATCCTATTAGTAATTGTAATTGGTTCTAGATGGTCTCACTAACAAAGAGCTAAAAGAGTGTTAGCTCTTTTTCTTTGCAAAAATACATCTTTGTGTTATAATATCCATGTTGGAAGTGATTATATATGTTAAGAAATAAAGACATTTTAGATGAAAAAAATAAATTATTAAGACAAACTAGTAAAGAAGTTACATTCCCTATGGAACAAGACGATCTTGTTGCGATTGATAAAATGATTGAATATTTAAAAAATAGTCAAATTGAAGAAATAGCTGAAAAGTATAACTTAAGACCTGGTATGGGTATGGCCGCTGTACAAATTGGTATACTAAAAAGATTCTTTACTGTTGTATATGAAAAAGATGAGGGAGAATTTGATGTTTATGTTGTTGTTAATCCTAAAATAACATCAACTTCTACTGAAAAAATATATGTTGAAGATGGTGAAGGTTGTTTAAGTATTAACCGCTCTACTGAAGGAATTGTTCCAAGATTTGCTAGGATTACGGTTGAAGGATATGATACAAAAGGAAATAAAATTAAACTTCGACTTAGAGAGGATTTAGCAATTGCCTTTCAACATGAAATAGATCATTTAAATGGAATATTATTTATAGATCATATAGATAAAAATAATCCTTTTAAGGATGCTAATAAATATAGAGCAATATAAAAGTAAGTTTGCAAATTACACAAACTTACTTTTTTTCTTTTAATCTAACTTTTATAGTTTCACCTGGTTTAAATTTATCTCCTGCTTTTATACTTTGCTCATATACGTAACCAGTTCCACTAAATTCTACTTTTATATTAAGAAGTTTTTGTAAAACAATAACTTCACTTTTACTATAACCTGTTATATCTGGCATAATATCAGTATTAGAATTAGTTACTAAGAATACCTTATCTATTTCTGAGGCAGTTGCACCTGCTTTTGGATATTGAATGGTTATTCTATTTCCATTTCCTATTATTACTACATTTATTTTATTTTTAGTAAGAGTATCTTTTACTGTATCAACATTATTATTTATATATGAATCTAATGTATAATTAGTTAAGTTTTTATTTTCTTCTTTCTTACCATTATATATTCCTAAATAATTACTTGTATTTTTAACTATTTCTTTTACAACTTCTGACATTAATTTAGTACTACTAGGGTTTTTAGCAGCAACATACATTATTACTTCTGGATTATCTTTTGGAAACATACCAGCAAATCCTCTTATTACTTGATTATTGTAGTATCCTTTTCCTGATTCCCTAGCAACTTGTGCAGTACCAGTTTTTGCGATTATATCATATCCATCCATATAATAGTAATATCCAGTTGAGGTTTTACTATTACCATTTATTACACTTTCCATCAAATCTTTTATTTTTGATACTGTCTCAGTAGAGGCAACTTTTTCTAGTTCTTTCTTTTCACCTTTATATATAACTTTTCCAGTATTTTGATCTACTATTTTATCAATTATATATGGTTGTAATAAGGTGCCATTATTAGATATTGATGTTAATGCTTTTATATTTTGAATAGGTGTTGTTGTAATTCCTTGTCCAAATCCTGCATTAAATACTTCTGTTTCATATTTGAATGCTAATTTACCACTTACTTCATTTGCTAATTCAATATTTGTTTTAGAACCAAATCCAAGTTTTTTGTAATAATCCATAAGTAAATTTCCATTTAAATGCTTATTTATTAAATTAATTACACCAACATTACTAGAAAGTGCAAATCCTTGATCATAAGTGATTTTACCCCAACCACTTCTCAACCAGTCACCTATTTCTGTACCATCTTTTGTTTTATATATACCTGATGTATATTTTTCGCTTCCATTATACTCTCCATTTTCCATAGTTGCCATATAAGAGAATATTTTCATAGTACTACCAGGTTCATATGCATATGATATGTTATAGTCTAAGTAATTTGTCATATCTCTTAAGTTAGGGTCAAATGTTGGATATGTAGAAGAAGCTAGTATAGCCCCTGTTTTAGCATTAGCAACCATTATTGTCATCCAGTCTGCATCATATTTGTCTAATGCTTTAGATATTGCTTGTTCTACAAATAATTGAATACTTGCATCTATTGTTAAATATATATTATTTCCATCTTTCGCAGGTTCAGTTAATTCTTTTGTTCCTGCTATTTTATATCCATTTCTATCCTTCTGATAATAATTATATCCATCAGTACCACTTAATTCTTTATCAAACTTAGCTTCTATTCCTAGTTCTCCTACTATTTTTTCTTCTGGTTTACCATTTTCATTTTCTTCAGTTCTAAGTTTTGCATATCCAAGTGTATAAGATAAGAATCTTCCATATGGATAATTTCTTTTTTGTGTTTCAATAAAATCTATTCCAGGAAGTTTTAGCTCTTCTATTTTTTCTTTTGTTAATTCACTTATTCCCTTTGCTTTATTACCAAGTTCTGTTTGATATACATTTTCTTTTGAAAGATATGCTAATGTTTTATCATAATCCATATCTAATATTTCTGATAACTTCTTTGCAGTATATTCTTTATCAACAACATGTTTTGGATTCTCTGGGTTAGTTGTTCTAGATGGATCAAGATATGCAATTACTGTATATGATGAAACATTTTGTGCAAGCACATTTTCATTTACATCATAAATTGAACCACGTTTAGCGTACAATACATCTGTTTTTGTTGTTCTTTTCTTAGCAAATTCTTGTAGATTAATTTCATCTACATTTTTAGATAGTGATAAATAACTTATTCTTGCAATTATTACAATAAAAAAAAGAATAGCACCTAATATAACGAAAGCATTTAACTTTATTGTATTAGTACTTTTCTTTTTCATACATGACTCCTTTATTCATCACCAATAGTTTTGATGTTATCATTATTATAACTCAAACCTTTAGAATCTGCAACCTCTTGTATTTTATCAAGAGAGGCAAGTTCATTTATTTTCATTACTAAACTTTCATTTTTCTTTTCTTGTTTAGTTAATTCTTTTTTTGATTTTTCTACTTCATAATTGATTTTTGATAGTGTTGCTTGAGAAAATACAATTACAAATGGTGAAGCAAGCACTAAAACAAAAGTGAATGTATAAATTAACTTTTCAAACTTACCCATTTTAACTTTTTTCTTTAAAAGCTTTTTCTTTTTCATATTTTCCCCTTTCACTACCTTATTTTATTCTTTCTATTACTCTTAGTTTAGATGATCTAGCTCTGTTATTGTTTTCTAGTTCTTCTAAACTAGGAACAATTGCTTTATTATTTACTAGCCTAAAATCTGGTAAATATTCATCTGGTATATTAGGTAGGCCTTTTACTCTTGAATCAATTTTTGTTTTCTCCTTGAATATGTTTTTTACAATTCTATCTTCTAATGAATGGAATGTTATTACCACTACTCTTCCACCTACATCAACTATATCCAATGCTTGATTTAGAGCTTGTTTTAATACTTCTAATTCATTATTTACTTCTATTCTTATTGCTTGAAATACTTTGCGTGCTGGATGTTTATCTCTTTTTGCTTTTTCTGGCATAGCAGATTTAATTATTTCAACTAATTCTAATGTAGTTTCAATTTTCTTTTCCGCTCTTGCTTTTACAATTGCACGTGCTATACTTTTTGAATACTTTTCTTCTCCATATTCAAAAAATATCTTAGCTAATTTTGCTTCATCATAGGAATTCACGACTTCATATGCAGATAATTCTTGTTCTGTATTCATTCTCATATCTAATCTTGCATCCAAGTGATAACTAAATCCTCGTTCTTTTTCATCTAATTGAGGGCTTGATACTCCAAGATCAAATAATATTCCATCTACTTTAGTTACATTTCGTTTTTTTAATTCTTCTTTTAAATTACAAAAATTACTTTTTATAATTTCATAATTGTTTCCGATACTAGATAGTTTGTTTTTACTAAAATTAATTGCTTCACTATCTTGATCAAAGGCGAAAAGACAACCCCTTCTTACTCGCTTTAATATTTCACTGGAATGTCCAGCATAACCTAATGTAGCGTCTACGTAGATACTGTCTTCTTTCAAATTAAGTGCGGCTATAGACTCTTGTAATAAAACACTTATATGCATATTAATCACCATCTACCCAATTTGAATCAAATAAATTTTCTGCAATGTCTGATAGGTCTTCCTTATTAGTATTATAGAATTTGTTCCAGTTCTCTTCTGACCATATTTCAAGTCGATCTCCCACGCCGACTATAACGCAATTCTTTTCTAAGCCGGCGTAAGAAATCAATGGAGAGGTAATATTGATTCGACCTTGTTTGTCAAATTCCATTGCAGTAGCACCAGAGAGAAAGAAGCGCATAAAACTACGTGCATCTTTCTTTGTGAAAGGTAGTTGATTTAATTTATTTACTATTTTATCCCAGTGAGGTTTAGGATATACAAATAGGCACTGTTCTAGGCCGCGGGTTATGATAAATGCACGTCCTAGTTCTTCTCTAAACTTTGCGGGTATTATAATTCTACCCTTGTCATCAATTGTATGGTTATATTCTCCCATCAACATATTAATCCCCCACTTTTCACCACTTTCGTCCACTGCTACCCTAATATTACTATCAAAGTTATATTTTGTAAACATTTTTTTATAAAAAATAAAAAAAGACTGTCAAATTGACAGTCTCAAATTAACTTAGTGTTATTTTTTCTTTTTATTGGAATTTAATACAAATATTAGACCAGCACCAATTAATACACATATAACTCCACAAGTGATTGCTATTACCGAATATGTAACTGCAGTATTTTTTACACTTACTTTTGTTCCACTTGGTTTTGTATTATTCTTGTTATCATTATTTGGAGTATCTGGGTCATCCTCTGGAATATATTCCATTGCTTCTATTATACCTTTTAAAACTTCTGTTGCTTCTTTTCCAGTTTTTGTTAGATTTAATTTTAAACTTTTTAATGTTTCTCCATCTAGTTTTTCTACTTCTATCCCATTATCATTTATTTTTGAATTATAAATATCAACTGTATCGTAATCAAGTTCTAATTTCATAATATAATGCATGATAAAATCTTCTGCGATATATAATGTTAATTTTTCTTTATTGGATTTAGGAGTAATTGTCATTACACCATTTTCTATTTCATATTTAAGCTTAGTACCTTGGTAGTTTATTTCTTGAAATTCTGAGTTAAAGACTATTATTGAATCTTGACCAGAGGTATCACCAATGCCACCTATGTCTATTCCTTTAACAAGTGCTGTTTTTAATGAGTTCCAACTTTCTTCTTTGTCTCTTCCATTATATGATAAATTAATTTTAAGTGATTTTGGTATCTCGTTATTCTCATCTCCAGTTACTTCTAATGCTAGGCCATCTTTTGAAATATCATATTTATTATAATCCGGATTATACATTAATATATTAAAAGCATTATTACGAGCCCAGATTATTGAATTATTTAATACTTGTGCGGAAAATATTTCACTCTCTTTTGGCTCTTTAAATGTTACCTCAAATATATTATCTTTTATCTCATATGATGTTGTATAATTTTCACATTCTTCGCAAAATTCTTTACTAGCTATATACGTTATTTCTTTTTTCTCTTCATCAAGTTTAATTTCTGCATTAACATCTACAGCAAGAAATAATGTTATAGTCATTAATAGACCAAATAAAATTTTAAATATCTTTTTCATAATATAAACCTTTCTTGTACTATCTTATCATAATTTAAGTATATTAATTTATATCTTTCTGTGCAAGTTAAATTATGTCTTTTTTATATTTCTTTACGTTTTAAATGTAAAGAAAAAGAAATAGAAGTTGTCTATTTCTTATCTTTTATAATATTTAGTATGTAATCCTTAAACTCATCTTTTGAAACTGTTGTTGTATCAGTACTTCCGTATTTTCTATAACTTACAAGATTATCACTTGATTCTTTATCACCTATTATTAATGAATATGGAATCTTTTTAGTTTGAGATTCTCTCATACGATAACCCAATTTTTCATTTCTATCATCAAGCTCGGCTCTTATATTAAGTTCTTTTAATTCATTTAAAACTTTTTCTGAGTACTTTTTATGAATTTCTGGATTTACTGGAATAATATTAACTTGAACTGGTGATAACCAAGTTGGTAATGCTCCTTTAGTTTCCTCTAATATATATGCCATAAATCTATCTAGTGAACCTAGGATTGCTCTATGTAGTACTACCGGTGTTTTCTTAACTCCATCTTTATCTACATATTTTAAATCAAATTTAGCTGGTAAGCAGAAATCTAATTGACAAGTAGATAATGTTATTTCATTTCCTATTGCTGGTTTTACATTAACATCTAATTTTGGACCATAGAATGCAGCTTCACCAATTTCTTCTGTATATTCAATTCCTAATTCATTTAAAACTTCACGTAATTCATTTTCTGCTTTATTCCACATTTCATCATCTTGATGATATTTCTCTTTATCTTCTGGATCTCTTAGTGATAATACACATCTATAGTTTGTAATATTAAAATCTTTATATACATCAAATATTAAATCTACAACACTTTTAAACTCTGATTTAATTTGTTCTGGTGTTACAAAAAGATGTGCATCATTTTGACAGAAATGTCTACCACGTTCTATTCCTTTAACTGCACCACTTGCTTCATATCTAAAGTCATGGGCAATTTCACCAATTCTTATTGGTAAATCTTTATATGAATGTAATTTATTTGCATATATCATCATATGATGTGGACAGTTCATTGGGCGAAGTACAAATGATTCTCCATCTACTTCCATTGCTGGGAACATATTTTCTTTATAGTGATCCCAATGTCCTGATGTTTTATA
>JABLTL010187311.1_pt1 | contig 26436 bp, 33 predicted proteins | sample 7160151 | NCBI WGS metagenome assembly JABLTL01 (sample SAMN14651223, study PRJNA627086) | human gut metagenome | isolation source: feces | host: Homo sapiens
AATTAAAAAATATGATAGGGAATGCCGTATGGAATACAGGAGCATCAACAACATATAATCAAATAGCAAGTAAATGGTACACAGAAGAAAGAGGAATAAGAAATGGAAAAATCTGTACAAGTGGCAGCTGGTGTAATGATACGGTAGCAAGAACAACAACATGGACAGGAAAAGTAGGCCTAATGTATCCATCAGATTATGGATATGCAACAAGTGGCGGTAGTGTGGCAGACCGAGCAACATGTTTAAATACAATCTTAGGCAGTTGGTCAAGAAATAGTGATTGCTATAATAATGATTGGCTATTTAATAGTAGCAAACAATGGACATTAGCGCCGTATGTTAGCTCTTCCGATGCTAACCATGTGTTCTATGTGAACAACTCTGGCGAAGTCAACAACCCCTATGCGTCCAACAACTACTTCGTCCGTCCTGTCGTTTATCTGTTACCATCAGTAGGGGTCCAAAGCGGAGATGGCAGCCCTGGAAATCCCTTCATTCTAGGATAGTGCGAAATAAAACCCACGAGGCGTTTAGAATATTCGCCCGAGGAGCTAATCGAGAGAACGCGAGAGGGCAGATACACATTAAAAGAATAGGATCAAAATGAGTTTAAAAAGTAGATATACGTTTATAAAAAAAATCCCAATCACATTTTTGTCTTTCTTACAAATAAAGGCTATATGTTTTGTGGTGGTGATTATGAATTGTAGAAAATTTTTGTGAAAGTAAAAATAAAAGAAAAAATATAAATATTATCAATTGGTTACAAAAGAAGAAAATTAATTATTTAATTATAAATAATACGACTATTATTGATGCATTTGAATGTGATGATACCATTATGAAAAATATTATTATCAAAGTTTTCTTTGGGATATATTGGGTAAGTATCAGTAAATGGTAGTGGTTAACCATTCCAATGCGAATAATGCGCCTTATTGTACACGCCTTATGATAAGACAAATATAAAAAGAATAATAGTTATTTTCTTTTTCTAGTAAGACCTAATGTCTGCAGCTTGTATTAGGTCTTACTAGGGATATAGAAAGGTTTTATTGTATGAATAGAAAAGGGTTTATGGCTACATCTTTGTTATATTCATTTTTCTTTGTGTTTTTAATGCTTATGATGGGTATATTAGCGGCTTCTGTTAGTAATAGAGTACTTGTTAATAATATTAAAAAAGATATAAGGGAAGATATAGAGGGTTCTTCATCTATTATTAAGTTAGATATACCATATAAAAATTATAGACAAGGGGACACGATTGAATTTGCTAATGAATCATGGAAAGTATTAGGGATTAATGGGAAAATAGTTACATTAGTTTTAAATAGAAGCTTAAGTTCAGAAGAAATAGCTTTAGCAGGAGGATATAGTACTAATGATTCTTATTTTGAGTGTAGAGGTAGTAGTTGTCTTTTAAGAAATTGTGTTAAAGATGAATTACTGGGTAATGATAAATGTTATATATTAACTAATCATCCTAATATACATAATACACCTATATGGAAAGTTAGTGGGTATGAATCACAATTACAAAATGTTATGTATGGTCAGTCGTTAGTTGGTAATGTTGTAAGTAAGTGGTTTTTAAGTCATCCGGGGCTTAAATTAGCAGTAGAAAAAGGGAAGTTATCTGTATTTTCTTTTAGTGATGGGACTATTAATTATAATAATGAATTAGTAAGGATTCCTAATAGTAGTGAGGCTACACTTATTAAATCTTGGTGGCAAGCTAGTGATTATCCAATACATATTATAAATAAACCTAGTAATGATATGATTTATGTTTGTACTACTAGTGGGGTAGAAACCAAGACAATTGAGTCTGGGGCTTATATTAGACCAGTTATAGCAGTTAAAATGAGTGATTAATAAAAATAGCATTGAAATAGTAATTGTTTTTTGATAAAATGAAAGAGTAAAGAGTCGAAGGGAGAAAATAAAACATGGCGTTTGGGAAAATAAAAAAATTATTTGCAGAAGATGAAGATTATGAAAATGGTTATAGTGAAGATGAATATTATAATGTAAGTGAAAATGAAGCTTTAAAAGAGGCTGATAAAACAGGTAATAAAATGATATTACTAGAGCCTAGGGCTTACTCTGAATCACAACAGATTGCTGATCACTTAAAGAATCGTAATAGTGTGGTTGTTAATTTAAAAAGAGTAACATCAGCACAAGCGAAAAGAATTATTGATTTTTTGTCTGGATGCGTGTATGCTATAGGTGGAACGATGCAAAAAATAGGCGTTGGAATATATTTGTGTACACCAAAGAATGTTAATATTCAAGGTAAGATAACTGATGATAATGAAAGACAAACTAAGAATAATCAAAGTAATGATGAAGAAATTGATTGGTAATAATTAGATAAAAAAGAAGGTGGAGCGTGAAAAAGTTTAGTGTTAGTTTAAAGGGCTATAATATAAATGAAGTTAATGCCTTCGTTAATGATGTTACAAAAGAATATGAGTCTATGCTTAATAATTTAAAGAATAGAGATGAACAAATTAAATCATTAAAAGAAGAGTTAATTAAATATCAAAATATGGAAAACACGCTTAATAAAGCCTTGCTTGTGGCAGAGGATGCTAGTAATCAAATTAAAAAAGTGGCTAGTGAAGAATCAAAACGGGTTATTGAAGAAGCAAGGCGTAATGCTTCTAGAATAGTTAATGAGGCTTTAATTAAAGCTGAAAAGTTAGAAACTGATGGAGAAAATTTAAGAAAGAGAATAGTTGTTTTTAAAAGAAGGTTTAAAAGTGTTATTGAAACGGAATTAGAAACAATTGATTCGATTGATGAAGACTTTTAGTTAGGTATATATTACTTAACTTTTTTATTTGCATTTTTAAGTAAACTAGATTAAACTTAAATAGTGAGGTGTGGTATGACTATTACATTAGATAATAAAGAGATAAATTTGGTGATTACAAGAAAAAATAATAAGAATATATATATGCAATTTATTGATACTGATACACTAGAAGTTAGAGTAAGTAAGAGAGTCTCTATAGATAATATATTATCAGTGTTAAAAAGAAATGAATATGCACTTATTAAGTTACTTCATAAGAAAGAGATGGAAAGTACTAAAGATGAGTTTTTCTATTATTTAGGTAAACCGTATACTGTTATATTTGACGAGGGTGTTACTAAGACTAGTATTAGTTCATCTTTTATAACGACAAAGAATAATACTACTTTAATGAAGTTTTATAAAGAAGAGTGTGTAAGAGTATTTAATATGGAGTTAGATAGAATAGCCAAGTATTTTGATAATATACCATTTTTTACTTTAAAAATTAGATATATGAAGACTAGATGGGGTGTTAATAATTTAAGTAGGCATACAATTACTTTAAATAGTGAGTTATTAAAAAAAGACTTAGATTTAATTGATTATGTTATTATTCATGAGTTATGTCATTTTTATGAGGCTAATCATAGTCCTAGGTTTTGGGAAAAAGTGGCTTTATATTATCCAGATTATAAGGGTGCTAGAAAGAGGTTGAGAGATTAATGCAAATAGAATCAGTAAATAATCCAAAGATTAAGAATTTAATAAAATTAAAAGATAAGAAATATAGAGATTTAACGAATAGTTTTATTGTAGAAGGAGATCATTTAGTTCGTGAGGCTTTAATGAAGAATTTAGTTATGGAAATATATTCTTTAAATGATGAAGATTATGGGGTACCAAGTTTTAAAGTTACCGAAGCAGTTATGAAAAGAGTTAGTATGCAAGTTTCTATATCACCAGTTATTGCTTTATGTAAAAAGATGGAAGAAAAAGATATTTTAGGACCTACTTTAATATTAGATGGTATACAAGACCCAGGTAACTTAGGGACTATTATTCGAAGTGCAGTAGCGTTTTCGATGCCTAATATAATAATAAGTGATGATGCAGTTGATTTATATAATCCTAAAGTTATTAGAAGTACAGAGGGCATGATTTTTCATGTTAATGTAGTAAGAAGAAATTTAAGGGAGTTTTTACCTACTTTAAAAAAAGATTATCAGATAATTGGTACGGATGTACGTAAGGGAGTTAATATAAAAGATTTATCTTTAAATAGTAATTATGGGATAGTAATTGGTAGTGAAGGTAGTGGCATGGGTGTTAGTAGGGAGTTTTGTGATACTTTTATTAAAATTCCAATGAGTGATAAGTGTGAATCTTTAAATGCTGGTGTTAGTGCTAGTATTATAATGTATGAGTGTGATAATCATGAATAAAGTATTAGTGGGTTATACAACCATGACACATGGTTTAAAGGGAGATATTAAGTTTTATCCTTCCATTTATGAAACAGATAAGTTTTTAAAAGTTAATTTTCCTATTTATATTAATGATACTCTTCATCATATAACTAGTGTAAAAAAGGTGAAAAATTATTATTTAATTAAATTAGATAATTTAAATGATATTAATTTAGTAGAAGATTTTAGGAATAAAGATCTATATATTGATATGGATGATTTAAAACTAGGTAAGGGTGAGTACTTAGTAAGTAGTTTAATTGGGTTTAAAGTAGTAGAAGATGGAAAAAATATTGGCATTGTTAAAGATATTATGTATAATAAAGTTGGTATTCTTCTTTATGTATTTGGTAGTAAGAGTTTTTATATTCCTTTAAATGATTACTATGTAAAAGAAGTAAAACAAAATGAAGCATTAATAATTACGGAACATGCAAAGGATCTGATGGTATGAAAATTGATATTTTAACACTTTTTCCTCATATGTTTGATGGCTTTTTAGAAGAGTCTATTATTAGCCGGGCTATTAAGAAGGGGTTAGTTGAAGTAAATGTAGTTAATTTTAGAGACTATTCTAAGTTAAATCATAAACAAGTAGATGATACACCTTATGGTGGGGGAGCTGGTATGGTTTTAATGTGTGAACCTTTGGTGGATGCGATTGAAGCGTTAAGGGGGCCAAAAAGTCAGGTTATTCTTATGTGTCCTCAAGGAAAGCCTTATAAACAAAGTCATGCTTATGAACTTAAAAACTTTGAACACTTAATACTTGTATGTGGTCATTATGAGGGGTTTGATGAACGAATTAGAGATTATGTTTCAGAAGAAATATCTATTGGTGATTATGTTTTAACAGGTGGGGAGATCCCAGCAATGGTAATTGCTGATTCTGTTATAAGACTTTTGGATGGCGTTATAAATAAAGAATCATACTTAAGTGATTCATTTACAAATAATACACTTGATTATCCAACATACACAAAGCCTTATGATTTTCGAGGTAAAAAAGTGCCAGATATTTTGTTGTCTGGAGATCACGCGAAAATAAGGGCGTGGCGGGAAAGCGAAGCTATAAAAAATACTCAGAAAAGAAGACAAGATTTATTGGAGAAGTGATATAATGACAGTGTATGTAATAGAAAAGAAAAATAATGTTGTTACGCTTACTAGAAAAAAAAGAATAAATTTTAATGGTTATGTTATACATCCAAAATGGAAAGAAAAAAAAGAAATAGTTAAAGTAAATACTATTACTATTACTAGTGATTTACTTAAAAATAATTATTTACTTATGAAGTTTTCGATTAGTTATCGTAAGTTGTTTAAAAGCGTTTTAGAAAGATTAGATAGTGATAGTTCATCTTCTGATACAATGTTGTCTTTAGATGAATTAGTAAGAATGAAACAAGTATTAAAAGATAAATATATGCAGGTAGTTAGCAAGGAAGAATATAAGAAGATGCTTGTCAAGATGGAATTATTAGAACATAAGTTAAAAGAAAGAATAATGATAGAGAAAAGTGTTCAGAAGTATATAGAAAGACAATTAATGGAAGAAGAAGTAAAAGAAAAAGGAAGGGGAAGATAAGTGCAAGCTTTTGATTTTGATAATACCCTTTATAAGGGGGAAAGTACATTTGATTTTGCTTTGTTTGTGATAAAGAAAAATAAAAGATTAATAAAATATTTACCAGGTATTTTAAGGGCTTTAGGAGCTTATAAATTGTGTTTATGGGATGAAGAAAAATTTTTAAGGGAACTAGAGAAATATACGAAAGTATTTTTGGAAAATAAAGATTTATTAAAAGAGTTAACACAGGAATTTTGGCTTAGTCATGAAAAAAATTTATATTTAAATATGTTAGAGAAAGTTAAGTTTAATGATGTTATTATAACGGCAAGTCCAGAGTTTTTAATGATGGGAATAAAGAACAGATTAAATACTAAGCATATACTATGTACTAAAATAGATTTTGATAAGGGCAAGATTACTTGGCTTAATTTTGGTAAAAATAAAGTGCTTTGTTTTAAAAAAGTATATAAAAATAAAAAGATAAAAAACTTTTATACTGATTCATATAATGATAAGCCTTTTATGGATTTTTCTGATAATGTTTACTTGGTTAGTCATGGTGAGTCAAAAAAGATTAAATAAAGAAAGGTGGAAAGTTTATGAAAAAAATTGAAAGTATCTTATGGGGGTTAGTATTAATAGTAGTTGGAGTTATTATTGGTTTAAATACTATGGGTATTACTAATATTAATATTTTCTTTGATGGCTGGTGGACTTTATTTATTATTGTTCCTTCTTTTATAGGATTATTTAATGATAATGATAAAACAGGAAATATTATAGGCTTAATTGTTGGTGGGGCTTTACTTATGGCTTGCCAAAACTTAATTGATTTTGAACTTTTATGGAAGTTATTATTACCAATTGTTTTAATAGTTATAGGGGTATCTATAATATTAAAAAATGTTTTTGGGGATAAAGAAAATTTTAGAAAAAGTGTTTTAAATGATGATAATATATATTATGCAACTTTTGGGGAACAAAATTTGAAATTTGATGAAGAAGTAGTTAGAGACATGAGTTTAAATGCTACATTTGGGGGTATTAAATGTGATTTAAGAAATGCTGTATTAGATAGTGATATTGTTATTAGTGCTAGTGCTATTTTTGGTGGTATAGATATATATGTTCCTCTTGGTGCTCAAGTTAAGGTTAAATCTTTACCTATTTTTGGGGGAGTAGATAATAAAGTAAGCGTTAGTGGTGATAAAAAGTATACAATATATGTTAAGGCAACATGTATGTTTGGTGGGGTTGATATTAAATGATTAACTTCCAAAGAATTATAAAGTATTTTGCTATGTTTCTTTCTTTTTTAATTATATTTGGTATTACTAGTGGTGTGATAGGATGTTTGGTAGTAATAGGGGATATTTTTAGTAGTAAAAAAGAAACAAATGGTAATGTGGTAAGTCAAACATTTACTAGCTCGAAATTTGTAGTGGAATTAAACTATGCTGATTTGATTATTAAAGATGGTGAAACATTAAAACTAACATCTTTAGAAAACACCATTGTTACTGAGGAAGATAATGGGGTATTAAAAATTAAAGAAAATAATTACCCTTTTTCTTTTAAAAAGAAGAGAAATACTGTTACGTTAGAAGTTCCAAGTAGTATCATTTATGATGATGTAAAAATAAATTCGGCCTCTGGTAGCATTACGATTGATTCATTAAATGCAAAAGTATTATCCCTAGACTTAGGAGCTGGTGTTACAACTATTAATAATATGAATATTAAAGATAATTGTAGTGTTTCTACTGGGGCTGGAAAATTTAGTATTTTAAATGGTACGATTAATAATTTAGTATTTGATATGGGAATAGGTGAGTCTTTAATTACGGCATTACTTACTGGTGATAGTAAGGTTTACTCTAGTATTGGCGAGTTAAAACTTGATGTATTAGGGCCTTCTAGTGATTATAATCTTCAGGTAAACAAAGGTGTCGGAACTATTAATGTAAATGGTGTATCGGTTTTAGATGGTTATACCACAAGTGGGGGCAGTAACAGCATTTTAGTAAATGGTGATATTGGGTTAGTAGATATTTCTTTTACACAAAATTAATATAGTAGAGTTATCTTTTTATTAATGTCTTTAATTAATTTGTCTTCTTTTAAATTTTTTAGTTCACGCATTAGGGCACTTCTATCAACACATAAGTAATCGGCAAGATCAGTATATGAATAACTTAAATCGAATGTTTTAGCATTCTTTTTTTTTGCTTGTAATTCAAAGTAGGCAAGTAGTTTATTACGGATGCTTCTTTTAGTTAGAAGTTCTATTCTTTCATTTCTTTTAATTAATTTTTTACTCATAACTAGTGTAATATTATTAAGTAAATTAAGGGCGTATTTACTATTTTCGGCTTTAGCTACTATTTCTTGATAACTAAAGAATGTTACAATGGAATTAGTAAGGGAAATAACAGATAGTTCTGATGAATCACTAGAAACAAACATATCGGAGAATATATCGCCACTTTCAAGTTCTTCAATAATTGTTTTATCACCATTATAATCAAAACGAACTAAAGAGGCTTTGCCACTTTCCATGACACCAAGCATATATCTTTTACCAAATGAGTAACTAATAGTTTGATTAGGTTTATATTCCATGGTCTTTACAGACAATAAAGAGGATAGTTTACGTAAAGCCTTGTCATCAAAATTTTGATATATATTATATTTTTTCTCCATAAATAAACGCCTCATTTTCTTTAATTTTATTATATTGTAAAATTGTTGCAATTGCAACAGACAAAATAAAATCTATCTATTATGATTTATTTGTAGTTTAGAAGGAGTGAAGAAAAAAATGAAGGTTATTAAAAGAGATGGAAAAAGTGTTGATTTTGATCGTGAGAAGATTCGTATTGCTATTGGTAAAGCTAATGAACAGGTAGCAGAAGAAGATAGAATTACGGATAGACAAATTGAAAATATTATCAAATATATTGAAAAATTAAATAAAAAGAGAATTTTAGTTGAAGATATTCAAGATATTATTGAAGAGAAAATAATGAGTTTATCTAAGTATGCTCTTGCTAAAGAATATATTACTTATCGTTATACGAGAGCATTAGTTAGAAAATCTAATACAACTGATGAATCAATATTAAGTTTAATTAAAAATGCTAATAAAGAACTTGCGGAAGAAAATTCTAATAAAAGTACAACTCTTGCTAGTACTCAAAGAGATTATATTGCAGGAGAGGTATCAAGAGACTTAACAAAAAGAATTTTGTTACCAGAAAAAATTAGTAAAGCCCATGAAGAAGGGATACTTCATTTTCATGATGCTGATTATTTTATTCAACCAATATTTAATTGTTGTTTAATTAATATTGATGATATGCTTGAAAATGGCATTGTTATGAATGGTAAGCTTTGTGAAAAGCCAAAAAGTTTTAGAGTTGCTTGTACTTTAACAACGCAGATTATTGCCGCGGTTGCGTCTAATCAATATGGTGGTCAATCAGTAGATATTTCACATTTAGGTAAGTTTGTACGTATTTCTAAAGAAAAGTTTTATAAACAAATACCAGATGATATTAAAGAGAAGTTAAGTAAAAAACAAGTTGATGAATTAGTTAATGATGAACTTAAGTATGAGATTAAAGCAGGAGTACAAATTATTCAATATCAAATTAATACTCTTATGACAACTAATGGCCAATCCCCATTTGTAACTCTATTTATGCATTTAAAAGATGATGATGAATACATTGAAGAAAACGCGATGGTATTTGAAGAAATATTAAATCAAAGACTTTTGGGTATTAAAAATGAAAAAGGTGTTTATGTTACACCAGCTTTTCCAAAATTAGTTTATGTTTTAGATGAAAATAACTGTTTAAAGGGTGGTAAGTATGATTATTTAACCCATTTAGCTGTTAAGTGTTCAGCTAAGAGAATGTATCCAGATTACATTAGTGCTAAACAAATGCGTAAGAATTATGAAGGTAATGTCTTTAGTCCAATGGGATGCCGTAGTTTCTTAAGTCCTTGGAAAGATGAAAATGGTAACTATAAGTTTGAAGGCCGTTTTAATCAAGGCGTTGTTTCTATTAATCTTCCCCAAGTGGCAATTGTTGCTGAGCATGATGAAGAAGCTTTCTGGCGTATATTAGATGAAAGACTAGAACTATGTAAAGAAGCTTTATTATGTCGTCATGAAGCTTTACTAGGTACTACTAGTGATATTTCACCAATTCACTGGCAATATGGGGCTATAGCAAGACTTAAAAAGGGTGAAAAAATTGATAAATATTTAAATTGTCCATATTCCACTATCTCTTTAGGTTATATAGGTGTTTATGAAACAACAATGCTTATGCGTGGTGTGCCACAAACAGAACCAAAAGGAGAAGAGTTTGCATTAAAATTAATGAAACAATTAAGAGCTAAAGTAGATGAATGGAAAAAAGAAACAGGTCTTGGCTTTGCTTTATATGGTACACCGGCTGAAAGTTTATGTTATCGTTTTGCAAGAATTGATAAAGAACGTTTTGGGACTATTAAAAATGTTACTGATAAGGGATATTATACTAATAGTTATCATGTTGATGTAAGACAACACATAGATGCTTTCTCAAAATTCAAATTTGAAAGTCAATTCCAACCAATTAGTTCTGGAGGATGTATTTCTTATGTTGAAATACCTAATATGGAACATAACTTAGAGGCTATGGAAGAAGTTGTTAAATTTATATATGATAATATTCAATATGCTGAATTTAATACTAAGAGTGATTATTGCCATGAATGTGGTTATACGGGAGAAATTATTGTTAATGATGACTTAGAATGGGAATGTCCAAATTGTCATAATAAAGATAAAAATAAAATGAATGTTGCAAGACGTACATGTGGTTATTTAGGTGAAAATTTCTGGAATGTTGGTAAAACAAAAGAAATAAAAGATCGTGTTACTCATTTATAGAGGTAGTTATGTATTATGCTGATTTAAAAAAATATGATATAGCAAATGGCTTTGGTGTTAGGGTATCCTTATTTGTAAGTGGGTGCCCTCACCACTGTAAAAACTGTTTTAATGAAGTAGCATGGGATTATAAATATGGTAAACCATTTACGGCAGAAACAATAGATGAAATAATAAAAGCTTTAGATAAATCATATATTAAAGGTTTAAGTTTACTTGGTGGAGAACCAATGGATCCGAAAAACCAAGAAGGTTTATTACCCCTTTTAAGGGCAGTTAAAAAAGCGCTTCCAGACAAAGATATTTGGTGTTATACGGGTTATTTATTTGACAAAGAGATACTGGATATCATGGTGCCAAAATATGAGTTTACAAAAGAAATACTATCATATATAGATGTTTTAGTTGATGGTAGATTCGTAGAAAGTATGGCAGATAAGGGTCTCGTTTTTAGGGGCAGTCGTAACCAAAGGGTTATTGATGTTAAAAAGAGTTTAGAACTAAAAAAAGTAGTTGAAATTCCTGTGGGAGATAAAGAATTTAAGAAAGTAGGACAATTATGAAATTACGAGGATTTGAAATAGCTCATGGCTATGAAGATAAGTGTATTAATTTACCAGTAAGAAAAACTAAGTATTCGGCTGGTTATGATATTGAAGCAGCAGAAGATATAACAATTATGCCTTATGAAAACACTCATAAACCAGAACTTGTTAAAACTGGTTTAAAGGCTTATATGCAAGATGATGAAGTTTTAATGCTTTATAATAGAAGTTCTAATCCTAAGAAAAAAGGTTTAGTTGTTGCCAATAGTGTTGGTGTTATTGATAAGGATTACTATGGTAATTTAGATAATGATGGTCATATTATGGTTATGTTTTATAATATGGGAACTGAAAGTGTTACTATTCATAAGGGAGATGCGATTGCACAAGGAATATTTCAAAAATATTTAATTACTGATAATGATATGGCATGTGGTGAACGTATAGGTGGTTTTGGTTCAACTAGTAAGTAAGAAAGGTAGAAAATATCTTTCTTTTTTTGGTTAATACTTTAATAAATTTAAATAGTATTAGACAAGTTGGAGTAAAAATGCGATTTTGGTATTGATATTTATTTTTGATATTGTATAATGTGTTTATGATAGAAGTGAGGTATGGAGATGAAAGAAAAAAAATCAATAATAATAGCTGTAGTAATTTTATTACTAGTATTAGTAGGTGCTGTAGGTGCTTCATATGCTTATTTTGCTACAGTAAATAAAACAACAGGAAATGATAAAAACTTAAATATTGTAACAGAAGATTTAGGTAACATTAAGTGGGAAGGAACAAAAGTTTACACAAGTGGTGACTTATTACCAGGTGAATGTGGTATTCAAACATTTACAATTGAAAAGAATAGTGCAACAGGAAAAGGAATATACGAGATAGACTTAAAAGGAATACTTGATGAATCTTTTGATAGTGATGTTGAAATAACTTTATATAAATCAACTGATACAACTACCAATAACGTTACTATAAAAGAAGGGGAAAGCACAATAAGTGGTGACACAACTAAACAATACTATAAAGAAGATAGTGTGGTCTTAAATGGTACACCAGAGAAAGTATATGGAACTAAAGCTTTAAAAAATAAAGAACAAATTATATTAGAACAAGCAGACTTCGATAATAGTACATTATCTAAAACAACATATTACTTAGTATATTGTTATAAGAATAATGGTAATCAAGATGAACAACAAGGTAAAAATTTCAGCGGAGAAATAAGTGTAAGATTAATACTTGAAAAAACAGCTCCAGATGTTACTGGTGAAAAAGCAACTGATGCAGTTACTATGTTAGCTAATTATGATTCAATAAACTTAGCAACAGATGATTATGGTAACACAAGATATATAGGGGCTAATCCCAATAACTATGTAAGTATCGATGGTGATATATGGCGAATCATCGGAACAATGAAGAGTGTTGATGATGGCACAGGAAATAAAGAAGACAGAGTAAAATTAATTCGCTCAGAATCAATAGGTGGTAAGTTATGGGATTCAAGTGAATCAAGTATTAATAGTGGTTGGGGAGTAAATGAATGGAGTCAAGCAGACTTAATGAAACTACTAAATCCAGGATATGAAAACGAAACAGTAGGTGGATCATTATACTGGAATAGTGGGGCAGGAGAATGTTATAGTGGACAAAATAATGGAACAACAAGTTGTAATTTCACAAGTACAGGTATCAAAGACAAATTAAAGACATTAATAAGTGATGCTGTATGGAATACAGGAGCATCAACGACACCCCGTCAAATAGCAAGTAAATTTTACACAGAAGAACGAGGAACTAGAAATGGCAAAATATGTACAAGTGGTGATGAATGTAATGATACAGTAACAAGAACAACGACATGGACAGGAAAAATAGGTTTAATGTATCCAAGTGATTATGGATATGCAACAAGTGGCGGCAGTACAACAGACAGAACGACATGTTTAAATAAAGAACTACTGAATTGGGGTAACAGTAGTGTAAGTGATTGCAAAAATAATGACTGGCTATTTAACAATTCTTATCAATGGACATTATCGCCGCGTGCGCTCTCTTCCAATGCGAATGGTGCGTTCATTGTGCGCATGTCCGGTGACCTCGCCGTCGGTGCGTACAGCACCTATGGGGTTCGTCCTGTCGTTTATCTTAAATCAAATGTTAAGATTTCTTCTGGTACAGGCTCACAAGATGATCCGTTTGTACTTGAAGGATAGATAATTATTAAGTATGTAAGTTAATAATTTACATGCTTTTTTTTCGTTATTATGTGACTTTTAGGGTAAAATTTGATACACTTGTTATGGAGGGGATTTAGGTGGATATATTTAGACCAGATATTTATAAACCAAGTATTTATGATATTAATTATGAAGAGCTTAAAAGAAGAGGAATTAAATGTTTACTATTTGATTTAGATAATACAATAGCGACATTTGATGAAGAAGTACCCGATAAAAAATTAAAAGATTTTTTCTTATATTTAGAAGAATTAGGTTTTAAAAATATTATTATGTCTAATTCACCTAGAAAAAGGGTTGCACCATTTAAAGAAAATTGTAATATTGATAGTGCATGTAAGAGTATGAAACCTTTTAAAACTAAATATATAAAGATTATGAAGATGTATTCTTTTTTGGATACACAGGTTGCTTGTATAGGAGATCAGTTACTTACTGATATATTTGGGGCTAATAGACTGGGGCTTACTAGTATCTTAGTAAATCCTATTAGTTCTAAAGAAAAAGCTGTTACTAAGATAAATAGGAAAGTAGAAAATATTATTTATAAACACTTTTTAAAAAGAGGGATATTTAAGAAGGGAGAATATTATGATTAAACATTGTCTTGGGTGTGGAACTGTTTTACAAAGTGAAGATAAAAATAAACCTGGTTATATATTAGATATAAATAAAGATTATTGTATGCGTTGTTTTAGATTAACACATTATAATGAGAAAACAGTAACAATAGTTCATAATGATATTAAAGAAATTAAAAGTATTGTGAATAATAAAAAGGGGTTAACTTTTTACTTTGTTGATTTTTTAAATATAAGTGAAGAGACTCTTAAATATTATTATGATATAGAAGGGGAAAAGTGTCTTGTTATAAGTAAAAGTGATACTATACCTAAAAGTATATATTTAGAAAGAATTAGAGAATGGTTAAGAACATGTTTTAATATTCATGAAAGTATTTTGTTTATTAGAAAGAGTAGTCGTAGTAGTGTTAAAAAGATTCTTGATATAATGGATAATAGTAATAAACGTATTTTTTATTTTCTTGGGGTTACTAATGCTGGAAAGTCAACATTTATTAATGATTTATTAGATACATTAGAAGAAAGTGACAGGCATATTACTGTTAGTGAAATGCCTAATACGACAGTTAATTTTATTGAAATAAAATTAAGTATTGGTACTATATATGATACAGCAGGTCTTGCTTATAATTATTTAGAAGTGCCTTTTGAAGATTTAGAAATGCTTAATTTAAAAAAAGAAATAAAACCACTTACTTATCAGTTAATGGGTGGAGAAGGACTAATTATAGAACCTTTATTTAGAATAGAAGCAGTAAGTAAATGTAATATAACTTGGTTTGCTAGTAGTAATTTACTTATTACGCGTGTATATGGTAAAAGTGATCGCTTAAAAGATAAAAGTATTACTCTTAATATAGATAAACCATCTAATATTCTAATTAAGGGGGTTGGTTTTTTCTATATTAAAGATAAGACAACTATAAATATTTATAATATTAAGAAAGAATATATTGAGGTTATGCCTTCTTATATGGGAGTATGTAATGACTAAAATTAGGGTAATGGATGAAACACTCGCCAATAAAATAGCGGCTGGGGAAGTAGTTGAAAAATGTAGTTCTATTGTTAAAGAGTTATGTGAAAATAGTATTGATGCTCATGCTAAGAAAATAATTATTAATTTAAGTGAAGGTGGTAAAAAGAAAATTGAAGTTATTGATGATGGGTGTGGTATGAGTAAAGAGGACGCAGGACTTGCTTTTATGCGACACGCGACTAGTAAAATATATAAAGATGATGATTTGTTTTTTATTGATACATTGGGGTTTCGTGGTGAAGCGTTACCATCAATTGCTAGTGTTTCTAAAACTAATTTAATTACTAGTGATGGGGGTATTGGCACTCATATTGTTATTGAAGGTGGTAAAAAAGTTTTAGAGGAAGCTAGTGATGCTAGAGTAGGAACAAGTATTACGGTTACTAATCTTTTTTATAATACACCGGCGCGGCTTAAGTATTTAAAAAGTGAACAATATGAACTTGCTAATTGTGTTTCTTTTGTGGAAAAGCTTTCCTTATCACATCCAGAAGTAGCTTTTTTGCTTACTAATGATGGGACTACATTAGTTATGACTAGTGGTAGTAATAATATGTTAAAGACTATTCATGAAATATATGGTTTAAGTGTTTCAAAAAGAATGCTTGAGGTTCGGGCAAGTAATGATGACTTTGATTTGTTTGGGTATGTTTGTAAACCAGAAATTTTAAAAAGTAATCGTAATCATATGATTGTTATTGTAAATGATAGAATAGTTAGAAATAATGATATTAATAGAGCTATTAATGATGCTTATTATACTTATAAGCCTGATATTAAGTATCCTATTGTTGTTTTAAAAATTAATACTGACCCGACTCTTGTTGATGTAAATATTCATCCAACTAAGCAAGATATTAAATTATCAAAGATGGATGTTTTATATGATTTAATTGTTAAAACTATTAAGAGTGCTTTATATAAGGCTTTATTAATACCGGATGCTGTTGAACGTTTACCTGAATCTAATCCAATTAAAGAAGAAGTTATCACGGATATAATTAAAGAAAATGATACTGATTATGAAGTTAAAAGTACTCAAGCTACATTTGATTTTGCAGCAAGTACTAGTAATGATACACAAGAAGAAGTTATAAATGTTAATCCAGAGATGAAAAAGCTAAAACTTTATCCTGTAGGGCTAGCCCATGGCACTTACATTATTGCTGAAAATGAAACTGGTGTTTTCTTAATTGATCAACATGCGGCTCAAGAAAGAGTTAATTATGAACGGAACATGGCGGCTTTAAAAAGCCATACATTTCATCAAACTAATTTGCTTTTTCCTATTACCATAGAACTTTCTGGAAGTGAATTTTTAACTGTTCAAAAAGAAATTCCCCATTTAAATGAACTTGGTTTTGACATTGCTCCTTTTGGGATGAATACTATTATTATAAAGGCTCATCCGACGTGGCTAAGACCAGGCTATGAAGAAGAAAGTATTAGAAAAATAATTGATTTAATAGTTAGTGGGGTAACAAGTATCGATCCAGTTAAATTTAATGAAAGTGTAGCAATAACTTTAGCTTGTAAAATGAGTATTAAAGCTAATATGCGAATTTCACACGAAGCTCAAGAAGAGTTATTAGATGAACTTTGTGCTTGTGATAACCCATATAACTGTCCACATGGAAGACCTACTATTATTAAGTTTAGTATTTATGATTTAGAAAGAATGTTTAAAAGAAGTATGAATTAGGGAGGTATATGATGATCTTAGCAATTGTTGGTCCGACAGGGGTTGGTAAAACAAAATTAAGTATAGAATTAGCCAAAAAATATAATGCCATTATTATTAACTGTGATGCGATGCAAGTTTATAAGGATTTAAATATTGGGACAGCTAAAATAAAAGAAAGTGAAAAAGAAGGTATTAAACATTATCTTTTTGATATAGTAAGTCCAGATACTTTATATACGGTTTGTGATTATCAAAAAGAGTCTCGAAAAATTATAGAAGAAAATAGTGATAAAAATATTATTTTTGTGGGGGGAACAGGGCTTTATTTAAAAGCTTGTTTATATGATTATAAATTTTCTTTAGATAACAATAGTTATGACTATGCTAATTACTCGAATGCCGAATTACTTAGTATGTGTAAGAAAATAGATGCAAATTGTTCTATTCATGTTAATAATAGAGTTCGGTTAGTAAGATTTTTAAATAGGGGAACAATGCCGGTTACTAATTCGAAAGAATTATATAAGTCTTTAATAATTGGTCTTACTACGGATAGAGATACACTTTATAAAAAAATAGATGCTAGAGTAGATAGTATGATGGATGAGGGGTTAGAAGAGGAAGCAAAGTCTTTATATTGTAAATGGGGAGAAACAAAAGCCTTAAAAACGGCTATTGGATATAAAGAGTTAATCATGTATTTTAAGGGTGATATATCTTTAGAAGAGGCTATTAATAATATTAAAAAGAATTCACGACATTACGCTAAAAGACAATTCACATTCTTTAATCATCAGTTACCAGTTCATTGGTTTAACGTGAATTATGAAGACTTTAATGAAACAATAGAAAAAGTAAGTGAATATATTGATGAATATTTAAAAAGGCAGTAATTTTACTCTGCCTTTTCTTTTAATTCTCTATAAATACTATCTTTAAAGTTATGTTCTACAACTATAACATCACCACTGTCGGCTTCTTTTAATTGTTTAGTTGTTATTAAAAAATATTTATGCTGTAAATAGTCAGTACCATCTGTACTTACGGGGTCATCCCAAGTTAAATCTAAATGTTTCCATTCATTATCTAAATAAAGGGCATTCCAGACATGTCCTTCTTGTAAGTCATTATCTGGGGTCATGGCTACTTTAAAGTTTGTTATACCCATTTTTTCTAAGAATAGAGCCATGGTATCAGTGTAACCATTACAGGTTGCATATCCTTCAAATAAAGGACCATAAGCTGTATAGGAGTGATATGTACTATTACCGTTATTATTTCTTTCAATGTCATATTTTGTATTGTTTATAATGTAATCATGAATAGTAAGGATTTTATCATAATCATTCATATCACTTGTAATTAATTTGTTATATAAAGTATCAACTTTTTCATTAATTAATTTAATTTGTTCTTCACTATAAATATATTGGATAAAAACATTTATCTCACCACTTTCACTTATTGATGTTTTAACATTACTAAAGCTATTATAAGGATGTACAAAATTATTTAAATGAGTAAGTAGATTTTGGTTTTTACTAAATTCTTTTACATCATCTAAACAATTTGTATATTCTTTTGGACAATAAAAAGTAAATTCTTTCCAACCATGGTTAACAATTGTATAAAATATATTTTTTAAGTCTCCTTTACTAAGGGGGGTAAAATCACTTGTTTCTTCGACAAATAAAAACTTAGTATCTTTGTGATAATCATTAGTTGGTAAAATTAGTGTTTTTGGATCACTCATGATTATATTAGCTAAAAATGAAGTTGTTTTATTCCAAGTTAAAAGAGTGATTAAAATAAATATTAAACAGATAATCATACAAATTAAAGTGTTTTTATTTTTCATAGGCATCATTCCTAATAATATTTTAACAAAGATTTTAGTATCTGTGCAATATGGACAACATATTATATGTAAATATTTGCTATATTTGACAAATATGTGCTAAAATAACACCTAGGAAGTGAATAAAAATGAGTACAGAAGATTTTGATTATGAATTACCAGAAGAGTTAATTGCCCAGACACCTCTTAGTGATAGAACTAGTAGTAAATTACTTGTGATGGATAGGGATACTGGTACGATAGAGCATCGACATTTTAGTGATATAATAGATTATTTAAAAAAGGGTGATGTCTTAGTTTTAAATGATACTAAAGTTATACCGGCTAGGTTAATTGGGGAAAAAGAAAGTACTAAGGCTCATATTGAATTATTACTATTAAAAGATTTAGGCGGTAATAAGTGGGAATGTTTGTCTAGGCCTTTTAAAAGAATCCATGTAGATACAATTATAAGTTTTGGTGATGGTTTATTAAAAGCGAAAGTTACTGAGAAAAAAGCGGAAGGTATCGTTGTTGTCGAATTTTTATATGAGGGTATCTTTTTAGAAATTTTAGATAAGTTAGGGGAGATGCCACTGCCACCTTATATTCATGAAAAATTAGCGGATAAAGATCGTTATCAAACCGTATATGCTAAAAACCTAGGTAGTGCAGCTGCGCCAACAGCAGGGCTTCATTTTACAAATGAACTATTAGAAAAAATAAAGGATAAGTGTGTTATTGTTACTAGTGTTACTTTACATGTTGGGCTTGGAACATTTAGGCCGGTTGAGGTAAGTGATGTTACTAAACACCATATGCATAGTGAGTTTTATGAAATGAGTAAAAAAACTGCGGATATTTTGAATAAGGCTAAAAAAGATGGTAGACGAATTATTGCCGTTGGTACTACCTCTACTAGGACCTTAGAAACTATTATGCATAAATATCATGAATTTAGAGAGTGCCATGGTAATACAGATATCTTTATTTATCCAGGCTTTGAATTTTTAGGAATAGACTCTTTAATAACTAACTTTCATTTACCTAAAAGTACACTTGTTATGCTTGTTAGTGCATTTTCAAGTAAAGAAAATATTTTGCATGCTTATCGTGAGGCTATAAAAAATAAGTATCGTTTCTTTTCTTTTGGGGACGCGATGTTTATAGAAAGAAGGAAATAATATATGCCAAGTGAATTAGATAATTTAGATGTAAGTAAGTATCTTTTGTGGATTGTGCCAGGATATGAAAATGAAATAACTGGGTTAGAAGAGAAAGTTTATGGCTCTATATATGAAATTGGCAATCGTGATCACGTACATTTTGTAAATACTTTGTTGAACGATATTTTTTAGATAAGAATGTTTATGGGGAAAGTCATACTGATTATGCTAGAAAGTTTAATAAGGAAGGTATGATTATTGGTTTTAACTCTGGTGTAAAAATTGATGGGTTTTATGCATGTTCACTTTTTTTGCCAGAACATTTAAGTTAATATCAACAAATGGTTTTAAATAGTCAAATGAAAATATTTGAAAGTAAATTTCACCAAAAAGAAACAATGTTTTCGACTGTGATTTATACAAGTGAACCTATTAAATACAACGGCCCTGTAAAAGGGTATAGAGATTTAGGTATTGAAGCTATAATAAATAATAATCCTAATAAAAATAATGGTTATATTTTACTTAATGAATATTTAGATAGTTTAAAAAATAAAAGAGAGTTATAAAAAAAACTATGCATCTATATTTTTCTTGATGGGTAGTTTTCTTTTTCTTCTTGTAAAGTAATGTCTTCTAATAAATCAAAGTCAAAGTTTCTTCTGAATGCTAATTCTAGTTTAACGAATTCTTTTAAATATCTAGGGCCAATTTTAAATTCTTCTAGGGCTTTTTCTCTAATACTTTTATTAGTGCTTTTATTATTGTATACTAGTTTTATTAATTCAAGATTAGGATCTATACAAAGTATTAGTAGTAAACTTTGATAATCAAATTTTTTCTTAATAAAACTATCATGACATATTAAGTGTAGAGCCGCTAGTAATCTGTTCTTCCAAAAATATTTGCTATCTTTTAATAATGATGCTTTTTTATAGATTGTTTTGACATCTTCTTTTTGATAGTTTTGAAAGTTTTCACTTGTCGTAATATTTCTAGTGAATTCTAAAAATAAGTTTTCTGTATAATCCATATGTACCTCCAAATGTATTTGTTATTATAAAGGTTTAGAGGTATTTATGCAAGTTATTTTGCTTGGCTAATATTTTATTTTTTGTTATAATTATAAACAGAGGGAAGGATTACTTTATGGTAGAATTTAAATTATTAAAAACAGAGAAAAATACGAGAGCAAGACTAGGGGAAATTACATTTAATGGTAAAACTTATGAAACACCAATGTTTATGCCAGTTGGCACGCAAGCGACAGTTAAAACGCTTAGTCCTGAAGAAATAAAAGATGCGCATGCTGGTATTATTCTTGCTAATACTTATCATTTATGGTTAAGACCAGGAGATGATGTTGTACGTGATGCAGGCGGGTTACATAAATTTATGAACTATGATGGACCTATTCTTACTGATTCTGGGGGATTTCAAGTATTTTCACTTGCAAGACCTAAAGATATAACGGAGGAAGGCGTGCATTTTAAAAATCAATATAACGGGGATAAATTATTATTAACACCAGAAAAATCGATTGCTATTCAAGAAAACTTAGGTAGTGATATTCTTATGAGTTTTGATGAGTGTATAGGACTACCGGCTACAAGAGAATATGTCGCGCAAAGCGTTGAAAGAACACTTAGATGGGCTAAACGGGGTAAAGATGTTTTTCATCATAATAATCAAATTTTATTTGGTATTGTTCAAGGCGGTAATTATGAAGATTTACGCCGCCATTGTGCAGAAGAATTAGTTAAAATGGATTTTGATGGTTATTCTGTTGGAGGAACTAGTGTTGGCGAGGACAAAGAAACACAGTACAAAATGGTTTCATATTCTACGAAATACTTACCTGAGGATAAGATTCGTTATTTAATGGGAGTGGGAGATCCTATCGACTTAGTTGAAAATGTTATAAGAGGAATAGATATTTTTGACTGTGTTAGTCCAACGCGTCTTGCAAGACATGGTCATGCCTTAACAAAATATGGTAAAATTAACATCAAAAATGCTAAATATAAAAGAGATTTTACGCCAATTAGTGATGAATGTGATTGTTATGCTTGTAAACATTATACTAAGGCTTATATAAAACATTTAATTAATGCTGATGAAACTTTTGGGGCTCGCTTATTATCAATTCATAATATTCGTTATTTAGTGCATTTAATGGAAGAAATAAGAGAAGCTATTAAAAATGATCAAATCTTAGAATTTAGAGAGGAATTTATTAAGAATTATTATGGTACAGAGACTAAATAAAGTAATGATTATTTTTACAATTCTTTTAATTCTTTTCTTTATTATTGGGGGGTCAATTTTAAAAGTGATTCAAAAAAATACGGAACGAAAAACTCTTGTGGCTACTAAAGCTATTACTGAAGGAGCAGAGACTTGCTATTATGATAATATTTGCAAAGAAGAACTAACGCTAGGTGAACTAATAAACTTTGGTTATGCTAAAGACACAGTAAATCCAAAGACTAATCTTTACTATAGTCATGACTCTAAAATAATAAAAAAAGAAGACTCCTTTATTTTTATAGGAATCTAAGTCTGTTTATTAATACCTATCATACTACCTAGTGTACTAGATAAAATAAGAATAAAGTAATAGATTGTTCTTTCTAGAGAAAATCCTGTTTGATAAAATAAAACATTAATAACTATTAAAATAAATATTAGAGATAAACTAATTTTAATACCTTCTAAGTAACCCTTATGGGTTGCTTTTTTGCCGACTAAAAAGCCAATTATAAAAAACAAAATAGCCATATAAATAAACATAAATATTTCACTTACCTTACCATAAAAAAGATTAAAATACTCTAAGATACTTAGTAAGAATGCAAACACTATCATAAATAATAATCCAATTAGTATAACTTTGAAATAGCTTTTTAATTTATTCAATATTATCACCATTAAAGTATATGTAAGTGATTAAAAAAATAGAAGGTAACCCATAATAAATGTGGGTGATAATATGAGTGAACTATGCATTGTTTTAGTAAGAACGATAATATTTTATTTTTTTATTGTTTTACTATATCGGGTTATGGGTAAAAGAGAAATTGGGCAATTAGGGGTTATTGATTTAATCGTGTCTATTTTAATGGCGGAGTTAGTAGCTATTTCAATTGAAAATACGGAAGATTCCATAATGCAAACTATTATTCCTTTGACCTTGTTAGGTTTTTTAGAAATTCTTTTAGCTTTTATTAGTATAAAATCAAGAAAGTTTAGAAGTTTTTTTGATGGTAAGCCATCTTTGATTATTTGTAATGGGAAGGTAAATTATAAAGAAATGGTAAGACAACGTTATAGTATGGATGATCTATTATATAGTTTAAGGCAAAAAGAAATAGGAAGTATTTTTGAAATAGAGTATGCCTTTTTAGAGGCTAATGGTAAACTTTCTCTTTTTAAATATAAGCCTTTTGGTTTAAAAAGAGAATATCCTATGCCTTTAATATTAGATGGGGAAATTAATAAGGTAACGTTAAATAAAATTAATAAAGATGAGATTTGGTTAAAGAGTGAATTAAAGAAGAAAAATTTGAATATCAAAGATATATTTTATGCTTTTTATAAAAATAAGAAAATATATTTAATAAAAGATTGTAATCTTACTTAATTCGACATTTTTCTAAATATAATTATGTTACTATGATTATGGTGGTAGCATGAAAAAGAAAATTTTTATTATTATACTAGCTATTTTTAGCGGGGCTATTTTGTCTTTTGTAACTCTTTATAAATATCAAAAAAAAGAAAAAGTTGATATGGATGAAACGTTAACTATATTGCAAACTGGTATTTATAAAGAATATCAAAATGCTTTAAAAGAACAAGGTAAGGTAGATGGTTCTATTATTTTAAGGGATAGTGATTACTATGTTGTTATAGCCGGGGCTTCAACGAGTAAGGCAGGTCTTACTAAAGTAGAGAGTATGTTAAACAATCAAGGTATTCATTATTACAAAAAGGAACTAACTTTAAATGTTTCTAGTGAACTAAAAAAATATAATATGCTTTTAGATAAAACAGTAGATCAAAAAAGTATTAGTCTTTTAAATCAAAAGATTTTAGAAAGTATTAATAATGAGTACTTTAATTAAAGATATGACTCCCGATGATAAACCACGGGAAAAAGCTATAAAATATGGTTTTGCGAGTTTATCAGATGCTGATGTTTTATCAATATTACTTAGAACTGGTTCTAAAAATAAGTCCGTTAAAGATGTTTCTAGTGATATCCTAAAAAGTTTGGGCGGTATAAGTAACTTAAAAAATATCCGTGTTAATAAGTTAACGGCTATTAAGGGAGTTGGCTTTGTTAAAGCTATAACTTTAATGGCAGCAGTAGAACTAGCTAAAAGAATGGATAATGAAGAAAATGGAATCGTTAAAATAACTACTAGTAGTGATGTTTTCAAATACTTTAATAAATATTTTTTATATGAAACCCAAGAAAAGTTTTTAGTTTTATTTTTAAATGCTAAAAATGAAGTGATTGAACAAAAAGTTTTATTTATTGGGACTGCTAATCAAAGTCTTGTTCATTTAAGAGATATTTTTAGAGAGGCTGTTTTATGTAACGCTATTAAAATCATTTGTGTTCATAATCATCCTTCTGGTGTGCCAATTCCAAGTATGGAAGATGAGGCAGTAACTAAAAAGATTAAAGAAACTGGGGAATTAATGAACATAAACTTAATTGATCACGTTATTATTGGTAAAGATAAATATTATAGTTTTTTAGAAAATAGAAGGGGTGGTCTTATTTGAAAAAATATTCACTTTACTTGATATTATTTTTTACATTTTTATTTTTATATTTTGGTATTGATTTAGTTTATTGTTATTTAATTAAAAAAGATAGTATATTAAGTGAAGAAATTATTTTAAAAAGTGATTATAATGCTTTAAATGAAAAGTATACTACCCTTTTAAATAGCCATAATTTATGGGAAGGCAAAAAGGATTTTATAACAAGTAAAGTCGTTAGTAGAGACCCTTATAATTTAGATGAAATAACTATTTTAAAAGGAAGTGAAGATGGTGTAAAAACAGGTGATACAATTATAAATGAATATGGGTTAGTTGGTATTGTAAGTAATGTTAAAAAGCATGTTTCTTTTGTTAAAACTATTAATCATAAAGATACTAATATATCTGTTAAAGTAGGTGAATTGTATGGGATGTTAAAGAAAGATGATGGTAAGTTAATTATTGAAGATATAAAAACTAAAGATAGTGATTTAGTGGGAGCTTTCGTTAAAACCTCGGGATTTACAAGCGTTCCTGAAGATATATTAGTTGGTGAAGTAAGTAGTGTTATAGATAATGGACTCACCATTTCTTTAGTAGTTATACCATCTGCTGATTTAAATAATTTAAATTATTGTTTTATTAGGAGTAGTGTAGTTTATGAGTAACTTGTTATTTTTACCACATTATTTATTTTTGACAGGCTCTTTATTAAAGGAACGTGATACTTTGCCAATCTATTTATTTACAGGTCTTTTAATTGATAGGATATTTTATCACTTACCTTTTATAAATACCATAATTCTTCTGTTTTTCTTTTTCTTTTCTCTTTATTTTAAAAATATAAAAGGTAAAAAAGCGATAATTTTAAAAAATATATTTTTTACAACTAGTTATTTTCTTGTTTTTATGATTTATTTAGAAAAAGAATTATTTCTTATTTATTTTACTTCATTATTTTGGAATGTGTTAATTACATATCTTATGCTTTTAAAAAGAAGATTACTTTAAGTTGTAGTTTTTTGAATGTAAATATTTTGTTTTAATATTAGTTATAAATTTAAAAAACGTCTTAAATTTTACGGGTGATGGCACAAAAAACAATCCTTATATACCAAGTATTTAAAGGTATTCGACAATACTCTACAGTATGTGTTTTAAATAGACAAAACTTTCTAAAATCTCCCCCTTGTCTAAATTATAAACTTGTTTTAGGATAACTTATCAAGGAGGACAACTATGAATAAAACAATCACTAAACCTAAAAAATTTTATACTTGTAAAAGTGATATAGCCTTTAAAGAAATATTTGGTAATATTAAAAATAAAAAGTTATTAATATGGCTATTAGAAAGAATATTACAAGTTAAAATTGACAAGTTAACATATTTAAATGTCGAAAGAAATAATAATGACTTAGTAACAAAAAGAAAAAGACTCGATATATTAGTGGAAACAAATGTGGGGAGAATTAATATTGAAATGAACGCGACAAACAAAGATTACTTACATCCAAGAAACTTTTGTTACTTAAGTAATATTTATAACAAGAATACTAGTATATCTGAAAATTACAATGAAGACACTCTTACCATTCAAATTAATTTTACGTATGGTATAAAAGATGATAACAAAATTTTAAGAATATATAAGGTCCAAGATGATGAGCAAATATGTTACATAAAAAACTTTGAAATATACGAATACAATATGGACATAATAATGAATTTTTGGTATTCTTTAGATATAGAAAA
>JABLTL010182942.1_pt1 | contig 26275 bp, 69 predicted proteins | sample 7160151 | NCBI WGS metagenome assembly JABLTL01 (sample SAMN14651223, study PRJNA627086) | human gut metagenome | isolation source: feces | host: Homo sapiens
CTTGCCTAACGCATTCACCAAGAATCATTGAATCTTTAGTTAATCCTTTGCCTAAATCCTTATGAAAGAAAGAATGTGTCGGTTGCTGAAGATGTTTTATTTTACTTGTAAATGGAATTACAATTGTTGTATCAGAATAAATATTGCCATAAGCATTCTGAATTACAACTGCTGGTCTTATACCGCCTTGCTCTCCAGCAAAGACCACATCTCCGAAATCAACTCTTACAATATCAAAAGTATTTATTTCCATATATCACATCCTCCTTTCTTATATTGAGTATTCATAACTACCTTGGATTACCTTTGATACTTCGTATTATATACCTATACATATTATATGTCAACATATAATATTGAAAAATATAATATTTTTTGATATTATATTAATAAGTAATTCACATGGAGGTATTATATATGAAATTAAATGTGAAACAAATTCTTGAAAAACAAGGCAAAACTCCATATTGGTTATCTAAGGTTACAGGAATTTCTAACAATAATATTAGCAATATTTGCAATGGTGACACAAAAAGTATTCGACTTGACACCATTGAGAAAATATGTCATGCACTAAATTGCACACCAAATGATATTTTCACCAACGACACTAATAAATAAATTTAACGAGATCAAATGGTTGCACTTCCATTGCTTTAGCAACCAAATCAAGTACAGCTAAGTCAGGAACAGCACTTCCATTTTCCCATTTACTGATTGTACTTGGTGCAATGTCAGCCATTTTCGCAAGCCCTCTTACTGTTATTCTCTTTTCAGTTCTGATTTTCTTTCCAATATATTTAACCATAATCACATCTCCATCAATTTCTCTTTCATTCCAACAGCTCCGTTTGCATAATTATTAACTGTTGTATTTACACTACTATGCCCCAACTGCTGCTGAACAAATGCAAGATTTCCATTTCTGTTCATTATACTAGCATAATAATGTCGCATCATATGTGGAGTAATACCATTTCCATAATTCTCAAATACCTGTTTGATATTTCTTTCCGTTGTACGTGTGCCATTCTTATTGATAAAAACTGCTTCTGTATCTACAATATTATCCAGTGTATTTCTGTACTCTAACCATTTACTCAATGCTTTTAAAGCAGATCCACTAAGATATACCGTTCTATTTTGCATTTCTCTGTACACACCCTTACCAAGAATAGTAATATATGGCATTTCTTCATCTAAATGCAAATCAGATAAATCCAAGCCAGCAAGTTCAGATTCTCTTATTCCAGTTCCTCTTAACACACGAAAGATAGCAATATTTCTATTTCTTACTGGAATATCCTTTTTCCACATTATTTTTTCTTCCATATCATTAAGCTGTTTTTCTGTTGGAAGTTTTTTGGTTAAATTGTTTCCAGATGGAATTCCTTTATATGTTACATCTTTAAAGAATTTATCTTTAATTTCAGTTCCTTTTACTCTACTCATATAATCCCAAAAACTGCTTATAATATGTTTCCTAGTTTCTAATGTTGTAGGTGACATTCCATTCTGTTCCTTAGTCTTTAAATATAATGTAATATCTTCTGCCATGATATCAGTAAAATCCGATGGCTCAATATCTGAAATATTTGTTTTATCAATAAGTTTTTCTTCAATAAACCAATTGAGTAAATCTACAATAACTCCAAGATAATTCAATGCGCCTACTTTACTCTCTATTTTAACAGTAAAATATTTTCTCATATATATAGGAAGATTTAATTCATTCAACTTCCTATTAAGCTTTTCAGCATTTTTATTTTGCACTTCTATCTTATAACACATAATTACCACTCCCTTGTGTAATCTGCTATCGCTTTTGCAATAGCTTTAGCTGCCATTTTACTCTTTAATGATTTCTGAATAGATTCTGTATTCCAAGAAACATCACTGAACTCAGCTAACTCACCACCGCAATTCCAGTTCGGAATACTAAAGAATCCCCCATTCACATACCCTCCGAAAATTACACTATAATAATTTCCATTATACTCAACACCTATATGGTGAATATTTTCAACATAAGCATCACCATTATAACCGATTTTATAATTTTCCATATTAATAGACCACCTTTCCTACATACATATTCTCTGTTTGCCATCCAGGTAAAAGTTCATCATTCTGATCATAATATTTAGATTTCAATTTATGAGCTTTTTTCATTTGTGTTTCAAAATCATCACACCATCGCACTTCTAAGTTTTTAGTCCTCATTTCTAAATGAGTACATAAACAAATCAAGTTTTTGATGTGGTCTGTTTCCTTTGTATTTGGTCGTGGTATGCCAGCTCCTACCATATTTTCTTTTAAGCATCGCAAACATATAAATCTTGAGTTATGTTTAGTATTACAATTCATTCTATATCTTCCTTTCCATTAAAAAAGAAGCAGTTAATTTCTGCTTCTCTAACGTCTATAATAATTGACATAAATGCCAGTTTTGTTTAATTTTATTTACTTTCAATAAGAAAGCAATTTTTCATTTGATTAATGTATCTACGTCAATATCTGTTTCAAAAATAACAAACGATCCTGGTTTCATTAATTTATCAGTTTTCTTAGTAGCTTCTCTCCAATCTAATCCTTCATAATCTCTCTTTGAAATTTCGATAAAATCAGTTTCGCAAATTTTCTTATGAGTCTTTTCTATATCGACACATCCACTACTATTCAGTTCAGGTCTTCGTATTTTTACAACATACATATCATATTTTGTGTCAATTATAAGTACACTTGCCATTTCACAGATTCTTTTATCTGGCAATCTACTTATAAGTTTTGTTCTAATATCTCCAATATCCTCTTTATATAAATGTGGCTCATAAACACAATCTATAAAGCTTTCAAGTACATTCATATTATTGCCTCCAAATTTTCCATAAGAAATCGTCATTTCATTACTGATATATCAATAACATTTAAACCTGCATCTTCCAGATCCTGTTCAACACAATATCTCAATGTTTCTTCAGACGATTCATCATCGTAAAATTCTGCTTCAACCTCAACAATGAGTTTTGCTTTCACTTTATTCGGCTTATCCATCGTTCTTGACATCTATATCATCTCTTATCTCTCGGTTACAATTAAATCCTCTATATTATACCTGCAATCAATCCAATGTTCATATAATCCAATGTTTTCATCTGTTGGCATTCTTGTCGCTGATGAAATATAATTATCAAATTTGACAAGAGCGTTATACATTTTCTCAAGGTCTTCTTTTGTGATCTTGTCAGTATTTCTAAATTCCTTCACTATATCACCTCTTACAATCTTCCAAAGTAAATCATTCTTTCTTTTTATCCTTGTAAAAAGTAAATATAAAACCACTTTGGATATCCGTCTTGCCAAAATTCACAATAATGTCTATATCTGCTTACTTTATTCTCTTTGTATAATTCTGCGAGCAGCCTGCCAATTTCAGGAACTTTCGGCACTCCATATAGATACCATTCTATTACTTTAGGATTAAACTCATTTATATATGAATTTACAAAATTCTCTGATACAACATCAATAAACTCATCTTTGTGTTGTTGCATATAATTGAGTATCCATTGCTTTTTTCGTTCTTTTATGACATATCACCTCCAAGGAAAGTTAAATTTCTTTTCCTCTATGTTCTATGAACCATCTATCAGCTATAGTATGTGTGAGTTCTATTTGCACCATAATTACAGTATTCGCACCAAAATCTTTTTCATATTCTGTTTTAATCTTCCCAAGCTCTGTTTTTTCGTCAAATCCACCGTTCTTTTCTGCATCAAGAAATTCAGAATAAAGAGCCATTAATTCTAAGTCTGTTTTTGTTTCAAAAATATTTATATGGTTCATAATTAGTTATCTCCCCTTTTATATATATCTATTAATACTTAATATATTGATTAAATTACTTTACCTTATTCTGATTCAATATCAACTGGATTTTCCAGTTTTAATATCTCATCTCTATGCTCTACCAACGCAGCACTTGCAATAGCATTTATTTTATTCTGGCAAAAGGACTCAATTTCTCCTTTTGCTTCCATAACCGTTTTGTCCATCTGTTCATTGAACTGATCTGCAATAAATCCAATATTACTTCCAATGTCGTAATTTAACATATTGAGTTTTTTTAAAATATTTTCTTTATCTGCCTTTGTAAGTGTCTTTTTTGAAGAAAACAATTCAGCAACTTCATTTATTAATTCTTTTGACTTTTCCATTGCCTTATCAGTCTGCTCTTTAAATTCTCCTGTAAATTGTTCTCTCTTGCTAACAAAATCACACGGAGGTATTTTCCCATCTTTTTCGGTATAGCGAATTGTTACTGGAACTCCTGTTCCCTGTCCAAAAGATGTAATTGCTTCAGCAAATTGTGAATAACTCATTTCAACTTTTACAATAGGCTTATCGCCAAAAATATCATCATGATTTGATCCTCTTGTAATATCAGCATGTCTAAGTTCCATTGTAATTACATTACTATGTTCAATACTGCTTCCGAATAATGGCGTCTTTCCACCATAAGCTCTGTTAAATAACAAAGTACCATAACTGGGATGACTTGTTTGAGTACCAAATTTTGTTTCTTCTACTTTATATTCATTCTCCATATGTTCCATTTTCCTTTCATAGTAAAATTAAATTTCATTACAATGCATATAGCTAATTCCAACAATTCTTTTTAAATCTTCTATGTTGCAAGCCGACATATTTGATTCTTCTATATATTTTTTATTTTTTAAAACTTCGCAAGCAACTATATACCATGTTTTATCAAGATCTTCTTTATATATATGCATTCTAGTTGTACTGGTTATATTTACATATATATCATTTTGAGTAGTTATGTTAGTAATAACATTTTTAATTGTTCCCGAATATCCCATAGGTTTTCCTTTCATAGTAAAATTAAAATTTACTTGTCTTTTGAAAATCTAATTCCACCCCATTCAGAGTTCCAAATTTCAATTTTCTTTCCATTTTTAAAAGTAACAAGCATGTTTTCTCCATCAAAGGTAATCCCAGAATCTTTTGAATTTATTTTCCATTCTTCAATAAGAGCTTTTGCGCCTTCAATTGCTTCTTCTTTTGTATAATCATAAAAATCGGTAATTTCTACCTTATCAACAATATCGCCAAACATTTCAATCGCAATGTCTGTAATATCAATATACCATTGATCATGTTCTTGTCTTAATCTATCCTCTATATTCACATTACTCTCCTTTTCTTTGAAACTAGATTTCTTCTGCATTAAATTCTCTATAACTACCAATTTCTATTGCATCAACAATTGTACTACCATAAGATTTTACTTCTTTAATAGTTTCCATCATATCTTCTTCTGTTTCCAACCATGCAATAGACAATCCATCTTTTTCACTTTCATACACTAACATAAAGGGTTTTTCAGGTTGTAAAAATGGCTTCACACCATCAAATGATTTAAATTCTTTACTCATAATTATATTTCTCCTTTCCATTCGTAAATAAATTTAGATTTTTTAGGCTACTAATGGCAAAATTCCATATCCACCATCAATAATTTCAATAGCCTCTTCTAGCGAATCCGTTTCGTAACAATCCCAATTTGATAATCCGTCATAATCGTCTAAAAGGATAACTGCTTTACATATGTCTTTTGCTTTAAATCTCTTTAAATAATTATGGCATTTATTTTTCATTTCAAATTGTAAATCATTTTCCTTAAAGTCAGGTAATTTCTTAGAATATAGTTCATGAAGTTTATCCATGACATCATAGATACTAATTTTATTACGTTCTACAAGATATTTACCGTCTTCTCTATCATATTCTTCATTATATCCCTTGTTAATTCTGCTAATCCAAAAGTCGTTTGTATCCATACAAACATATACACCTTCAAATTTATCATTGTCTGTTGGGTAGCAGTCAATTTCTTCTGCTTTCTGCATCTCTTCTACGAGATTACTTGCATTATAATATTTTGCAAATTCCATTAAATCATTCTCCTTTCCATTCCACAAGAACACTTGGTTTATTCAATTGGTTTGTCTAACTCTTTCCCACATACATCTACATAACCACCATAAGTACTTCCATCTTCGTCATACCAAAAATACCATTCTGTATTTGTTATTCTCTTGATATTTATATCAGATGTTTTTGTATTATTTATCCATTTTTCCGCTTCTTTAATAGCAACATTCTCATCCGAATATATTCCAAGCACCCTTGCGTTGGACTCTGGATGTTTACCTTGATTATTGATTACTGTATGCACTACTGTATATAACATATTTTCACTCTCCAATCTTTTTATTATTCTTCATCGTCATCTGTGTCATTAATTATTTCTATAATATCATCAAGCGAAGTACAATCATCACAAGTCGGCTCATTGCAGATTTCTAATATCTTATTGTCAACATCAAAGTTAAAATAAATTCCATAATCAACCGCACTTGCATTGATACGGATATTCCAATCCCAAATGTCCTCAATTTCATCATTTACTTTATTTAAACAATATGATAATGCATCAATACTTCTATCAATATCTACAGAATATTTCATATATTTTTGCCTCCAATTTTCCAATAAATCTATTCCAGTCCAATCATTTCTCAAAATACATTGCAGCTTACTATACATTAACTACCAAAGATAACATATCTATGTTCTCCTTTCATAGTAAACTTGAATTCCTTGTTACTTTAATATTCTCTGTTTTAATAAGTAATGGTGCTATAATTTATACAGCACCATTATCTTCTAAAAATTTTCTATACATGTTTTCAATTCTATTCAAATCATCTTTGTGCAAATCACCGATTTTAAATATAAAGCTATCTTTTGTAAGTAGTGTTACTTTTGATACTCTCGCAGTTGAAGCTAATCTCAAACTCGCTTCTTCCCAATAGATAATAGGAGTATCATAAGGATCTTCTTTTCTTACCTTATGCTTTGTTATCTTGACAGATAATACACCAAGTAAATTTTCATCAAGCACCACAACAGGTCTATTCAATATTCTACTTGGATCTTCTTCTAATGGAAATTCGACAAACCATACTTCTCCTTTGTTCATTATTCAATACCTCTTTCTTTTTTCATTTGCTTAAACATATCATCCCATTCTGATTCAGTTGCCCAATCGTCAACAGAAGATATTGTCGCTTTCCCTTCTTTATTGTAATTTGTGTTTTTCATTGCTAACTGATATGATTTCAAGCCATATATTCCCGTATTCATATCAGGATGAAATGGTAAAGCCTGCTCTCTTACAGCTTGTTTAGCAGCCATTGTAAAGAAAGTAGTCATATCCATTCCAAGATTAGACATAAGCTCCTGTAATTGAGCTTTCAGTGTTTCATCAATTCTCATTGTTACATTTGTATTTGCCATATATATATCACTCCTTTCTTTAATATTATTATATTCTCCATTTGCATCACTGTCAATACATTGTTATAACATTGCACATAAAACTATTAATTTCTTCCCCATAAGTCATTTAATACTTTCTGATCACTTGGTAGATTCGAATAACTAATTCCAATAGTCTGCAACTTATAATATTCTTCTTTTGTAATGTCGATTCCATAATCTCCTTTAACAGTTTCTCTATAACCGAATTTATCTTGGCATTCAGGTCTGAAGTACCATTTCTTATAAATTGGTTTATCTCCATGTTCCCATTTAAAAAGACAAGTAATTGTTCTTCCAGTAGCAATCTCCGTTGTTACCGATCTTCCAAAATAAGGATTATACTGCATATAAGCTAATTTACCACGTTCAATTGCATCTTGTTTGTCACGCTCACTTATTTCGAATAACTGCTGTGTACCTCTTCCATAAGAAGTGTTATACACTTTGCTACTATTCACACCAACTGTAGAATATAATTTAACTCCATTTTTATCAGTTGTTTCAACTCTCTTTACTCGCTCTCCGTTGATGTATTCATTGCATAATCTGTCTGCATAATGAACATTTCCTTTTTCATCAACAGTACGAGTAATTTTCTTCATATCATAGTTATCTTTAGCTGCCTTTGCAGCACTTCCTGCATAAATTCCTAAAAATGCCAACAATCCACCGAACATATTCATCAGCCACCTTTCTTATATTATCTTCTCCATTTATCCATTTCGTCTACAGACTTCTTGTTTAAGTTGTTATACATATCTCTTCTCTTTTTTGCCTCATCTTTCTCATTAGCTTTCCAAGGAAGATAAATACATAAATACATTACTACTAAAAATCCGATTAACTGTGCCATAATAACTACCTCCGTCATCTTATTTCCGTTACCATATTACTATTATTATATCACTACTATCTCGTCTTTACTACTGTCAAATATCTCATAGAAATTCTCTTCATAGATACCATCCAGCTTATCAGCTTCCTCATGCTCATTAAGGGCATAAGTCGCATCTTCTAATGAATCAAAACTGTCAATGACATTTCCACCCTGCCTATCTCTAATTTCAAACATACAATCACCTCCGTATATTATTCTCCATTAAAAAAACAGACAACCTTTCGATTGTCTGTTTCAAGTCATATATTTAATTTACAATTTTATATTAAAACTCTATAACTTTATTCTCTCTCCCATCTTGATATGTATCAGTATATTTATTTAGTACATTAGCTAACTCTTCTAATGTTTCAGACTGCTCAATTTCTTTTTTGTATTCAGTAAATTCTTTACAAAATCCTTCATAATCATCACCTAAATACTCCTCCCTAGTACATGGAATATTATCTTTTGGCAAGTACCATTCCTTTGCATCTTCTAATTTCGTAAAAACAACCTCTGTATCAACATTATTTCTTAATTCTTTCATAATATTTGTACCTCCATTTTTTAATCATATCATATAAAAAATATGTACTTCTGTTTTCTGATATATCATAAATCCATTATATCAATTCCAAATTCTAATTTCAAGACATTCTCAAAATCTGGATCAAGCTCACAGTATCTCTTAATAAATTCATTGTTGCTACATGGTGCAAGTTCTCTATGTACCCGCTCTCTTATATCGCCATCCATAAATATTGCAATTGCTGACATCGCATATTTACTTATTTCCATTTCATCAACCCCCTTTACAAACACTGTGCAAATAGTATACACATTCTTTTAGGATTTGTGTATATTATTTTTTTCTTAGTTATTTTGTTATAAACAGTAATACTTAATTGCTTGGTGAGCAGATTTTGATTTAGTATTATCTGTTTTTCTTTTGTGTCTTTCAATAACATATCATTCATTGACACCTCACTTTCTCCAAGAAATTTCCGTTTCATTGAGTTTTAATTTGCATTGGAATTAATTCATAAATTTTTAAATCATCAACCTTAATTCTATTTCCGCTCTTTTCATCTATAATCTGTCCAACGATATTATTATTCTCAAATATATTTTCATTTTTGATATTCTTTATTTTTTCTAACAAATTTTCAGCATCTTCATAATTCGGTAAGACTGTTGCAGTGTTTAAGTCACATTCATAATACACTTTCGCAATTTCATTCCAAGTTTTACCCGTTTTCCATGACATCATTGTTCTTAATTCGATTTTAAGAAAATTCCATTTATCTAACCCTATTACATACATTGATATCCACCTCACTTTCAAATAAATCTACGTTTCATACAGATTTATGCATTCAAACATTTATTGTAAAATTCTGGTAAATAATCCTTTATATACATTTCGTCAAACAATTTTTCCAATAACTCTTTTGAATGTAATGTCTTTTCTAAATCTCTTAATCTGTATTTATCATTCCAATAAGCAAAATACCATCTATTATCTTCTGTATCAAATATATAAGTAAAATCTTGTCCCAATACATCTGAAAGGCATTCTGTTTCCAATGGTTTTTCATCTTCCCATTCTGTAGTTTCACAACAATCTTCCCATCTGTTGATATCCCTAAAAGCTGCGACCGTTCCTCTTTGTTCTAATGGCTTATATAAATGCTCTTTATATGTTTTACTTCCACCTTCTTCAACTGTAGAACCAATGCTTGATGTATTTCCTAATGCAATCAATTCTTTTACCTTATTTACGTTCTTATAATATTTGTATAAGGTAATACCCAATCCATCAATATAACTATCATGGTGATTATAAATATATTTATATTTTCCATTTTCTTTAATTGCCACATGTCCTCTTGTGCTCATATTATTTCCTTCCTTTCCATAGCAAATCATCACTCCATTACCATTTATAATTATCTTCTTTTCCATATAAAGCACCGCCAGGAAGAAACATTCCTAATGCCTCTATTTCGTATCTTTCTAATAATTCTCCTTTTCTATTGCCTCTAAGCCATATAAATCTTCTCATAATAACTTCTTCAGGTAACAACATAAGTTTCTTAGTTGTGAGCTGTATTCCAACACCAAGTTTTAGCATTATATCACCTGCACCACCATTTATAAGATATTGCCTTAAAATCTCCGTATATTGATTTAAATGTGTGTCCGTTTGTGCAACACCATAAAACATCTGATCTGTTAGTCTATGATACTCAATATAGTTACATTTCATATTATCACTCCTATCTAAATAGCTGATTCATTAGTTTTCTTTAATCCAATTCTTTATATATTCAACAGCCTTATCTTTTTCAAAAGTTCCATGACTATGACCATCCGTATAACATTCTTCTTCAAAAAGGCATTCGGCAACGATTGAATCAAGCTCATGTGCATTTTCTCTTGTAGTATTATATTTATTTAACATATCATCATAACTTTCGTAATAAGAAGATATCGCTGTTTCTATTTCATCATCGCTATAATCATTTAAATCAATCAAGCCTGAGCAAACGACATAATCATTTTCTGGATCATTTGGACATGTATCAATCCAAAGTGCTTGAATAAATTTATATCTTCTTTCTCCTAATGGTTTGCACCATTGTAAATCGTCTGTCTTATACCATTTATTTGACATATAACCACCTCCAATTTTCTTAGTAAATTTTCGTTTTAGACTTCTTTATCTTTTATAGTTCCAACCATCTTCCGACCACAATTAGGACAATATGGTGTATCCATGCAACCATAAGATACTTTGCATTTCGAGCATTTGCATTGCTTTGTTCCTTTTTCTCTCCAATAAATCCATTTTGCTTTTCTTCTAAACATTGTTATCTGCTCTCCTTTCTAAACTCAGCAAATCCTCATTTCGTTGTTTCTGGCTCATAGCCGTTCGCAAGCATATCATTTAAGTATATTTCTTCAGGGTATGCACTCATTTTATGTCCATCCTCAAATTCTATATTCCAAGCTGGTAGAGATTCTAAATCCCACTCTTTCCCTTCTTCGCATCGTCCAATTACCTTAAACGGTTTCCCAATATACTTCTTATCCTCATCTTTTAAATCGAATGGCGACCAGAATTTATCAGCAAATCCAACTGTTTCATAAGCACTATAACAATCTTTCAAAAATGCTCTTTCTTTTTCATTATCCATTTCATATCTTGCTTCTGGATATTTTTTATTTAATTCATCCCAAGTCATAATATTCACCATTTCCTTTCTAATTCTGCCAATGAAACTCTTGTTTCAAATCCACTACTTACACATACTGTACATACCATCCACAAGGAAGTTGCCATACAGAACCATGTTCATCATCTTCTAATTCTTTTTTCAGTTCTTCTTCTGTAAGACCGTCGCTCTGATCTTTTTCGCTTTCTACAAGGTCTTCCCATGTTTGATATGTATAAAAGCAATCATCATACATATTTATGTAATCATCTGCTGTCTGTAATTCTCTTCGGGATATTTTATTGAATAACTCCATTAACTCTTTGACTGCTTGTAAGTTATTCCAGTACACACAATTTGAAATTCCTTCTGCTACTTTTTTAATTGCTTCATCTGTAATTAACATATCTCATCACTCCTTGTCATCTTCCCAATAAGCATTCACATCATCTTTATTATCATTGTCATCATCCCAACAATCAAATTCACATTTTGTTTTTGCTTTACAGTCCCATTTCTTATCACAGTAGTAACAACATCTATCATCTTTGTAACTGCAATCGTCTGTTTCAGGCTTTACATAAATTCCACATTTGTACATATATAATCACTCCATTTCTAATTCTCTTCTAATTACAATATCAACAAACCATTCAAGTTCTTCTGGAATTTCTTTTTCACACTCATATAATTTGTTGTGAAATTTTCCACCATTATATGTTTTAATCACAAATGATTCGTGATTGTATAGCAACCAATACTCATTGTTTCCTGTTTGCCTAAAGTGAATATCAATATCTTTCATAATTACCACTCTCCAATCTCAAATAATTCATCACCTGAAAAATCAGTCATATCTTGCAACACTGCATGAGCAAATTTTTCTGCATAGTCATACCACAATGTATCTTGCAATGTTTCAGGATCGTCCATGTTTTCAAGTCCGTAATCTTTAACAAATTTCTTCATAATGTTTTTCATTCTGTATTCATAATTCTCTTCTATTGTTGGAATATGCATATCTTATACCTCCATTCTTATAATTTTATCTTTCCATAATCAGGAATCATTTGAATAAATTCATCTGCATTTGTAAACTGTTTATTGATTTCAACCCAATATTGTTCGTTATTTGTATCTGTACAACAAGCTTCTAATTTGAAATCATGCTGTGCGTAAATTGTTAAGCATAATTCTACTTTCTGAATAGATATACCTTCTGGAACTTCTTCAACTGTTGCGTATTCTTCCAAAAAGCTATCAATTTCGCTTTCTTTTAAATCATAATTGTAAAATGTCTGTAATGGCTTGTCTGTGTCATCTAACTCATTGAATGTAATTTTTGTATAATCTAACATATAAATCACTCCATTTCTGTAAATCCATTTCTTTTTAAATACTTTATGTAATCTTCAATATCTGATTTCTTTTTAACCTCAATATCTTCTGGATGATAATATCCATAAAAAGCATTCGTATATACCTTATATGCTCTATTTTCCATATCAACAATGAGATTATAATTATTGGCACAATCACCACGTTTCTTCCAATTCTTATCAAGCCAGAATAGATGTAATCTCATAAGACCAACCATCCTTTCTATAAGCTATTCCATACCCAAGTTAAGCACTCCTCAAATGACTCACTTGAATATACTTCTTCAGCCTCTGTATCTTCTGTTCCGCTTTTATAAACTTCATATCCTATTACACCATTAGTAATAATGTATTCGTCATTTATAATCCAATTGTCCATTTCCAATCTTATGTTCATAAAATTGACCTCCTTAATCAATTACATTTCCGTTTTCATCTTCTGTGTAGTCGTACTCCCAATCACCAGCTCCATCTTCAATAAATTCTCCACCGTCTGTATTTTCTGCAATTTCCTTTGCTTCTTCCAATGAATCAGCCTCAACATCCAAATATACATAGTCCGTTGATTTATACATAACTCTAAATTTTGCCATAATTATTATCCTCCAATCTTAAAATGAATTTGCTATTTCTTACCACTTAATTTCTTTTACCATAGCTGTGTAGTATGGTTCAACAATGCTCACAAAAACCAATGTCGCATGTTCTAACGGTTCATATAATACACACTCAACTACTACTTCTATTTCTTTCCATTCAGATGCTTTCATAGAAATCCTGTCATCTTTCCGTGGTGTAAAATCAAGAACTCCTAAATTACATTTTGTTGTTTTATCAATCACAAAAATATTATTCATTCTTATCACTCCAATCTTCTAATAACTCATATACTTCGTCTTTATTGTCATACATATACTGATTAAACGCTTCATAATCTCCATCTTTATCAGGAAATTCTTCAATAAATCTTTCCCACATTGTATCTGACACCACATTTTCATTGAATAATTTTCCCTTGTATTCAAGTTCTGCGTCTGCCCATTCTCCATGTGAAATATATCCAATATCTTCAATTCCGCAATATTTTGGATATTCTTTCATCGGGAAGCTTGCTAAACCATTTTTTACTATAAAATCTCTTTCTATTGTGCTTGCCATTCTCTCACCTCTTCAATTTAGATAAATACAAAAACATTACTATTACTATTCCTTTCCATTTTGTGTTATAATACTAATATAGGAGTTGAGGACTTCCACGGCTGCTGTCACAGCCGATGCCTCTTGTGTTAGTAGTTTTCTTCTATGTATTCCCATGCTTCTTCCTCAGTTGGAAAAGCATTTGGACAACCTGGTACATAGAAGTCGTCATACATTTTGTAAGGTTTAATCACTCTAACACCTCCTCATATGTATTTATAGAAAAAGCAGAGATAATTAAATCTCTGCTTTAACTATCATTATTAAGTTATTCTCCATTGTCTCTTAACTAACCGCCATCATAGCTGATAATATATTTGAACATTTCAATCACTCTCCTTTACAATTTTTCAAATAATCAGCTTTCTTTTTTCTATATTCTGCTTCAATTTTATCCAATCTTTTCTGTTCTTCATCGCACTCCTCTTGTGATTCAAATACATCATAGTAATGTGTATCTCCATCCCAACGACATCGCACAATTTTATCTTTCTCTTCGTCTGTTAAGTGATAAACTCTGTACATTTTAATCACTCTCCTTGCCTCTAAAATACATATTATATTTAATACCTGCTTCTTTCAGTTTCCATCCAACCCAATCTCCATAACACCAACATTCTTCTTCAACTTTTGGATCATTCCAAAAATCATCAAAGGCTTTTTCCGTTACTTTTTTTGCTTTATCAAAATCTTCATCATTTACCAATAAAACTAAATCCATCCACGAATTCATGTCAGAATAAAGATTAATACATCTACGTTCTACTACCATCTTAATCACTCTCCCTTCAATCCCATCCAAATGTTTCTGATATTTCTTGACATATTTCTTCATCTGTCTTCCAAGCCCCACAACAATTACAAATACGAATTGTCTTTTGGACTCTATTTCCATTCTTTTTCCCTTTTATTGTGATTTTAGAATTTGGTATTTTTATATCTGATGCTCCACAAAAATAACATCTAGTCATTTTTAACACCTCACTTTCTAAATAAACAGTTCTTTCCTTTGGAATTAAAAAAGCAGATAACATTCTCTGCTATCTGCTTAATTATTCTCTCTATTAAATTGTATTCATTAGTTAATTTGTATCTTCCTTATAGAACGGACAATTATCTTCTCCGTTTGTATAATACTTATCAGTTTCATCCTCTGTCATATTGTCATACTGACCACATTCAGAAGTGCCTGTTGAATTATCATACCAAAAATGTTTACAGCTATTACAATCTTTCATTATGCAATCCTCTATCCAATCCCTTCTTCAACCGTTTCTATTTTGCATTTATCAAGTATTTCTTTTACTTTACCATTGATGAACTCAGGTTTTTCATTCCGTACCATTGCATTATATATTCTAACACATTCTCTTATATCAAGCAATGATACTTGAATACCTCTTACCTTTTGTCCATCTAACCACTTTTCAATATATCCTTTGAATTTTTTCATTTGATATCACCTCTATCCAACATATTCTTCTTTAAAGGTTTTTCGGGATCGTATAACATATATATCTACTCCTTTCAAAAGTAAGGTGGCTTATGCCACCTCACCTCTAATTCTCTTTGTAAATTCAGCACTATAATCTATATTTCCATTTACAATATTTACAGGCAATACTAAAATTTTGTATTCATTTCCATTGATAAGCAATGGAGCTTTACTGCCTGTACCAAAACATAAAGGCTTATCAGAATCAACAATATTAAATGCGTCTGTAAGAAACTGGGGATCAAAGCCAATATAAAAATTGTCTTTCATACTATTTTCGCTTGTCTCAAATTCATCAAATGCCTCATATCTGGAAGCTCTGATGTATGAGTACAAATTTCCATTTTCGCTATGTAATACAACTGGTACTTTATATGCACCAGATGTCTTTCTTAATTCTGCATCATATTTCATTGCTTCAAGAAACTGATCTCTATTAGGTACAAATCTATAATCATCAGACATATCAAGCATACTGTCTATTTTGAAATATTCTCCGTCAATTCTACAAATAATATATGTAAAATCATTTCCTTTAACCTTAATATATTTCTTATCCTGATAGATTTCAATTTCCTTTTCAGATTTCTTATCCATTAGCTTTTTAAATACAGGAACACACTTGTTATGAATTTTTACCGTATCAAATAGATTTTCCGTTGTCTCATAAATGATCTGATTTTCAAGAGTTCTCATTCCAATCCTGTAACCATCAAGAGCTTCAATTCTCTTTGACTTTGTATTAAAATTGAATACCTGCATTATCTTTCGGTTGTCATCATCTGCTGTATATGTATTAAGATTAACAAGTGTTTCAAGTAACCAATTCTCTTTTACAGACATAATTTTCTTTTCGCTTTCATCCATTGACGGAAGGAAAATGTCTATGTTCTGATAACGTGGAATTGTAACAATTTTCTTTCCACACTTGATATTAATTTTGCCTACTTCCATATCCTTTGTAGTTACATCCTCTAATGTAATTTCGCCACTCATTTTTGAAATGATTTTAATATCATCCACATCAATTCCAAGAACTCCTGGATGAGCATCATAAGCATTATCTGTTCTAACTTCTGCCCAATGCTCCATATCAGTTCCCCAAACTTTGAGAATTCCATTTTCATCTATCTGGAAATACAATCTTGCCAGTGTTGAGAGTGTTGCCTTTTTATTAATTGCAGCCATTCCCTTCTCCATCATTACCTTTAAATCCTTTGCGTTCATTGTAAATTTCATCATAGTTATCTACCAACCTTTCTTTTTTATGCTACATCTTTCTTCCACTGAACTTTAGGACACCCATATACTTTATGAGCGAAATGTGGAAGTATAGAATATTTTTTCATTATTTGATCATGCACATATCTTTCACTTCTCTTGTCATCCCAATTTTCTTCCCAGTTTTCAAGGTATTCAATTCCCTTGTCTGTAAGTTTCTTAATCTCATAGTAATTAGTTCCGTCATGGTGGGAACATTGTATATAGAAGTGTCCATTTTCATCATACAAATGGACATAATCACAATCAGTCGTTGCTTCTCTATACATATCCATAAAGTCTGTGAAAATTGTTCCAGCTTCAAAAGTTCCATTCCATCTTCCGTTTGTACCACGTAAAATCCATGTGCTTCCATCATCAAAAAACTCTTCAAGTCTTTCCTTTTCATATTCCCAATTGGTTGAATTTTCATCATTTATTACATTCCAGATTGAATCTTCGCTTGGCTCTTCTTCATACTCTGCAAGTGTTTCTTTTGCAAATTCTGAATACTGATCCCATAAATCATAATTATCATATATTGTCCGTGTTTGTGGTTCTCTCATTTCGCTCACCTCTCAATAAAATCCTAAATGCTGTTTCATATATAAAGCACTGCTTAGGAACATAAACAAATTCTTTTTACGTTCATCATTGTCATAATCCCATACTGGAATTCCGTTATCATCACAGATCATCATTCCGCCAAAGGCTTCATTTCTACATTCTGTAAAACGTAGTGCTTCTAATAACTCTTCCCAGTTCTGCTCGTTATACTCCATTTCATCCACTCCTTCCATTACAAAAGGCAGACACAATTTGTTTGCGTCTGCCTTAATTTATTCTCTGTATTACTGTATTACTGTTCGTTATCTTCCTTTGGTGTAATAAGCTTTGTGATCTTCTCTCTAAAAAAATCACAATATCCGTTAATACTTCCGTCATTGTAAACCCAAAACCAATCCTCATCATAATTCCAGAAAATCATTACTTCGTGACCTGCTGTAACACCATCAAATACATGTTTATCTCTCGCTCCATCTTTTGATTTAAAACAATCATTTACCGTATCATCACTTGCTCCATTTTTCTTTAAAACAAGATATAAATATCTTTTAAGGTTTTCCAAGTCCTTTTCTGTTTGTATATTAAAAATTTCAACTTTCTCATCATAGCTACAATCATCGTTTATGTCGCAATGTGATAAATATTTTTTGTTACCCATTCTCTTTAACTCTTTGCTGAGTGCAAACAGTGCTGATTCCTCATACTTTTTGCACTCCTCTTCGCTTCTAAATACAGTTCCATCATCTGAAACGTATTCTATTCTTACAAGTTTCTCGATTGTTTCTGTTTTTCTTACTTCGTTTATCTTCATAGTTTTAGTCTCCTTTTCTCTTATACCATATATTGTGGTTACTCGTTTTATACACCACTATATCTTGTAATTATTTTACCAAGAAATTACAATTTCCTTTGACTACATTTCTTCATTATTATATGTATAATCAAAATCTCCATATTTTAATTCAGACTTAATAATATCCCTTGTTTCTGTTTCCCAATCTTGCCTGAATAGTTTTGCCTGTTCTTTTGGAGTATTTTCTTTGTCAATTAGCTTAAATTTTCCATCAACATAGCCATATCTTGAAGTGATAGGTTTATACTCCATGTTGCCTTCTTCAATCTCTTTCGAGATTTTCATCTTTAACTTCTGTTGAGATGTGCCAATGAATAAAAGTCTCATGCTGGAATATTCTTTCCATTCATTGCAGCTATGTAAATAATATATTTGTTTTGCCATATTTTTGTCTCCTTTCAATACAACCTTGACACATACATTCATCAGCCACAATCATTTCTAATTTGTTGTCTTTATCACATACGAATCTGTCAATATTATATTTCCATCCATGACTCTGTACTATTCTGTCTGATCTGTCCCAATAACCAAGATTTTTCATTCCTGTAACAGAGCCACTTTTATCTATATTTGGATGAACACTAATTCCAAGTCCAGTTGAACCATCTTCAATCCACGCAATTCCATTTAATGTATCTCTATATAGATTTACATGTGGCTTTATTTCTCTTATAAACTGTTTTGTCATATAATCACGCTCCTTTACCACTCAGGCTCTTTATCAATCAAGCCCAAGTAAAATTCATGCTTTGCTCCATCATTAAAATGTTCTCGTAGATTAGCAAGTGTTTTCGTTCCATTTTTTAATGATTCGTAATCAGCAAGTACCATATCATCTGTATATTTTGCATACTCGTTCCTACCAATGCTCAATCTAAAAGTTTCACCTGTTCTAACCCAACCCCATTTCCCTGTATTTTTTGCTTTCGGATAAGCACCTATCATATACCCATATAAGTCTGGATATTTTTCTGAATTTTCACTATGCCAATCTTCAAGCTGTATTTTCGTTCCGTCTGATAAAACAGTCTTGTCAATTATTTTCTGCATATCAATCGACCTCCTCTTTTCCGTCTATCTTTCTTATTTTCACTTCAATTTGTTCCTTTAAACTTTTAATATCATCAGTCGCCTCTTTTACAGTGCGAAATTTATTTTGCGTAACATTTATTTCAAAATTTTCTATATCTCTCACCATCCAGACAAAACGATAGTTAAATATATTCTCAATACTGCTATACTCTTCTCCGGTTTTTGCCTCACTTAACTTAACAAGAAGCTTTTCTTTTAATGTCTGAAACATTTCCTTAATCTCTTTCAGATCTGCTTCGTAACTAATCGAATCAACCTCTCTTTTTCGCTTGTCTGCTTTGTAGGTATTGAGACGATATTTTAACGCTTGTCTTGCTTCTGTAATATTACAACCACTTTTATCAAATTCATCTGAGCTGCGATTGCTATAACAATAGTAAGAACTAAAAGTTCTTTTTACTTTCCTTTTACATTTTGCATCTTGCTGGATGATAAACACTCCAAGTTTTCCACTTTTTCTATCTTCTTCAAAATCGCATTTTCTATAATATTCATCAATTGAATATTTATATTTGTCTCTTGGTATTTCTACTTCAAACTTTCCTGTATTTAATTCAACACAACGAACCTCTGTTCCTTTACAAACTAATAATATTCCGTCATAACTTCCTGTCATCTTTTGAATACTATTAGCTGTAAATTTTCCAAGTAAACCAGTTACCATGAATGGCTTTTGAAAATCGTAACCATAACAACAAGCGAGGAATTGTAATGCCTTTCTTCTGCACTGCAATAGTTCTTTCAAAGCATTGTCAAAAACAATATTAAGTTCATTTATATGCTCTTTGTTACCACTATGCAGCAGATTCTCTTTCATTGCCCTTGTCAGTAAAGTTCCCTTACTAATTTGATTTTTCTCGTTAAAAAGCTTAATTACTTTTTTATCATGAAAATCAAGAACGCAAAGATTATCACGATCAGTATTCACATAATATCTTCCGTTGTCTGCAAATCTTACTCCGTTTTTACTATCAAGAACAAAGTTGCCAAAATACACATTTTCAACTTCCGTAACATATTTTAGATAAACTCCGTTTATTTTAGCAATGTTTCTATAATAGGTTTTATTCTTATTAAGAGAAGCTATGTTATAATATCCAAGCACCTTTGCCTGTAATCCAGGAACTAACAAATCCAGATTATTATTAAGTGTACTATCGCATTCGCTTACAGTGTGATTATAGCGGTTCTTAATAGACATATGGCTTCCGTTTTTTGCTATCTGAATATTAAGAATAGAAGTTCCATATTCATCTTCCCTTTGTGGGGTTTTACTTCTCTGTATTTTGTCAATATCTTTCTTAATTGCAACCAACATATGATACTGACTCATACGACCAGAAAGATTATTATAAGTGCAAATTACTTCTCCTGCTGCATAATACTTTTTGCATTCTGCTATTTTCTCTTCATCATCAAAAATTACAGTGTCATATCCAGCCTTCTTAAAATCTTCAATGATTTCTTCCTGCGTAGTTTCCCTTATTGTTCCAAAGGTATCATTTGCACTTATTTCAGCACAGATGGACTTTATCTGAAACTCGTCCAATTCAGAAAATACATTCCTTGCATTCTGCGGTGTTACCAATGCTTTACGAAGTTTCTCTTGATCTACTGCAATGTTTTTAATATAAGAATACGCATAATCTCCTACGAATTTTTTCAAGTTACCCATATATATCAACCTGCCTTTCTAATTAATCCAACTTTTTGTAACTGTGTCATATAAAGCTCCGTTTGCATCCTGATACTCTTTCCGTGATGAATATGTAAATTTAAAACATTTGTGTCCATTTATATACATCTCTGTTCTATTTCCATTCTCCATTGCAAACCGCTCTCTATATCCACCATTTTCATATGCCGTTTGCATTTCTATACTTCTAAATTTTTTCATTGTAATCACTCGCTTTCTTGTAATAAAATAGGCAGCTAGTAGATTATTCTCCTAACTGCCTTGCGGTTACTATAAATTTATTGCTTTTCCGTTCTCATCATATTCAATCGGTGCAATGTGAACTGCATAACCGATTTCTTTTTCTTTGTCGTAAATCTCCATTATGCCACCTGCACAAAATTCAAATGAGAACCGCTTGTCATCCGATTCAATCAGCTTAATCAAATGATCCGTGAGTTCATTTAAGTTCCGTGCGTCCTCTTTTGACTTTTTAATAGTTGTCATTTTTCTTCACTCCTTTTCATAAATCTCTAACTTATGTAACAAATCAAACATTGCTACATATCTACCCTGATTCCGTTCTTTGAGTTTATCATTGTCGTTCTGCATTGCATCATCATAATCTTTATTTACTTTTCTAAATTCCTCTGCAATAATTTCAAGAATTTCATCCTTTGTCTTGCTACATGTATATTTTGCCATTTCTCTTCACTCCTTTCTAAGAAATCTTAGTTTCTTCAATTTTCTACTTCCACGAAAACAGTGTATTCAATTCCATTATGTTCAAAGTTCCATTCACCGTCATATGTACAATATGGCTCTGTGCATGTCAACTCAAATCCATTATGGAATAATACACCTTCTGTATATGGAGCTTCTTTTTCACAAATTACTAATTTAATATCTGCTTCAATTCCGTTTGGAAATTTTGCGGTGTGTGTAATTGTTTCGTCTCGCTTATATCCATATTTCTGATAAATTTCATCTCCTGTGAGATTAAGTAAATCGTTAATTAAATTCATTTCCTCGCTTGATATTTTTATTATTTGTACCATAAAATTTCCTCCATTTCCTAGTAAATGCGAATTTCAAATACTCATTGTTCCATCCAAATAATCATTTAAGCCTTCAAAATAATCTTCGTTTGGCTGTTCCTGATGAGCAAATCCCTGTTCACACTGTTCTTCATAAGCTGCCTTTTGTGTCTCTTTATAAATAATTTCATCAATTCTGTTCATTTCTCTTGCCTCCAATTCTAATAAGATACACAAATTTCTTTACTCTGTATCGCATAATGTATATCCCATTCCTGCTAATATATCTGGTGCATTATCATAATTGATTTCCTCGAAATCTTCTTCCATCCATGATAAAGTTCCCTTACAATCACATTCAGGGCAAGTATCATCTCCGTGATTTATCAACATTGCTCTTCCACAGTTATTACATGCTACAAAATCACAACATTCGCTTTTGTTTTCATTTGTAACTCTGTCTAATACAATATTTTCATCCATTTTTAATCACCATTTGCCTTTCTTAAAATCCATAAAAAACGCATTTCACGGTTACATATTTTTCCATTTTTCAACCATTTCTTCATGACCTTCATTTGCCTGAGATTCGGTTGCATAAATATCACAATCCAAATCCATCCAACTTGATACATTTCCATTTTCATCACTTGCAAAAAACCATTGTTTCCCATCCGTGATCTAATGTATAACAAGTATCAATCCATACATAACCTCGTGTTCTTGTTTTTACTGTTGTTGATTTTTTCATATTTTTCTACCTTGCCTTTCTTAAAATCCAAGGAAACACGCTTTCTACTTCTCCCTTGCTGCATTATTCATAACAATGTCATCAAACCATCTTGCACCAATATGGAATCGTGGCATAACTACAGCCATACTATTTTCCATATCTTCAAGCTTAATTGAAACAATCGTGCAATCATCTGGATATTTATTATTCAACATATATACATCATTCATTGTTTTTCCTTTGATAATATAAGCCGTTTCACTTTTCATTGGTGTATACTGTTTTACCCAATCAATAAATTCAGATATTGAATCTTCTGCAAGTCCCTCCAATGTAAGAGCTGAACCTAAACTTTCTAATTCTTCTAATGTTGTTAATGTTTTAATTTCCATATTTGCTACCTTTCCTTTCCAAAGAAAACGCATTTATTGTGACATTTTCTTGATCTTTTCCCAATCAATCTGTGCAAACATTTGACGGTTAAACTCTTTAAGTTCATCTGCCTTTTCACACTGTTTGCAGAAATCATTGACACTATCAAAGTAATCATCTTCTGTTTCCATATACCAATCACACCATTCTTTCTCTTCTTCATCCCACATCTGAAGACCACCGCAATTACAATAATCAGGCTTAATTCTATTCTGTCTTTGATATGCATCATATGCTGCTAACATATCCATTACTTTTTTGCCTTCTTCAACTGTTTCTACAGGAACATAAAATGACTTTATTGCACACATTTGTGGAATCCACCATACTCTTAATTTATCCATTTTTTACCTACCTTTCACTATAAAACATCCATTCACACTAAATCTCGTACGCATTTTTAAATGCGCTTACATAATTTTCCATTGTCAAATCAGCAAGACCTCTTGCCAATTTGCAAAGTTCTCCAGTTGTGACATACTGCGACATAGCATAGCACTCAGGTTTATAATTTACCTTGAGTGCTTTGACTGTATTATCATCCCAGTCAATATCTATATCCGAATAACCACCACCTACTGTAATATAAGCTCTGTCTCGTGGAATTTTCACAAGCTCCACGGACTCTATACAATAGTTTCCTTTTAGCTGTTTTGTCAGCTCTTTTGCAAAAACTTTAGTTGCTCTTATCTGCATATAATCACCTTTACCTTTCCGAAGAAATCATTTACTACCAACTAATCTCACAAGTTTCTTTATTAAAGAAATAAGCGTGATCACTTAATACTTCTTCAGGTTCAACTTGTGTTTCATTTACCTCACGAACCATATTTGAATACATTTCCATATCTGGATTATTGTCGATGTGAATAATACATTCGTGAATACTTGATGGAAGAATTACAAGGTTACTATTATATTCCCTTGCAATATTGCTTAACAACTCCTTATCACAAATTACAACTGCTCCATTTACCTTTTCCTTATTTGTAACAATAATCATTTTTGCTTCATCCATATCAAGAAGTTCGTCACAACCTATCATATTGGCAAGCATCTTTGCCATATCTTCAACAAGAATATTTTCTTTTGCATTTAACAATGCTCTTGCAAAAATCTCATCTTCGCTTACTTCTTTAAACATCCCTGGCTTTACCTTGTATGTAGCATCTTCTGCGACTTTTACCCTGATATACATTTCCATATCAAGATAATCCCTCTTTAAAATATTTTCATTCGTCTTTCTCTGTAAACAAAGTTGTAAGTTATTCTTTGCATAATCCCACTTTACGATCTTATCCGTATTTATATCCATTTTTGGAATGTTTTCATAAATATTAATAATTTCACTTACATACTCATCTACTGTATAATTTAAGTCGGGATAAATAGTAGGTCTTGTTGTACCTTCACCTATAATTATTCCGACTTTTTCAACTCCATTTTTTACTACTGTTACACTTTCTGCCTTGTAACCTCTATTATTTAACTCTGCAATAATTTTATTCATCATATTTTTTACCTGCCTTTCTTCTAATGAAATATCCATTTGTTAGCCTAATTTTGTTTCAATATAATCAAATGGTTTCTTCTTGTATTTTCTCTTCCATTCTCTAATGCGCTCTTTTATAATATCTACACAATCCTCAATAATGTAACCTTCACCTTCCACAAGATAGCCTTTATCTATTTTTTCATAATAAATAATTCCTTTATCCCATCCGTTCAATGGTTCAATTATCATTACAAAATTTCCTTTTGGATTATTCTCGCTTTTGTAGCAATCATCCCAATCCATTTCTGAAACAAACAATCCTGATTTATTCAGTTTATTTACTTGTATAATACCTTTCATATTATCTACTTCCTCTCCAATGATATGTTACTTTACTTAATCTTCTTTGTCATTCATTGCATCACTGAATCCATCATCATATCCTTTGTTATACATAGGATTCTCGAACTTGGTATTTGCAATAGGTGAATCTTCTTCAATACCAAAGAAAGATTTCTCTTCCTCTGACATTTCACAACACTCATCAAAGTATTCAAAAGCAGAATCTCTATCGTCAGAGATAAGTCCATCTTTGAAGAGTGTTGCTAACTCCTCTAATCTGCATCGTGAAATATAATCTGCGTTTACCTTTGCCATAAAACAATCATAAGCTGATTGAAGATATAACATCTTCTTAGGATTATTCTGGAAATAAGTAAAATACGTTCCATGCGCCCACTGCTGACCTTCTGGCTGCATTGGATCGTAACCACTTGCTACACAATACTGCGTATCATTTTCGCTTTGCAACAGTGCATAATCATCTTTCCGTAAAATTTCAATCCACTTCATTCTTATTACCTTCTACTACTAATTTTTGATAACACATCTCTGCCACCCTTTAGCGAATGCCTTTTACATTCACCAAGCCATAGCATTCGATTAAGTGATTTCGGAAGACTTATTACATCTCCCTTTTCGTTCTCATATATGTAATGAGAACCATTCTTCCGCTTAACACAATATCCATTCATCTCCATTACTGGATTGACGACACGGATATCACTATGCCACCTTTTGCTCATTTGCCTTTTCTCCTTTTCTTATATTTGACCGTATAGCCGTTATCTCAGCTACTATGCATCTCCTTTGCATATAGTTATTCTCTTAAATTGCCTTCTTTCTTGTTACTTTTTTCTTTGTTGCTGTAAATGGGCTTTCCATTTCGTAACGTACAATTTCTGACAGATAATCAAAAATCTGTGCCTGTGTTTTATCCATGATATTTTCAACAAAGTATTCAGTTCCTTTGCAATGCTTAATTAAGGCTTTCTCCATCTCATCTGTTCTGCCTTCTGTATATGCATATAATGCTTTTAGAGCACGAATAATTTTTGCAGTATATGCCTTTCCGTTGTAAGAATCTGCATATCCGTTCCAACCAAGCTTTCCAAGCAGAGCAAGCATTGAATCAAGAAGTTCTGGGTTTGTCTTTGACAACTTTACTCCATCAGAAATAGATGTAAGCGTTCCTACTGTGTTTTCATTA
>JABLTL010017777.1_pt1 | contig 26224 bp, 32 predicted proteins | sample 7160151 | NCBI WGS metagenome assembly JABLTL01 (sample SAMN14651223, study PRJNA627086) | human gut metagenome | isolation source: feces | host: Homo sapiens
CTGTAGAATCACTTGAATGTATACAAGAAAAAGAGCCTGTCTAATAATAGACAGGCCAGACAAAAAGGAAAATATATTATGAAAAAAACATTCTATAAGTATACTAATAAATTCCTGATATCAATGCAATTGAATACAAAAAAACAAATAAAAATCTAAAAATAAAACCCCTTATAAATATTATTTTATACAAACTAAAAAAGCCTGGCGAGATGAGCATCTCAATAGGCTTTTTTATTTAAGGAGTGCACTTAATATCAATTAAGTTCCTCTATGATTATTGTAGAAAACTCTATACATAAATTCAATAAAATTCATAAATCTAGAAAAAATTATAGTTTCATTGAGAGATAGAATTGATCCACATAACTATGCGCAATCGCAATATTCAGTTCTTCTTTGTATTTACTATTGTTGATTGTTTCTACAAGTTCTTTATTTCTTTGGTTCAACTGTTCTATCACTTCTTTACTAGGAATATGATTGGACTTAGAAGAATTATGACTTTTAGAAGTCAAAACAAGATTCCAAATATCATCACTATACATAAATGACCAAGGAATCACATGATCTACACTGATATCATCAGGTTTTAATTCTTCTCCTGTATAGAAATCAATTGGTTTATTCATATTTTCAAGTAAGATATTTTTATATTTAGTGAGATTATTTCTTCTGATTTGATTATCAGAGATACCTTTTACTTTAGAAGTAATACGTGGGGCATTATTGAACTTCTCTAATAACTGTGCCCATTTATAATTGAGAAGCTGTGATAAGACAAAACCATATTCTTTCAATAAGAGTACCTGTTCTTTATTGATTGATATGTAGAGATAATCTTTATTAAGAATATAAAGATTCTTTGTTTCTTTATTCACATTCATAAAACGCCAAGATACATCATCCTTTAGCTTTCTTGCACATTTTTTTAATACATTCTTATAGAAGTCTTCTTCTGTATTTAATACAAGTTCAGCCTTATCAAACCAGATAGGAATAGAAGAACCTGATAACTTTTTATACTTTTCAATAAGTAAATCAACCTGCTGGACTATGACAGGTTTCTTTTTGATATTAGATCCTTGTCTTAGATTAAAGAAGAATGTCTGATTCCAGTAATACTTCACCATCTTATGTGCTATTGCATCAAATGTAATCACATTATTTTCTTCTACAAAATTAAGTGAATAAACAGTTTCAAGAATAGCACGTCCCCATGCTAACTTATATGTATTATCATTATTCATGTACTCAATCACATCAAGCCAGTCCTGTATGTACTTATTCATAGGGATCCTCTACATATTCCAGATAGATCTTCTTATTAAAGGCACCATTATTGTGTGCTTTTTTTTCTTTAATAGACATTATTTCCTGCTGATCAATATGAAGTGTATTTTCTAGTGCCTCTAATACCTCTAATACATCTGCTATCTCTTTCTTAATATCTTCACCTTCAGCATTCATTACCTCATGACACTCTTCTAATAACTTATTTTTTAAACATTTGAGATATTCATCATCATTAAGTATTCTTGTTGCACAAGTCTTATGATCATTCTCTATGATTTCAGGAATACGATCTCTGACTAACTTATTATGAATATGTTTCATTGGCATCACCTCTTAGTTAATCATACATCTCCCCCAATCATTATGAAAGTTACTTTAAAAAACTGTATGGTAAAATATCACTAAAGGACATTTTGTTGCACGTATATATGAAGAAGGTTACCTTTTGTTGGAAGGGCTTACTTTGTATAATGTGATTGTAGGGAGGGAGAAACGTGCGATTATATTCAATACTTAAAGAACTCAGAGACAATTCTAAATATCTGCCAACGAATTACTTTGTGACAAAATTCAATGTTTCCAAAAGAACAATTCAAAATGATATTTCTTATCTCATGCGCATTTCTCCACGTAAAGGATTCCTGCTTCATATGAAAAGAGAACAGGGATACTTATTAGAAATCACCAATGAAACATTGTTCAATGATTTCGTAGAAACATTGAATGAAACATTCTATGTTTCTACTAATGAAAGACCTGCGCATATATTATCATATCTTGCCATTCAAGAAGATTATATCTCAATGAATAAGATTGCGGATATCTTCCAGGTCTCTAAGACAGTAATCAAGAATGATATGCATATCGTAGAAAGAATTGCGAAGGTGTATCATTTTGAAATCGAAAGAAAACAACACTATGGAATTAAAATCAATGGCTTGGACCAAGATTTTAAGATGTACCTTACAGAAGAATACATCAACGGCAGTTTCTTTATACAGACAGCTGTTAATGATATTACAAAGGATTTTAAGTTTGTCGAACAATCTTTTATAGGTTTACTTACGCAGGAAAATGTGAATGTAAGCTACAATGAGTTACTTAACATTACAAACTATTTAAAAATCATGGTTTATAGTGCTTCTACTCATAGTGAACAGGATGAAGACTACATATATCAAGATATCACAATCCATCGCTTAGCTAAAAAAGTGATTGATGTGTTGAAAGGTTTCTATCAAGTTCAGTTCTCAAATGAAAGCATTGATGGATTGATTACAGTCTTAAATAAGAATCTTAGAAAACGTTTAGAAAATATTGGTTTTAAATGTACCAACTTAGAAGAAGTCATTAATGATTTCTTAAAGAAGACAGATGAAATTTATGAAACAACATTCTTACAGGATGAAGACTTTAAGAAGATGTTACTTATCCATGTCACATTACTTATAGATCGTCTTCATGACAAGATTTCCTATAAGAATGAATTAGCCAACGAATTGAGTATTACCAATTCAGTCGTATTTAATATCGCCATACAGTTCTGTGATATGCTTCATGAACTCTATGATGTCAAGCCAACCTTTGATGAAGTCGGGTTTGTCGCTATGCATTTTGCAGGACATATGGAAAAGGAAAAACAACAAAAACTACAGCTTTATGATCGTATTGGTGTGGTCTGTTCCTCTGGAGGAGGCAGTGCTTATATGATTAAACTGCAGATAGAATCACTTTTTCCAAAAGCAACAGTCAAGACATTCTCATTCTTACAACAGGATGCTTTACTAGATTATTGTCCTGACCTTGTATTTACAATTATGCCGCTTTCTTTTGATATCCAGGCACCTATTATCTATATCAAGGAATTATTGGATGATAAGGATTTACAGCGTATTAAGCAGATCTTACAGACAGATGACTATGATCCTTATACGTTGATCAATGATAAACCAATGTATCAGTCATTCTTCTCTAAAGACTTCTTTAAGATAGATGAAGATGATGATTATGAGAATTTGATTTATCGTATGGCGATTGAATTAGAAGAACAAGGCTATGGGAAGAAGGGATTTGCGGATCTTGTATTAGAACGTGAATCCTATGTCAGTACGATTTATATGAATGGAATCTGTATTCCTCATCCATTAGAAACAGATGCATTAAAAAACATGATATCTGTAAGAATCTTAAAGAAACCATTTGAATCTCATGGAAAAACAGTCAAACTCGTATTCATGGTTTGTTTAAGAAAGGATCAGATAGAAATGTATAAGATTCTTACAAAGAAGCTCTATGCGCTTATGCATGAACCAAAATATATAGAAAGAATTTTAGAAGTCCAGTCATTTGAAGAAATGATGGCAGTGTTAGATGAGTTAGGAGGTGTTCAACATGAATGATGAATTACTTAAAAGACTCAGTGATGCAGATAGTATTGCATCATGTGAAGATGAAGTAAGAAATATTCTCTATCATGAATTAAAAGATTATTGTGACGAAGTCTATTGTGACTCTTTAGGCAGTGTGATTTTTCATAAAAAGGGATGTAGTTTAAATCCTTTAAAGATCATGTTTTGTGCACATATGGATGAAGTCGGATTTGAAGTGAGATATATCTCAGATATTGGTTTCCTCTATTTAATGCCATTAGGTGGTGTGTTAGATAAGAGTAAGGAAATGCAGATTGTGCGTGTGACAACATCTGATGGACGTAAGTATGAAGGCTTATTGAATGTGACTAAGGATAGTAATGGCCAGGTTAAAGATATGTATGTAGATATTGGCTGTGAAACAGCCCAAGAAGTGAAAGACCTTGGTATTTCTATTGGTGATATGGTCTGCTTTGCATCAAGTATGCGTCAAATTCAGCCTCATGTTTATATGGGTAAAGCAATGGATGACCGTTCAGGATGTTATGTACTTGCTGAAGCCTTAAAGCAGGTGAAGTTCAATGAACATGACTTATACTTCGTTGCAACAAGTAGTGAAGAAGTCGGTGTACGTGGTGCAAAAACAGCGACACATCTTATTGATCCAGATATCGTATATGCGATTGATGTCGCAAATAATCCAGAACTTGTAAAGAACTATACAAATCCCCGATTGATTGGACATGGTCCAATGATTGTTCATTATGATAAAACAATGGCTCCTAATAGAAAACTATTGGCCTATGTTAAAGAAGTGGCTGATAAGAATAACATTCCTTATCAGTGCGATATGTTTAAGGGTGGAGGAACAGATGCAGGTAATGCACATTTAGAAGCGGGAGGACGCTTAGCACTTGTATTAGGTATTCCACTACGTTATTGTCATGGATCTTATTCAATGGTTCATAGCAATGACTTACAGCATTTGATTCAATTGATTTGTAAATTAATACAAATAGATAATTCACAATATCAGGCAATGACAACATTTATTACGGAGGGTTAAGAACATGACTGAAATGGAAAAACAAATTATCGGAATCATTTCTTCAGCAGGACAAAGCAAATCTATGGCTTTTGAAGCATTGAAGAAAGTAAAAACAGGAGAATATGATGAAGCGAGAAGACTATTAGATGAAGCAAGAAAAATAGACATCGAAGCACATTCTATTCAGACTAAGCTTATTCAGGCTGAAATGTCAGACACTGAAGAAAAGCCAGTAGTTGGGTTATTAATGGTTCATGCCCAGGACCATTACATGACATCTCAATTAGCAAGGGATCTAATTGAAGAGTTAATAACAATCTTTGAAGCAAAGGAGGGAAAGTAAAATGAAAATCGTTTTATGTTGTGCAGGTGGTTTCTCAACAACTATGTTGATGGACAGCATGAAAGCTGTCGTTAAAAAAAGTGCAAAGCTAAATGAAGATGACTTCAGCTTTGTTGCGATTCCAGTAGATATCTTACAGAGTGAAGTAGAAGACTGCGATGTATTAGTTATTGGACCACAGATTGCGCATAAATTGGACTACATCAAGCCAATTATTGAACCATACCATATTCCATATGTAATCGTTGATCAAGAAGTATATGGAAAAATGGATGGTGCAACTGTTATGAAACAGGTATTAATCGCACGTAGAAAAGCAGACATGGCAAAATAAAAAAATAATTTGGAGGGACTAAAATGTTTGATAAATTCGAAGCCTTTATGAACAAGTACTTGACTCCACTTGCAAACAAGATGGATAAACAGGTTCATTTAAGTGCTATTAAAAAATCAATGGTTGCCTTAACACCATTGTTAATCATTGGTAGTTTCTGTTTGATTCCAGAAGCTATCCCAAACATGATTGGTGCAAAACATCCTGTATCAGTTTGGATCTTAAAGAATCTTGATTTAATCTACATTCCATACAATGTAGGTATGGCTTTAATGTCAGTATATGTATCAATCATTATTGCATATCATTTAGCTAACAGTTATAAACAGGACATTCCTGGTGCTGTCAGCATGGCATTAATCTCTTTCTTTATCATGACTTACCAGACAAAAGAAGGTGGAGGATTAGATACTACTTTCTTTGGTCCTAAGGGTCTATTTGCGGCTATGTTCGCATCTATCATTGCGGTTGAATTATTCCGCTGGTGTAAAAAGAAGAAATTCACTATCAAGATGCCAGAATCAGTTCCTGATTTCGTATCTAGATCATTTGAAATGATTCCATTATCAGTGATCGTCATTGGTTTCTTCTTAATCGTACGTATTGTATGTATCAATGTATTCAATACAATGCCACCTTTAATCTTTACTAAGTTATTTGCACCTTTAGTAGGTTCAATGGATAACCCAATTGCTTATTTATTCTTAAGAATGCTTCAGTGCTTATTATTCTTCTTTGGTATTCATCCATCAGTATTAAGCCCTATTACAAGCCCAATCTCAACTCAGTTCTTAGCTGACAATATCGCTGCAAGTTTAGCTAAACAGCCATTACCTCATTTCTACTGCCCAGGTCCTGAATCAGCATTCGGTAACTTCACTGGTACTGGTGTTACAATCGGATTAGTATTCTGGTGCTTATTATCTAAGAACAAGGCTTTAAAACAGGTAGGACGTGTTGCACTTATTCCAGCATTATTTGGTATCAATGAACCAATCCTATTCGGTGCTCCAATCGTATTAAACCCTATATTCTTTATTCCTTACGTAATCTTTGGTGGAATTATTGGAAGCTTTGGTGGTTTCGCTATGTACTTTGGAATTATGGAAAAATCTATCTTTACACCTCCATACGTTGGTGTATTCTTAGAAGGTTACTTAACTAACTTCGATGTGATGTCAATTGTAGTCAATGCGGCTCAGATGATTGCATCTATTGCAGTCTGGTATCCATTCTTCAAGATTTATGAAAAACGTTATGGACAAGATGTTGAAAAGAAAGATACTAATAATGTTATTTCAGACGAAGATGCTGCAATTTTAGACGATTTAGACTTAGACTTTTAATATCAAAGGGGCAGGCATTCGCTTGCCCCCTTATATTTTTATAAGAGGTATATACATATGGCTAAAAGAATAGATATAGTTCAGAACTATTTAAAAGAGAAGAACATAGATGCTTTATTACTCAAAAGCAAAACAATGAAGAAGTGGATGTCTACAATGACAGGAAGTGGATGTAAGATTCTGATTACACAATCTAAGGGTTATTTGATTCTAGATGGTAGATATCTTACAGAAGCAAGAGAAACAGAATTTGATTTAGAAATCGTTCTTCATAATCCTCATACAACAGGCCATAACTATTTAGCTGCAGTAGAAAGACTACTTAAGGAAGAGAACTGTAAGAATTTAGGTGTAGAAGCGGATGAAGTACTAGTTAATGAATATGAACAAATGAAACAATTGGGTGTTGATATTTGTTTATTAGATGAAGATATAATGAATTTAAGAATTGTGAAAGACTCTGAAGAAATAGCCGCAATGAGAAAAACGATTGCGATTACAGATGATATCTATTCAAAGGTCATTGAACATATTCGAGTTGGTATGACTGAGTATGAAATCAGTGCTTTAGTTCAATATTATTCTATTGTATCAGGTGCACAGCAGATGTCATTTGATACGATTGTATCAAGTGGTGAAAGAACAGCTTTACCTCATGGTAGACCAACTGATAGAAGAGTGAAGGCACATGAACCTATTATGATTGATTTTGGTATTCAGTATGATAATTATCAATCAGATATGACACGTGTATGTTTTATTGGTGAACCTGAGGAACGTTACAAGAAAATCTATGATGTTGTATTAGAAGCACAGCTTGCTGGTTTAAAGGCTATTAAAGAAGGCGCTCTTGCTTGTGTTTGTGACCAGGCTGCAAGACAAGTGATTGTTGATGCAGGTTATGGTGAGTATTTTGATCATGGACTCGGACATGGAATAGGTGTGACTGATAGTAATGAAGGACCTATTTTAAATAGTAAGAGTCAGACAGTTTTAAAAGAAGGTATGATGATGTCATGTGAACCTGGTATTTATATACCTGGAGTAGGTGGCATTAGAATAGAAGATGATGTCCTTATTGAAAATGGAGTAGGTGTTCCACTTAATAAAACAACTAAGGACTATATAATACTGGAGGAAAAATAGTATGCATTATGATTTTGATGAAGTACATAATCGTTTAGGTACTTATTGTACACAATGGGATTATATTGAAGACCGTTTTAATAAGAAGGATTTAATACCATTCTCTATTTCTGATACAGATTTTATTATTCCTAAACCAATCACAAAAAAGATTCATGAAGTAGCAGATCATCAGATTTATGGTTATACAAGATGGAATCATCATGATTTCAAATCTTCTATTACTACTTATTTCAAAAGAAGATTTGATACAGATATGGAAGAAGACTGGATTCTTTATAGCCCATCTGTGATGTATTCTGTGTCATTACTCATTCGTTTATTAAGTCAACCTCATGACAAGGTATTGACTATGAACCCTATGTATGATGCTTTTATTAATGTGATTAAAGAAAATGATAGAGAACTTGTTGCACATCATCTGATAAAGGAAGAGGGTACATTCAAGATTGATTTTGATGTATTTGAAAAGCAGGCTCAGGAAAGTGCTCTATTACTTCTTTGTTCACCTCATAATCCAACAGGTAGAATATGGAGTGATGAGGAAATGCATCGTATGATTGAAATCTGTAAGAAATATCAGGTAAAGATCATTTCAGATGAAATTCATATGGATATTAGAATTAAAGATGCGAAACATCATCCATTAATGAAATACTATGATGAATATAAAGAAATCTTTACAGCAAGTTCTTCAAGTAAAACATTAAATACACCAGGTCTCATAGGTTCTTATGTCATTATTCCTGATGAAAAGATCAGAGATGAATTCTTAGGTGTAACAAGAAGAAGAGATTTTCTTAATTCAGCAAGTATATTTGGTATGTATGCCACAATGATTGGTTATACTGAATGTGATGACTATATTGATCAGTTAAATGAATATATTCGTGGAAATATGGAACTCGTAGAAAACTTTATAAGAGATGAATTAAAAGACTTCAAGTTCCAAAGACCAGAAGCCACATATCTTGCCTGGATTGATGCAAGAGATGTCCCATTCACTTCTGATGAGATTCAGGATGCACTTGTGAATGTGGGAGGAGTCGCCATTATGAAAGGTGAAATCTATGGTGAAAATGGTGCAAAGTATTTAAGAATGAATTTAGGTTGTCCTCGCTCTAAGATTGAAGAAGGATTAAAACGATTCAAGAAAGCAATGGATTACTTATATAATAAATAGAAGGAGATTGTCTTATGCGTATTTTATGGAACAAACTAACATTCTGGCTAGATAGAAAGCCATCTAAAGTCCCTTTTGCCTCTAGAGTATTTTCCTATGTTTTAGACTGGGTAATTGGAGGTATCCTTTGTGGATTACCTGCCGTCGCAATCTACAGCATGGTCACTAAACGTGATGACATGTTTAGTGATTTATATGTATTTGCCGCTTTAGGATTTCCTAAATGGTGGGGCTATGTCGCAGGATTATTATGCTTAGTAGTTGCAGTAATTTATTTTGTATATATCCCATATAAAGTGTATCCAGGTCAGACACTTGGTAAGAAGATTATGAAGCTTAAGATTGTCAGATTAGACTGGCAGCCACTAGATATCAAAACACTTGTATTAAGAAACATTGTTGGCTTATTACTTATTGAAAGTGTATCTATGATTGTGAGTCGTTATTTAAGACAGATGTTGACTCTTGCGACAGGAATCTATTTTGAATATTACTTAACAGCTATTGGTGCTGTATTGACTATTATCTCAGGTGTAATGGTCTATAATACAGGCTCTAGAAGAGCTATTCATGACTATATTGCGAAAACAACAGTAGTAGGTATAGAGGAAGAAGCACCTGTACCTAAGAATAGAAAAGAAAGACGTAAAAAAAGAAATAAACACGCATAAGACTCAAGATGGACATTTTTGCCCATCTTTTTTTACGCGATTTTTACATCTGCTCTAATGGAAAGGAGATTCGTAGTGTGGGTATTGCTATCACGTTTACGTGATAGCGTATCCTCAAGATACGAGGATGTAAAAGTGTTTAAAAAGATTGAAGAAGTGAGTAAGTTATCAGGAGTCAGTAAGCGTACATTACAATATTATGATGATGAAGGTATATTGCCTGTTAAACGCTCTAAGAATAATTATAGACTTTATGATGATGAGACAATGGAAAGACTATGGAAAATCTTATGGTACAAGGAAATGGGGTTAGATTTAAAGGAAATAAAACTGATTCTAGAAGGAATGAAGCAGGAAACTGTAATAGAAGAGAAAGTAAATAAAATCAATTATACGATTAGAGTTTTAGAGGAACAAAAGAAAGTGATAGAATATATACAGAGATATTCTATTCCAGTAAAGAGTGAAGAGAATAATCAAACATATAAAAATCAAATTAAACAAATAAGAAAAGAAAAAGGTATGTAGGAGGGAAGAACTTATGAAGGTCAATAAAATGATTGATGGTGTCAAAGATGGTATTGATGATGCTAAACTAAAAGTAGTGGATGTTGTTGATAAGGCTGAGTTAGATAAGCATGCTAAGGAACTAGTTGATGCTGCAGTAGTTGCAGCTCAGAGTCTTGCAGAAGTCATTAATAATGGGAAAAATAGTTGGAATCTAAAGAGACTTAAACCAATATTCATAAATGACTTAAATGGAATGATATTTTCAAGACTTGTAAGAATTGTGGAAAGAGAAAAGAAGTTTGATATTGATGTATGTAAAGGTTCTATTGGTTATTGGGATACATGTAAAGGTGAAAGATGGATGAATATCTTTAAGGATTCAGTCAGTAAGTTTGGATTAGATTTCTATCCTAATGATGAAGTGAACTTCTATTATGTAGATCCTACTAATAAGGATAGTTATATTGTGTTAGATGAGTATTTTGATCGTTTGAAGCAGGTACGTGTGAGTGAGTTACAGAAGATTGCTCAGGATTTAGGTGCTAAATACTTTAGAGTTACATATATAAAAGAAAGAACAACTTTAAGTAAGAAGGCTGCAAATGGAAAAGGATCAATTCATAAAAAAGGCAATGGTTCAGCACAAATGAATGCGACAGAGCAGAAGTATGATAGAATGGATATTGCAGCTGAAATGAGTTTCCCTGGACATGAACCAGTCATGCCTCATGTAAGATATTTGAAGTATGATCCTAATATAGAGAATTTAATTAAGATGCGTATGGATCCTAAAGGACCACTTAATCATCAGACGTTAAATATTAAATTAAGTAGTTCATCAGGATTAAAGGAAACTGATGCCGTGAAGATAGATATGATATTGAAAAGCTTAAAGATGGTAGGTAATACAACAGTATCAAGTGAAGTACAAAATGAAGCAAAAAGCATTTTAGAATATGAAATAAATTTCTAATGGTAAAGGACCGGGAATGATTTCCAAGTCCTTTACTTACTAATAGAGCAATGCTTATTGGTTAAACATTTGATGTTATTATTGAAAGAATTGATTAACTAAAGTATGATAAAAGTGTTCTAAATGATGTAAGAACACTTTTATCTATACTTTTTGCCACGCTACTGATAAATACTAGGAATAATTGAGGGTTTGTGGGAGATTTTAAGGCTATGGTTGCAAGAAATAGTTTTGCCACGCATTTAGGTTATTTTAGCTAGTGTTTATCAGGGTTTTGTAGGTAAGGATTCATAATAGTTAACCCCTGTTGGGGACGGAAACCATAAATAAAATCTAATGTCTCTTAATAACTCTTTTTCAGATTCATAATAGTTAACCCCTGTTGGGGACGGAAACTCCAATAACATTAAATCAACGTTATCATACCATTTATGAAATTCATAATAGTTAACCCCTGTTGGGGACGGAAACCTTTCTATAATCTTCCCAATCGTTATAAATGACCTATTCATAATAGTTAACCCCTGTTGGGGACGGAAACAAGAACCCTCTTTCAACCACTTCTTTTTCAACAATTTCCAAAATTCATAATAGTTAACCCCTGTTGGGGACGGAAACCCAAAAAACACTAATTTGAAGAAAGAAGGAAAGAATAAAATAATTCATAATAGTTAACCCCTGTTGGGGACGGAAACCTGTACTTTTCATGTTGTCAGTCCTTCCTATGAAATTAATTCATAATAGTTAACCCCTGTTGGGGACGGAAACTAGAATCAGTAAACAACGAGTACAAGGGCTATACATTATTCATAATAGTTAACCCCTGTTGGGGACGGAAACATTTCTCCGCTACCTTTCATCATAATAGCGTGTAAATATTCATAATAGTTAACCCCTGTTGGGGACGGAAACTCCTTCTTCTTTCTTGCTCTTTCAATCTCTCTATTGACTGATTCATAATAGTTAACCCCTGTTGGGGACGGAAACTTTCTCTTATTGAAGAACCTATAAGCAGTTAACTTCATAATAATTCATAATAGTTAACCCCTGTTGGGGACGGAAACTTTCTTGAGCTACCTTACATTTTAATTCGTAGCCCTTCTTATTCATAATAGTTAACCCCTGTTGGGGACGGAAACTTGGCAGTTGTTAGTAAATCCATAGCGTACTGGTTCTGTTCCATATTCATAATAGTTAACCCCTGTTGGGGACGGAAACGGTTCTTCGTCTTCCCACTTTACAAATTGGAATAAATCGTTAAAATTCATAATAATTAACCCCTTTAGGGGACAGAAACGAATCTCTATATACTTCATCATAATCCATCATATACAGATTTATAACAGTTAACCCCCCTTTAGGGGACACACAATAAAACATCCCCTAGAGGATGTTTTTATTTAACAATCTGATAATGTTCAATAACCTATAAAGTACTTAAACATCTTGTTTCATTGTTGGAGTTTATATATGGTTTTCTTAATTCTTCTCTAATTGTTTCTTTATTCCATACTTTATCTGATATTCCAATCAACTCTTTTACACATGTTGTAAAGGAGTATTTTATTGATTGTTTTTATTAAATTTTAAATAACTATTTGAAAACGAAACAAAATACTATATAATGAAGTATTCGATAAAATATTCATCTTATTTAAACAATGAAAGTTACAATTATCGGATGGTGGATGAAAGGAAACAATAGATATTATGTTATAATATGGTAAGCGCATACATTGTTGAGGAGGGCACCTAATGTATAAGAAACTAAAAATAGAACTGGCTACAGACAAAATAGACTTTAGAAAATCTTCTTGTTTTCAGGGAGCACTATTTGAATTAATGGATACAGACTATGTATCTATTCTTCATCAACAGAATAGACATCCTTATAGCCAGTATGTTTATAAAGACAAAGACAAAGTATATTGGACAATATGTACATGTGATGATGATTCATCACATTATATGATGAATCCAATACTGGATGATTCTATCCAGCAGATTACTTTAAACAAAGAAAAAGAACCCATTTCATTTGTTTCTAAACAGTTAAAGATGGTATCCCAGGAACAATTAATGGATCACTTCTACAATAAACCTGCAGAAAGATATTTAGAAATAAGAATACTCACACCTATGTCTTTTAAAAGTTATGGCAGATATATCAATTATCCTGATTTACGCTTAATTTATCAGAGTTTAATGAATAAATATGATTCTGTATTAAAAGAAGCCAGTATGTTTGATGAAGATACATTAGATATGCTTGTAGAAGGAAGTGAAATAGTAAAATATAATCTTCGCTCTTATTTATTCCCATTACAGGGAGTAAAGATTCCTTCTTTCTTTGGTACTATGACTATTAAAGTCACAAGTACAGATACAGCTGCAAAATTTATAAGACTATTATTAGAATTTGGGGAATATTCTGGAGTAGGTATCAAAACAGGTTTAGGAATGGGTGCTATACAAATCGTAAGGAGGGATAATGAATGACAGATCATGAAACTAAAATCATCATAGGAAGCTTGCTTCATGATATAGGTAAAGTTGTTTATAGAAAAGGAATGGATGGTCGTAAACACAGTCAAAGTGGTTATGAGTATCTCAAGAACTATACAGATGATAAAGATATCTTGAATGCAGTAAGATATCATCATGCTGATGCTTTACGTCAATCTTCTATTGATGATGATTCTATTGCTTATATTACTTATATTGCGGATAATATCGCATCAGGTGCAGATAGAAGAAACAAAGAAATAGAAGACAAAGGATTTGAAATACATACTGCATTACAACCTGTATTTAATCTCTTAAATGGGAATAAAGGTGATTTATATTATCATGCAGGAAGTTTAAAGGATAATATCAACTATCCTACCAATACAAAAACAGAATTCAATGCATCACAATACAGTGAAATACTGAGTAATATATCTTCTAACTTGAATGGATTAGATTTAAAAGATCATGCTTATATCAATTCATTATTAGAAGTATTAGAAGCTAATTTATCATTTGTCCCTTCTTCTACATCTAAGAAAGAAGTGGCTGATATATCACTTTATGATCATGTAAAGCTCACAGCTGCATTCGCAAGTGCTATCTATGCCTATTTAAAGGAACAGAATATTACTGATTATCAGACAGAGTTATATAAGAATGCGTCTTTATTCTATGCTAAGAAAGCATTCTTACTAGCTTCATTAGATATTTCTGGAATACAGAAGTTTATTTATACTATTACAACTAAGAGTGCATTAAAATCATTACGTTCACGTTCTTTCTATCTAGAAATCATGATGGAACATATTATTGATACACTACTAGATAAACTTCATCTTTCACGTGCTAATCTTATTTATAGTGGTGGTGGTCATTGTTATATGATTTTGCCTAATACAAAAGAAACACAAACAATATTTGATGAAGAAATCAAAAATGTGAATAAGTGGTTCTTAAAACGTTTCCAAACAGCTTTATATATTGCAGGTGCTTATGTTCCTTGCAGTAGTAAAGATTTACAGAATGAACCGAATGGTTCTTATTCAGCACTTTATAGAGAACTCTCTACAAAGCTTTCATTAAACAAATCTCATCGTTATACAGCAGCAGAAATCATCGCATTAAACAAGATACAGGCAGATGACTATGAAAGAGAATGTAGAGTATGTAAGAGACTAGGTAAAGTGAATGAAGATGGAGAATGTTCTATTTGTGAATCATTAATTAAGTTCTCTAAGAAACTAATGGATATGGATTTCTTCTCTATTACTCAACAAAAGAAACAAGGTTTACCATTACCTGGTGACTATTACCTTGTATTTGATAGTGAAGAAACCTTAAAAGAAAGAATGGTTAATGATGACTCTTTTGTAAGAGCTTATTGTAAGAATAACCCTCATACAGGTAAAAGTATTTCTACTAAGTTATGGGTAGGGGATTACCATTCTGAAGATGAATTTGTAAAGTTAGCTGAAAAATCAAATGGTATCAAGAGAATTGCAGTACTCAGAGCGGATGTGGATAACTTAGGACATGCCTTTATTGCAGGTTTTCCAGATAAGTATATGACACTCTCTCGTACTGCTACATTATCAAGACAGTTATCTTTATTCTTTAAATATCATATCAAGAGTATTTTAGAGAAAGGGTCTTATTATATTAGTCATGAAGAAGGCCATCCACGTCATGCAGCTATTGTTTATTCAGGTGGAGATGACTTATTTATAGTTGGTGCATGGAATGATGTTATTGAACTTGCGGTTGATATTAAAGATTCTTTAAAGACTTATACAGAAAATACACTTACTTTATCAGGTGGTATTGGTTTATATACATCTACTTATCCAATTAGTGTTATTGCAGATGAAGTGGCAGAAATGGAAGATAAGTCTAAAGATCATGAAGGCAAGAACTCAATTACATTATTTGAAGATGGTGAAGACCATAAAGAAGGTAAAGATGATCATATTAGTGATGGTACATATGCTTGGGATGACTTTACAGAAAGAGTTATTAAAGAGAAATATGCTGTATTAGATCATTTCTTTAGAAAATCTATGAGTGGTGATAAGTCTGATACAGAAAGAGGAAAAGCGTTCTTATATCACTTATTAGAATTAATTAGAAAGAGAAATGAAGGAATTAACTTTGCAAGATTTGTTTACTTACTTGCAAGAATGGAACCTAACTCTAAGGCAACTATAGCTGAAAAAGAAGCATATAAAGAATTCTCAGATCATATGTACAAGTGGTATCAAAATGAAAAAGACTGTCGTGAGTTAAAGACAGCTATTAATATATTTGTTTATTCAATAAGAGAAAGGGAGGAGTAATTTATGAGTTTAGATCTAAATAAAGTAGAAAATACAATTAAAGAATTAAAAACAAAAAAGAATCAGAGAGGGAAACCTATTGGATTATTGACAGTTTCACAAATTAGAAACTTATTGGCTATGTCTGCTGATATTCTCAATGAAGTATTAGAATATCCAGAAGAGAACTTATCTGAAGAATTATTAGATAGAGTAAGTTATCTCACAGTAAGATTCTATTATGAAGCAGGTCGAGATGAGAAAGTGAAAAGTTTTATTGAAACAGCTAAGCTTCTTCCTTTCTTAAAAGGTATTAAAACTAGAAAACAATATATTCAGTATTATCAGTATATGGAAGCATTAGTTGCATTCCATAAATATTATGGTGGAAAGGATCAGTAGGATTATGTATACAAAAATTCAGATTACAGGAACAATTGAAGTATTAACAGGAATGCATATTGGAGGTTCATCAGCTTTCGCTGCAATTGGTGCAGTTGATTCTCCAGTTATTAAAGATGTGATTACAGGTTATCCAATGATTCCAGGAAGTTCATTAAAAGGTAAAATGCGTACACTTCTTGCGAAAGCATACAATGAATCAGTTGCGGATAAACCTGATCAGGATTGTGAGAGAATCAAAAGAGTATTTGGTAGTGCTGAAAAGGATAATGTGAAAAAGAGTAGAATCCAGATTTCTGATATGATTCTTTCTAACGATAAAGATTTAAGAAAGAAAGGTTTAAACAGCTTAACAGAAGTTAAGTTTGAAAATACGATTAACCGTGCTACTGCAGTTGCGAATCCTAGACAGATTGAAAGAGTTGTAAGAGGTTCAGAATTTGATTTAGATATCCTTTATGAAGTAGATAACATGGATGACTTATATGAAGATATTGAACTGATTGCAGAAGCTTTCAAGATGCTTCAGTATGATTATTTAGGCGGTAGTGGTTCTAGAGGATATGGTAAAGTGAAATTCACTGATTTATATGCAGAAACAGTAATTGGTCAATTAGATAAGAGCGTAGAAGATAAAATCAATGATATTTTAAGTAAAGTATCTCAATAATGAAAGGTGGTAGGCACCATGAACTATAAGATTTATAAAATGATTTTTACACAGGGTGTACATTTTGGTGATCACTCTTTAGAAAAGTCAGAAATCACTTTTCAGGCAGATACTCTCTTTTCTGCTTTATGCATAGAAGCACTTAAGATTGATAAGTTAGATGTATTATTAAATAGTGTTACAGAGAATCATTTGGTATTCTCTGATGCATTTCCTTATATGAATCAAGAGTTCTTTATTCCTAAGCCAATGAAGAAGATTGAACAAGTCATTCAAAGTGAAGATATGACAATACGTAAGAAGTTTAAGAAACTAGAATATGTACAAGTTTCTTTATTAGATCAGTATCTTAAAGGACAATATCCTATTGATAAAGGTTCTGATATAAAAGAATTAGGTGTACATGCTTTAAAAACATCTGCATCAATTAGAGGAAATGAAGAAGCACTTCCTTATCGTGTAGGTATTTATCGCTTTAAAGAACACAATGGCTTATATATTGTTGTAGGTTATGATTCTAAAGAAACACTTCACTTATTTGATGAATTATTCACTATGTTAAGCTTATCAGGTATTGGTGGAAAGAAGAATTCTGGTTTAGGACACTTCAGATATAATACAGTAGAATTACCAAAAGAATTAAATAAACGTTTGAATACAAAAAGTGAAGTGATGACTCTTTCTGTATCTCTTCCTACAGATAAGGAATTAGAAGATGTTTTAGATGATTCACGTTATTTACTTGTAAAAAGAAGTGGTTTCATAGACTCATATACTTATTCTAAAGAACAGCGTAGAAAGAAAGATATTTACTTATTTAAATCAGGTTCCTGCTTTAATAAGACTTACCAGGGAGATATTTACAACGTATCATCAGGTGGCAGTCATCCTGTGTATAAGTATGCTAAACCATTATTTATGGGGGTAGAAGTATGAAGAACTATTTAAAGTCTTATCGTATACATTTAAAAGTATTAGGCCCTGTATTTATTGGGAGTGGGAAAGAGTTATCTAAGAAGGAATACTTGTTCTATAAGAATAATCAGATTGCAGTCATTGATATTGCAAAGTTTTATCTAGAACTAAAGAAAATCAATAAGCTCAATTCTTTTGAGGCTTTTATGTTAGATGAACATGAACATCTAGGTTCTTGGATAAGAAAGAATAATGTTAATAATTCTATTGTTGATAGATGTATTAAGTATACCTTGGATAAAGGGGATATCGAAGAAACGAAAAGAAGAAATGTCATGTTGGAGTTTGTAAAGGATCCTTATGGAAACCCTTATGTTCCTGGTAGTTCTCTTAAAGGCATGTTTAGAACAATCTTTCTTGCAGATAGATTAATTAATCATTCAAAGGATTATACGATTCAAAGAAAGCAGTTCAAAGAGAAAGTATTTGAAAAAGAAACCAACAAAAAGAGATATTTATCTAGAAATATCCAGGATATTGAAGAAAAAACTTTTAGAACATTACATAGACCTAATACAAGGGGTGATGATGCAGTCAATGATATAATGGCTGGATTTATTGTGAGTGATAGTGAACCATTATCAGTAGAAGATCTCACTTTAGCTCAAAAAGTAGATGTACATGTTAAGAAAGGGGCTAAAAATTTACCTTCAGTTAGAGAATGTTTAAAGCCTGGTACAGACATTGTATTTACAGTTACTATTGATACAAGTATCTGTCCATATACTAAACAGGATATTATAGAATCCATTAACTACTTTGATGACAATTATAATAAGTACTTTGTTGAACCGTTTACTGAACTTGATTACATAGTTGATTATATAGATGATGGATCTGTATTTCTGGGTGGAGGAAGTGGATATGCAAGTAAAACAGCAGTTTATCCACTATATGATGGAGAAGACAGTGAACAAACAGTGCGTATAGTCCAGCAAATTATGGTTAATACAACAACATTTGATAAGAAGACAAGACGTAATCTTCATAAGCATGAAGATGATTTACGTCTTTATGGAATTTCTCCACATACAATCAAATGCACATATTATCATGATCAGTTACTACAAATGGGTTTATGTCAATTAGACAAAATAGAAGAACTTAACTGATACTTGGGAAACCAAGTATCAGCTTTCTCCTTCTCTTTTAAGGGACAATACAAGGAGGAAGCGTTATGAGTATATTGTATATAGATAAGAGTGATTGTGTTATAGGGAAGCAGGATAATAGAATAACAGTCAAGTATAAAGATGGAATGATTCGTACTATTCCAGTAGAAAGTATTGACGGTATTACTTTATTAGGGCATGCACAAGTCACAACGCAATGTATCCAAGAATGTTTAAAGAAAGGTATTTCTTTATCTTATTTTTCAAAGGGTGGTCACTATTTTGGTAGGTTGTCTTCAACAGGTCATATTAAAGCTCCTCTTCAAAGAAAGCAGGCAGGTTTATATGACCAACCATTCGCATTAGAACTTTCTAAGAAAATCATTTATGCCAAGATACATAATCAGATTGTAGTATTGAGAAGGTATTCTAAAAGCACAAATCATAATATAAGTGATATTGAATTACATATGAAGAGTGCTTTAAGAAAAGTGCATTATGTAAAGAGTATAGAAGAACTCATGGGATATGAAGGAAGTGCTGCAAAGTATTATTTTAAAGGCTTATCCATCTGTATTGATGATGCATTTAAGTTTGAAGGAAGAAGTAAAAGACCGCCTCGTGATGCATTTAATTCTATGTTGAGTCTAGGTTATTCTATCTTGATGAATGAACTCTATGGAGAAATAGAGATAAAAGGTTTAAATGCGTATTTTGGATTTCTTCATAGAGATGCTGAAAAACACCCAACACTTGCAAGTGATATGATGGAAGAATGGAGAGCAGTTCTTATAGACTCTACAGTCATGAGTATGATCAATGGACATGAAGTGTATATTGATGAGTTTTATTCAGATGATGGAGAAGGAGTTTATATCTCTAAACAAGCATTGAATAAATTCATCAAGAAACTAGAAAATAAGTTTCAGATATGTCAGAAATATTTAGATTATATTGATTATCCAGTAAGCTTTAGAAGTGCAATATCTTTTCAAATGAGTTCGTTAGTAGATGCGATTATACATGGAGATGTATCAATGTATTCTCCTATTATGATTAGGTGATCATTATGGAAAGAGAAGATTATTTCTTTGAGGTTGATGAGAATAAATCAATCAGAAAAGTGTTCGTATTGATTATCTATGATATTGTGGATAATAGAAAGAGACAAAGATTTGTGAAATGGTTATCAGGCTATGGAGTAAGAGTACAGAAATCAGCCTTTGAAGCACATTTAAGAAAGAATAAATTTGATAAACTAGTTAAAGGGATACCTAAAAGAATAGGGACTCAAGATAGTGTAAGAATATATAAGATTAACGGAAAGGGGCAGATAATATCCTGGGGTAAAGATGAAAGTGAAGAGTCTGAGGATATTATTGTGATATAAGATGGGTAAAAAGATTTTGTTTTCTCCTGTAGGAGGTACTGATCCAATATCTGAAAATAACTATAGAGATGGTTCTATGTTGCATATATGCAGACATTATAAGCCAAATAAAGTTATTTTATATTTATCTAAGGAGATGGCTGAAAAGCATCATAAGTATAATCCATATGGCTATTGCATAGAGAAATTAGCTGAATTACAGAATAGACATATAGATGTGGAATATATAGAACGTAATGAATTAACTAAAGTACAAGAGTTTGATTACTTCTATAAGGATTTCAGAGATATATTAATGGATATTATGGGAGATATGGATGAAGATGATGAATTCCTTTTAAATATATCTTCTGGTACACCAGCAATGAAGAGTGGGTTAGTTGTATTAAAGACATTAGGAGAATTACCTTGTCGTACAATACAGGTTGTAACACCAACAGGTAAACTTAATGAACATTCTCATAAAGAAAATGATTATGAGACTTTATGGGAATTAGATGAAGATAATAACCCAGATGCTGCAAATAGATGTATAGAAGTAGAATGTCCTACATTAGCTATTATTAAGAAAGAAGAGATTATTAAGAAGCATATAGAAGCTTATGATTATTCTGCAGCATTACAAGTAGCGAAGACTATTAAGAAGAGTGCTATGGAAAAAGGTTATTATTCTTTGATTGAAATGGCTAAGTATAGAGAATCATTGGATTATAAGAAAGCATTAGAGATATCTTTAAAGGAAAAGGCTTATTGTTTTCCTGTAAAGGATGATAAAGGTATTAAATTATTTGAGTATGCATTAAATATTGATGTAAAGAGAAGAAGACATGAATATGCAGACTTTATTAGATCTATTACGCCTTTATTTGTAGACTTGTTTGAATTGGTATTAAAACATGAAACAGGCATTGATATTAATAAATACTGTAGAATAGAGAAGAAGAAAAAGCATTCTATGCGTGTATGGGATTTAGATAAACTAAAGGGTAGTGATGTCTTGAAATCATTGAATAATTACTATTTAAATGGTTTTAAAGAAGGTCCTATCTATTCTGAACCATTGGTTGTATTATTGAATGATTTCATACCTAGTAGTAGAAAAGAAGCAGCAAATCTCGTTTCAGATCTACGTAGTGTAGAAGGTAATATTCGTAATATTACAGCACATGAAATGGTTTGTGTTACAGATGATGTAATAAAGGATAGGACTAACTTCTCTTCTAATGCGATTATGAAAAAGATAGAGAAAGTATTTAGTTATACAGATTTAGATATTAAGGATGAATACTGGAATAGTTATAATTTGATGAATCAGTTGATTATTGAAAGAATTGATTAATTAAAGTATGATAAGAGTGTTCTTGATGATATAGAACACTCTTATCTATACTTTTTGCCACGCTGCTGATAAATACTGGGAAAAATGAAGGTTTTGTAGGAAATCCTATGGTTATGATTTCTAAAGCAGTTTTGCCACGCATTTTGGTTATTTTAAGTAGTGTTTATCAGGGTTTTGTAGGTAAGATTCATAATAGTTAACCCCTGCTGGGGACGGAAACAATACAACTGCATTTTCAGTAAGGTCATTGTAGTACAATTCATAATAGTTAACCCCTGCTGGGGACGGAAACTCTGAAGTAATAGTAAGCGTTAGGTCATCACTATTTATATTATTCATAATAGTTAACCCCTGTTGGGGACGGAAACGCTTGTATAGTTTCCCATTCTTTAGGTGTTATCTGTATAGTATTCATAATAAGTAACCCCTGTTGGGGACGGAAACTTTTCAACCTCTTTTCGTCTATTTTTCGACTAACTATTCATAATAAGTAACCCCTGTTGGGGACGGAAACTCATCACGCTTTATGTATTGATGGATTACTGCATATTTAAAAAATTCATAATAAGTACCCCTTCAGGGGACACAAAAAATAAAAACATCCCCTAGAGAATGTTTTATTTAACAATCTGACAATGTTCAGTCACCCATGGAGTACTTAAACATCTCATTTCATTGTTGAAGTTAATGTATAGTTTTCTTTTATCATCAGAAATACTATTCACAATACCAATACCATATGTAGGGTGAATAACCATATTTCCTTGTTTAATAGATTCAATCTGTGAATCTAGTTCTTTTTGTTTATTTTCCATATGGAGATTAATCTCTTCTACTTTTGGATTATAAAGCCTTGAAGGTAATGCTCCAATCTTTCGACAACAAGCTTTCCATGAAGCACCATGACTTGAATTACCATTAAACATATAATCCATATAATGCGCATATTCATGCCTGATTACATCTAAAGCAGATGCTTCTGACCATTCAGGATTCCCAAAATAAAACAATGAGAAATGAAACTTCTTTGGTTTCTTATTAATAGTGTCAATATAGAAACATCCTAATGTATGTTTAGCTTTCCCAAATGTGATAGGTAAATCAGCCCCATGTAGTCCAGTCATACTATCTAGCTTTTTAAATTCTTCTCTAATTCTTTCTTCATCCCATACTTTATTCGACATTTTACTCAACTCCTTTACTCATAATGTAAGGGAGTATTTTTTTCCCTGTTTTAGTAAGAATAGGGTTTTATATTCAACAAAAATGGGAAAAATAACTGGACATACATTATAAGTGAGGACGGTGATAACAATGAAATATGAAACATTAGATAAAATGGAATCAAAAAAAGAAATAGAAGAATTGAATAGTATTAAATACAAAGGATTAAATCACCCTTTATTTCTGACTCGTTTACATGGAATTACTCATGCATTAGTCTATGGATCACAACGAATGGAAGATTATACAAAGCAACATAAGTGTATGTTTGATAAGTATATTAGTCAGAACATCAAACTCTATCATGACAAAATATATCAATATCATATCAAACGTAGTAAATATGTAATGAAATTCTCTCGTGAGTTTGTTAGAAAGAGTGATGATTACAATTCTAGAAAAAACAAAATGTCTAAATATTTGTTCAAGATACGTTTGTACACTAAACTTATTGAAATTGTACAGCAACATTGTTTAGATGAAATTATGATTACTAAACATGCACTTCTGTTAAAGATTGATACTTATTATAATGCTGGTAATTTATTTTTGGGTAAACATATCACTTATGATCCAAATATGTTTGATGAGTCTATAGAAAGATTTAAACATTTAATGATGTCAGATGAAGAGAGTATCAATAATAAGTTAATGAAAGTATATGAGGGAGTAGACGAAGAAAACTTAAATTAGAATAACAGATCATAGATGGTGAGAACTATATATGAGGATAGTATGGATAAATTGTAGTCCATCTATCCTCTTTTTTATAGGATTCAATTATTTGAAAAAGAATGTGTAAAAAGAGGGAAAAATAAAAGGACATACATTATAAGTGAAGGTTGGTGATGCAAAAGGAATATGAGCCATGAATGTTTTATAGAAATCTTAATCTAGAGGAGGAATACGTATGAATAGTTTTTTAAGTGAATATCTAAGTAAGTATATGAGAGGAGTAAACAGTATTGAAAAGTACATAAAAGAAAAATATGCTTATCAGAGAATATACGATATCTATAAAAGTGAGTTTGGGGAAAGTCATCCGGTTACATTAATTGCATTGAATGATCTTGCTGATTTTTATAGAAACATGGGAGAGTTCAACAAAGCATTGGAATTACATGAAGAAGTTTATGTGAGAAGAAGGGATGTTCTAGGTGAAAAACATCCAGATACACTATTAGCACTAGCTGATCTAGCAGACTCTTATTCTGATTTGGAAGATTATAACAAGTCATTTGAACTAAAGAACATAGTTTATAATGCGAGAAAAGAAATTCTAGGAGAGAAACATCTAGATACACTCACAGCACTTGCCAGTCTAGCAAGCTCTTATTCTGATTTAGAAGATTATAACAAGGCATTTGAACTAAAGAATACAGTTTATAATGCGAGAAAAGAAATTCTAGGAGAGAAACATCTAGATACACTGACAGCACTTGCTGATCTAGCAAGTTCTTATTCTGATTTAGGAGATTACAACAAGGCATTTGAACTAAAGAACATAGTTTATAATGCACGTAAAGAAATTCTGGGAGAGAAACATCCAGATGCACTCACAGCACTAGCTGATCTAGCAAGCTCTTATTCTGATTTAGGAGATCACAATAAGACGCTAGAAATGAGAAATACAGTTTATAGTGCACGTAAAGAAATCTTAGGGGAGAATCATCTAGATACACTAACGGCACTTGCTGATCTAGCAGACTCTTATTCTGATTTAGAAGATTATAACAAAGCAAATGAACTACATAACGTAGTTTATATTGCAAGAATAGAAATTCTAGGAAATCAGTATCCAGAAACATTAAAAGCACTTAGCAGTCTGGTCCATACTGATCTTATTTTATCGGAAAACAATGAGATTGATTAATCCTTCTTAATACGTTATAGGGTGAAGGAAGTCTGGTGATGCAAAAGGAAAACAAATCATAGAGTTTTAAATAACCTGCCTATTGTGCATTCAAATAATGCCTCCTCCTTTTGTCATAAAGTATAACCTAAGTAACAGATTTACTCAAAACACTTTAGGCAGGATTTATCTCTATTAGTCTAATTAAACAATGAATAATGAAAAATCTAAAGAAAGGTAATCAATCAATGGATTGATTAGTATATAAGCTTATGGATCATATCATTCAGTTTTTATTAATATATTTAATTATTCCTATGTTTGGGCCTTGGATTGCGAGTACGGTTTCAAATTTGATTACTACATTTGTATCATATATGCCGTCAATTGTCCTATTATCAGGACTAGGTGCTATTATTAAATTTACATACAAATAAAATAACCTCTTGAAAAAGCCTTTGTATTTGACTATTCAAACACAAAGGCTCTTTTCTTTTTCTATACAAAGCAAGTATTTGTATATGTTATAATGGTGTTAATCGGTGGTAATCCTATGAATGCATACTTAAGAATAGAAGAATATAACGATAGCTGTACTGCTACAGAAAAGATGATAGCTGACTATATCCTGCATGATTCTGCAGCAGCTATCATTCATTTCTTAAAGAAAATAGGTTTTATAGAGTTCAGTGATATAAAGATGAACATTGCTCAATTTACTAAAGAAGAAAAACAACAAGAAGTAGAGTGGAGTAGTTTTTGCTTTTAATATGCTTGTTTCATTTATTGATTTTAGAGAAGAAGAAATTCTTATTACATTTATATTGGTTGCAGCTATTTTTATTGGACAACAGGCATATGAAGGTATTGCAGTTCAGAACAATATTTCAAATATAGCACATAACGTTGGTGGTATAGTTGGTGCAATAATTGGATATGGGTTAAATGTGAAAGCGAAATATGGATTTAACAAATAGGAATGCTTAGTGTAAATGTAAAATGAATAAGGGGTGTTGATATGAGAAAAATAATTATACTGCTTCTTTGCTTGGTATTAGTAAGCTGCGGTACAACAAATAAATCAAAAAGTACAATTAAAGACACATTAGAAAATAGTTTCTTTGGAGTAAAGAAAAAGGTAAAAGAAAAGTTGATTTATAAAAAAGATAAAAGTATTAATTCTTTTTTGAATAAATATAACGAAATTAATGATCCAGA
>JABLTL010020442.1_pt1 | contig 26187 bp, 25 predicted proteins | sample 7160151 | NCBI WGS metagenome assembly JABLTL01 (sample SAMN14651223, study PRJNA627086) | human gut metagenome | isolation source: feces | host: Homo sapiens
GCCATAGGGCGCGCCGCCGGAAGGCTGGCCATCTCGACGGGGGGAGTCGCAGAAGTAGACGTTATCCGTCACGACCTCCGCCGCCACCCGGCGATTACCATCCCGGTCCGTGTAGTCACGCATCTGCAGGCGGCCTTCCACCAGCATCATACGGCCTTTGGTAAAGTAGCGGGAGACAAACTCCGCTGTATTGCGCCAGGACACGACGTTGATAAAGTCTGCATTCTGGGCATTGGGGTCTTTGCTCTTGTAACCCCGATCCACAGCCAAACGATAGGATGCCACCGGCGTCCCCTGCTGGGTGTGGCGCAATTCGGGGTCTGCTACCAGCCGACCCTGCAGAAATACCTTGTTAAGCACTAAAGCGCCTCCTTATTCGGGCTGTTCGACCACGATGGCGCGGATAATGCCGTCGGTAATGTTGTAAATACGGGTCAGTTCTGCGGGGAAATCAGTCTTGGACTCAAAGGTCATCAGGACGTAGTAACCCTCGTTCTTGTGGTTGATGGGATAGGCCAGACGGCGCTTGCCCCATTCGTTCACTTCACCCAGGGTTGCATTCTGCTCCACCAGGGTCTTGAACTTTTCCACGATGGCTGCGGTTGCCTCATCAGTCAGAGTAGAATCAACGACGAAAATAGTTTCGTACTTACCACCGAGTTTTGCCATGTTTTTGCACCTCCTTATGGACATATGTCCTCTGCTCTCTGGCAGAGGAAAGGGATGCCTGCATCTATTGCAGACTTAACTATTTTACCATAAAACAGCGATTTGTCAAGGATTTTTTCCGGTTCCGCGCCTTTTCCTCCGATCCTCGCCCTTTGATTTTCTCCAGCCTACCACAAAGGGTGGGTCAAAAACCGGACAGGCAGGCGTCAGATCTCGCTCAGCCGCTCCTGCCGCATCAGGTCACGCAGAGCTGGGATACGGGGCAGCACCCGCAGCAGCAGCGTCCCCACCAGGCCGCAGGCGGCCGCTTCTCCAATGCCTACGGTGAGGCCGTTCCACGCCCAAGCGGCGAAAAAGGCCGAGCCGAAGCCGTTGGTCTCAAACCAGGCGATCTCCGCGCCAACGATGACCATGTTGCACAGCACCGGCGGGATGGGCGCCATCCAGCGTTTGGAGACCCGCGCGGTCCACAGGGCGGCGATAAACGTGGCCAGGGTGCCCATGATCCAATCCAGGGCGTAGGGAGAGCCGATGAGGTTGGAGAGGAAACAGCCCAAGGTCAAGCCGGGGATAGCCTCCGGGCAGAGCCACGCCAGCACGGTCATCCCCTCCGCCAAGCGGAACTGGATGGGGCCATAGGACAGGACGGGCAGGGCCAAGGTCAGGACGGTGTAGAGGGCGGCGATGACCGCGCCCAGGCAGAGTTTTGCCATCTGGTTTTGTTGTTTCATATGTAGTTGCCTCCATTTTGGTATTTAGAGTATGGCGCTGTTTCGCGCCACACAGCAGCACAGGGCGGTACTTGTCCCTGGCCGGTTGGACCGGGTTTGGAAACCAGTCGAGGCTATTGTAACCCTTTGGGGCGGGGTTTGCAATCGGCGTTTACACAGAAAACAGACGCAGGAGCGCCTGTTTTCTACAAAACCATGTTCTTTTTCAGATCCATGGCGCCACCGCCCCCAACAGCACTAAGACAGCGCCGGCGAGCATGGCCCCGTACTGGTACAGCCATCCACGGGCGGCACAGCGTCCCAGCGCACTGCCCAGGAAGATAGCCAAGACAGTGATGACGCAGTTGCACAGGGCGGCACCCCAAGCGTTGCTGCCTGCCAAGCCTGCGCCTATGCCCAGGCCCATATTGTTCCCTGCCAAGGTCAGGGAGAGCATCAGGCACTCCCCCCACTTCACCGGCATCGGCTTCGCCTCTGGCACCTCCTCCCGCAGGGCGTCGATCATCATCCACACGCCCATGGCGATGAGCAGGGCGCCTCCTGCCTTTTTCGCCGTCAGCACGGTCAAACAGCCTGCCGCCCAATGGCCCAGCGTCAGTGCCAGCCAGGTGGCTGCTGTGGTCACCACACCGATGACCACCACCGCACCTAAGGTAAACCGTCTGCGCCGCAGGCTCCAGCCCATGGCCAATAAAGCCGTATCCAAGTTGGCGGTCAGCAGCACGCAGATCAGCGAGATCCATTCGCCCATTTTGCACTCCTCCCCTAATTCTTCCGTCTTGCGGCAGATTGCCGTTGTGTCAGACTATGACCAGGGGGCGGATTCTGTGAAAGTGCGGTGGAAAACCGGTTCCCTCAGCGGGTGGAATATGCTATACTAAACCCTGTATTGACCAAATCGGAACAACAGGAGGAATCCCCCATGCCGTCCGCAAAAGAAGAATTCATTCAGATCTATCGAGCCAACATCACCCGCCCCGGCGCTGAGGAGCTGCTGGACTACTTGGAGCACAAGAGCGACTTTTTCATCGCCCCCTCCTCCGCCCGGTTCCACGGCAGCTACGAGGGCGGTCTGTGCGAGCACAGCGTGAACGTATACCACTGTTTGGTGGACTATCTGGCCCGGGAACGGGTGCAGGAGCTGTACGGGATGGAGTACTCGGCGGAGACGGTGGCCATTGTGGCGCTGCTCCACGATCTGTGTAAGATCGGCTGCTATAAGCCGGGCACCCGGAACGTGAAAGGCTCGGACGGCAAGTGGAAATCGGTGCCCACCTATCAGTTTGACGACCCCATGCCCTATGGACATGGGGAGAAGAGCGTGTACATCGTCAACGGCTATCTGCGTCTGACCCGGGAGGAGGCCTTCGCCATCCGCTATCACATGGGCTTTTCCGGTGACGAGGACAAGCGCAACGTGGGCAAAGCCTTTCAGATGTATCCGCTGGCCTTCGCCTTGAGCACCGCTGACTGCGAAGCCACCTATTTCCTGGAGGGCAACCCCTCCTGACCCGCCCAAATCCCACAGAGAAAGGACGAGACAACCATTTCATGAACCTGCACGAAGAACGCCTGAGCGGCAAGCACATTTTTAAGGGTCGCGTCATCGACCTGGAAGTCGATCAGATCCGCCTCCCGGACGGACACGACAGCATTCGGGAAGTCATCAACCACCCCGGCGGCGTGGCCATCGCCGCCCTGAACGAACGGGATGAGCTGCTGATGGTGCGCCAGTTCCGTTATCCCTTCCACTCTGTCCTGCTGGAGCTGCCTGCCGGTAAGCTAGAGCCGGGGGAAGTGCCCCTGGAGGCTGCCAAGCGGGAGCAGAAGGAGGAGACAGGGACCCAGGCGGAGGAGTACATCTCCCTGGGCAAATGCTACGCCACTCCCGCCTACTGCACGGAGCAGATCCATCTATGGGCTTGCCGGGTGACCGCCTTTGGAGAGCAGCATCTGGACGAAGGGGAGTTTTTGGAAGTGGTGACCGTTCCCCTGGAACAGGCCGTGGAAATGGTGCTCAACAACAAGATCCCCGACGGGAAGACCCAAGTTGGGATTTTAAAGACATATGTTCTGGTGAAAGGTGGCAAACTGTAAGCAGTTTTCGCAAAAGGAGCTGCCGCCTATGAACCATCGTCGTCTGACGGATTTGACCGCTGTCCTTGCCGGGACAGCGGTTTTTTTCACCATCCTGGCCGCCGCAGGCACAAAAAAAGCCGCCCAGGCGGTGTCTGGGACGGTACGCACTGCCGCTGTGGTCTGCACGGGGGCGTTCTGCTATGATGCGCCCCAAACCTTGTCGGCGGCGGATTTTTGCGACTTTGACGGTTCGGGTGCGGTGACCCAAGGGGCGGTGATTGGTTTTTCGCAGCTGGTGGAGCTGTCGGTAAACGGATTACAGGAAGGGGCGGGAAAGGGCGTTGCCAACTATCAGGTGCTGGAATCGGCGCTGTCTTTTGTGGCACGGTTTACCCAGCGGGAGCGTTATGCGGACACCCTGTTCCGTCTGACCCTGCCGCCGGGGATATATGAGATGGACGGCCAGGGGGAACCGCTGCATCTCTATCAGAACACCTGGCTATCTATGCAGGGGGTGACGCTACGGAAGAGCGACAGTGACTGTTCTGCCCTGCTGCGGAACACGCCGTCAGGAAGCGCCTATGCCGGGTACGAGGCCAACTCCAATCTGGTGCTCACCGGCGGGGTGTGGGAGGTGCCGCTGGAGCATTTCGACGCCCGCTCGGAGGAGGATCGTTTCTCTGTCCTCCGGTTCGGCCACTGCCGGAATGTACTCTTGGCTGGGGTCACGGTCTCTGGGTGTGTGAATGGGCATCATTTGGAGCTGTGCGGGGTGGAAAACTGTTCGGTAGTGGACAGCACCTTTCATGGGTATTTGGACACGGAGTATCACGGCAAGGGGGACAAAAAGGAGGCCATCCAGCTGGATGTGGTCAACAACCGCTGGGTAGCGCCTGGGTTTCCGGACTTTGACGACACCATCACCCAGGACGTCCTCATTTATGGCTGCACCTTCCGCAACCTCTGCCGGGGCATCGGCGGGCACAACGCCGTCTACGGCCGCAGCTACACCAATCTCGCCATCCAGCACAACACCTTCACTCACCTGTCCGGAGAAGGAGTGTACGCTCTGAACTACGCTCACGCCGACCTCTCCCACAACCAAATGAAACAGGTGGCCGGCGGCGTCACATTGCTGGCGCTCACCGACCACCCGGATGATGCGTATTACGCCCCTGCACAGGGGGATTTACCTGCCTTTGACCAACTCCCCGTTCAGTCCCACCTCCTGTCTGTGACAGACAATCAGATTGAGGTCGCCGACGGTTCGGAACCTGCCATCACGATTTCAGGCGGGGTCTATGGGGACGCTCAATTTGCCGATGCCTATGGGGGCAGGACGTTTTGGATAGAGGATGTGACCTTGGCACGGAACCAGGTCATGAGTGGGCATATCGTGCAAAGCTATGTGCGTGATTAGACCAGGAGGGCGTAGTTGCGGATGTTCTGATAGCGGTCAAATTTCATGCCCACCTCCGGAACGATGCCGCAGAAGGTGAAGCCGAATTTGTCGTGGAGCCGCTGGCTGGCCTCGTTGCCATCGGTGATGACCGAGACCACCAGGTGGGTGCGGTCGTCCGCTCTGGCCATGTCCAGGATGGTCTCCATGAGGACGGAGGCGACCCCTTTGCCTCGGCAGGAACGTGCCACGTAGATGGACAGCTCTACCGAGGAGCGATAGGCTTCCTTCTCCCGGTAGTCGGACAGGCTGGCGTAGCCTGCCACCTTTCCGTTCTCCGTCTCGGCGGTCAACAGGGGGTGGTTGTCCACGTTGTGGTGGGCGAACCATTCGCGCCACTCTGCCATAGTCCTGGGGTTCAAGTCCAGGGTGGAGATGCCGTGGAGGACTTCGTCGTTGTAGATGTCCAGCAGGGCGGGCAGGTCTCTTTCTTCTGCGATTCGGATATACACAAGGCACCCTTCCTTTCTATGCTTGTCAAACGAGGGAAAATCTGTTATACTATCATCTAAACTCAGACGCGTTTGAGCACCTTCCGCAAACAAGGCTTCCTTGTCTGCGGATTTCTTTTTTTCAGGAGGTTTTTTCTATGTGGAATTACATTTGGCCCGTCCTGTTGGTGGTGGGCGCCAACACCTTTTATCACATCTGCTCCAAGAGCACGCCGGACAACGTACAGCCCTTTGCCACCCTGGTGGTAACCTATCTGGTATCGGCAGCGTGCTGTCTGGTGCTGTTCTTCGTGACCAGCCCGGACAAGAACCTGCTCCACGCCTGGAAACAGGTAAATTGGACGGCCTTCGCGTTCGGTCTGTGCTTAGTGGGGTTGGAATTTGGCTATATCCAACTCTACCGCGCCGGTTGGAGTGTGAGCGTCGGCCCCTTGGTGTGCAACATCACCTTGGCCTGTGTGCTGTTGGTGATCGGTGTGCTGCTGTATAAAGAAGTCCTGCACCTGCCCCAAATCCTGGGGATGCTGCTGTGCGTGGCAGGGTTGGTCTTGATTAACCGGTGATCTAGTCAAAGGCCAGTGCCAGGTAGCGGTTCTGTCCTTGATTCCAACGGCGCCGGGTCTCCTTTTCCAGCCACTGCACCACCCCGAAGGGTTTCGGCGTTCCGGGCAGGACGGTGCGCACCAGGGCGTGGTCTGCGTTCAGGGCGGTCAGAACGGTCTGGGCGGCTTCCGGCAGCTGGTGCGCCAGCAGCTCCTTCAAGATGACGCTGCCGCCCCAGCACTCTGCCGCGGCCACGCCGTCGCCAATGCGGTACAGGCCGCCGCCGCTGGCGTCGCAGAGCATCTTTTGCCAAGTCAGGCTCTCTAACGGGTAGCTGACGTGGCTGGTGCCCTGCAAAAACCGTTCCCGCAGCACCTGATAGGTCTCCACGTCACACCGCTCCGCTCTTTGCCGGGGCGGTGTTTTGGTTTCCCGGGAAATCTCGGTCTCCCAGGTGAAACAAGCCGTTTCATAGCCCAGGCTTTCGTAGAACCGGAACAGGGACGGCTCCCCCGGCACCATCACCACGGCTTTGGCGCCTGCTTTCCGCCCTTCTTCCTCCGTCCAAGCCAGCAGGGTGCGTCCGTATCCGCGGCTCTGGCCGTCGGGGTGGGTGCAGAAGGCGTAGACGTACCACATGGGCACGCTGTCCCCCTCCGGCAGGGTCATTTCCTGGGAAAAGGCCAGGAGCATGGACTGCACCACGCCCTCCGCCTCCAAGAGCATCCCGTGGGACACGGCGCCGCCCTGGTCAAAGCACAGGTCGAGATACGCCTGCTCGTCCCCAAAGCACCGCCGCCACAGCTCCTGCATCCGAGGGGCGTCGGCGGGTGTGGCACGGCGGAGGGTGATGCCTGCACTCACTGGAGGGTCTCCCCTTCCTTTAGCTCGGCGATATACTTCTCCAGCAGCAAGTCCGGGTGGTAGCTGAGCTTGGCCTTGCGCAGGTTCTCCTCGCCCATGTCGTCCTCCCGGTTCAGGTAACGGATCTCTGGATGATTTTTCCGAATCCAGCGGGCGAACTCCCGGTTAATCATGGGGTAAGCGCCCTGAATCTCGCTGTAAGCCTTTTCAAAGAACACGTCATAGGTGTCCCCGCCCAGGCTCTTGCCTGCAGTGAACGCCACCGGTTTGCCCCCTGCTCGGAGCAGCAGCCCTTCCAGGCCCAGCTCCTGCTGGTGGATGAGACAGCGGCGGAGGGCTTCGCAGCCCTCGTGGGCGTTCCAGTCCTCGTGACCGGCGGCGGCAGCGGCGTCCTCCCAGTCCTGGTTGAGCCGGATGCACTCGGGCAGGTTTTCGGCGCTGATCTCCTCCACCGTCCAGTCTGGGTAGTGCTCCTCAAAACGGTGGATGTGATTGCGCTTGGCGTGGAGCTTTTTGCCGGTCAGGTCGGCCAGGCGGTCGATGTCATAGCAATAGTCAAAGCCGTCCCGGGCCAGGGTAAACGTAAATTTCCCAGGGTACAGCTGTTCCAGACGGTCTTTCTCCTCCTCGGTCAGGGAGTAGAAGCTCAGGGGCTTGCCCTGTGCCTTGGCGTCCAGCTCCAATGCCTGGAGCATGGGGCGGATGTCCCCCTTGCCGGCCGGCCAGAAATAGCGGGGGCCAGCACAGCGGACGGTCAAGTAGCCTGCATAGGCGGTGATCTCCTCGTGGAAGGCGTCCCGCCAGGCGAAGATATTGGTAAACGCATACTCACAGCAGCGGTAACCGGAGGGGAGGAAGTAGGAGTCCACCAAGTCCCGATCCGTCAATTCTGGTGTGAAAAACTGAATCATAATGGGTGTTTGCCTTTCTCTTTGTAGTTTTATCGTCATTTCAAACGGATTAGAGCTATTATACCGCCTGCCAGGTAGGTTGTAAACTCCCCCTTTTCCAGGATTTCATCCGCCCCGCCCGCCCTATTTGACAGGTTGCACAATTCCAACGGGGAATTTTTACGGGAAATTCCTGAAAAAAAGCAGAAAAGGATGTGCATTTTTTCTGTCAAGATGTTATAATAGAACAACATAGATGCTACTCATGCAAGGGGGTCGAGTCCAATGAATTACTGTGACAGCGCCGTTGTCTTTGTTGCCCGGGAACCAGGCAGCGCTTCTCAACCGCTTCTGCTGCAGAATCTGCTGTTCTCTCCTGCCGCCCTTTGGCTGTGCCGGAGCTTGCAGTTGTCTGGAGTGGAGCGGTTTTTTGTCGTTACAGAACGGGAATTTTTGGATAACTGCGCCGCCTGCTTCCCCCAGACTGCACACATCCTCCCCTTTGACCACCCCCAGCTCAACGACGCCCTCCAGGCTTTCGTCTCGGTGGCGGAAGGCAAGGTGCTGAGCATCACCCAGCCCGTCTGGCTCTCCTTCGCCGCCGGTCAGGAGCTGGCACAGGCGGAATACCTGACGCCTGCCGGAGCGCCCCTGGGCATCTACCGGGTGGAACCGGAAGCCCTGGCACGGGACGGCATCGACGCTGCCTTCCAAGGGGAAGTCTACGCCCCCGCGCTGGACACCTCCCCCATCGCCCTGCCCTTCCACACCCCGGCAGAGCGGAACCAGGCGCAGTTCTGCGCTCGGATGGATAACCTGTGCCGCTGGCTGTCCTTGGGTGTGGAGACCCTGGACATGAACGCGGTGTACATCGACATCGACGTGGAGATCGGCTCCGGCACACTGCTCCTCCCCGGCACCATCCTGCGGGGCAGGACGGTCATCGGCGAGAACTGCGAGATTGGGCCCAACACCATGATCCGGGACTGTGTGCTGGGTGACGGCTGCATCGCCAACGCCAGTCAGCTCAACGAGGCCCGGTTCGGCAATGACGTCAACATCGGCCCCTTCGCCTATGTCCGTCCCGGCAGTGTGGTGGCGGACGGCTGTAAGGTGGGCGATTTCGTGGAGCTGAAGAACTCCACCCTGGGCGAGGGCACCAAGCTGCCTCACCTGATCTACGTAGGCGACTCCGACGTGGGCGCCCACTGCAACTTCGGCTGCGGCAGCATCACCTGCAACTACGACGGCAACTACAAATACCGCACCACGGTGGGAGACAACGCCTTCATCGGCTGCAACACCAATCTGGTCTCCCCCTGCCAGGTGGGCGATGGGGCATACACCGCCGCTGGCACCACCATCACCGGCCGCGTCCCGGCAGACGCACTGGCCATCGGCCGGGTGGAACCGGCCACCAAACCGGGTTGGGCAAGACGGCATCGCGCCAAGAAGTCCAAACCCTGATGTTACTTTGTTGATCTGGCGGTGTTGTTCCGCCTGACGATGCTTCCTTTTATATCGTATATCAAACCCCTCAAACAATTCTAGGAGAAAAATGAAGACAGGAGAGATAAAGCTCATGATTTCCCACGGTAAAGACATCAAAATTTTCTCTGGCAATTCCAATCCCGAACTGGCCAAGGCCATCTGCAAGGAACTGGGTCTGCCTCTGGGCGATTCCGAATGCGGCAACTTCTCTGACGGTGAGACCTTCGTGTCCATCTATGAGACTGTCCGTGGCAGCGATGTGTTCATCATCCAGTCCACCTGCGCCAACGGCGTCAAGGGCGATCCCGACTATCGTTCCGTCAACGACCAGGTCATGGAACTGCTCATCATGATCGATGCTATGAAGCGCGCCTCCGCCGGCCGCATCACCGCCGTCATCCCCTACTATGGCTACGCCCGCCAGGATCGTAAGACCAAGCCCCGTGACCCCATCTCCGCCAAGCTGGTGGCCAACCTGCTGACCAAGGCAGGCGCTGACCGTGTGCTGACCATGGACATCCACTGCAACCAGATCCAGGGCTTCTTCGACATCCCCATGGATAACCTGCTGGGCAACTCCCTGTTCGTGGACTACTTTGCAGAAAAGTACGCCGACTGTCATGAAGACACCATGGTCGTCTCCCCCGACGTTGGCTCCGTCGCCCGCGCCCGTGCCTTTGCTCAGAAGCTGAACATGCCCATGGCCATCGTGGATAAGCGCCGTCAGAAGGCCAACTCCTCCGAAGTCATGAACATCATCGGCAACGTGGAAGGCAAGCACGTCATCCTGCTGGACGACATGGTGGATACCGCCGGCTCCCTGTGCGGCGCTGCCAAGGCACTGATCGAAATCGGCCACGCAAAGAGCGTCGTCGCCTGCGCAAGCCACGGCGTCCTGTCCGGCCCCGCTCTGCAGCGGATCGAAGAATCCATGCTGGAAGAAGTGGTCTTCCTGGACACCATCCCCGTCCCCGCTCGCCTGAAGAGCGACAAGATTCACTATATCTCCGTGGCAAAGGTCTTCGCCGAAGCCATCAGCCGTATCTATCACGACACCTCCATGTCCGCCATGTTCCGCTGATCGGCAGAAAAAGCTCTGTTTTTTGATACCTATGACCAACACGAGGGCTGTCGGGATTCCGGCAGCCCCCCTTTGACTATTCCGACATGGTGAGGTAACTGATTTATGTTTTTTTCCAGACGTTCCCGCCAGACCATCCAGTGGCTCCTGGTCTTTTTAGGCAACCCCGGCGACCGGTTTGACAACACCCGCCACAACATTGGCTACCACACCTGCGACGTCCTGGCCGACCGGGTGAAAAAGCGTGTCCAGCGGGTGAAGTTCAAGTCTTGGGTGGCCGACTTCGACTACGGCGGAGTCCGGGTGCTGGCCATGAAGCCCACCACTTACATGAACCTGTCCGGCGAGGCGGTGCGGGAGGCGGCTGCCTTCTACAAAATCCCGCCGGAGCGCATTTTGGTCGTCTGCGACGACATCTCTCTGCCCACCGGCAAGCTCCGTCTCCGCCGCAGCGGCAGTGCTGGCGGTCACAACGGCCTGAAATCCATCATCGCGCAGCTCCACAGCGACCAGTTCCCCCGTCTGAAGATGGGCGTAGGACAGAAGCCCCATCCCGACTACGACCTGGCGGACTGGGTGCTGGGCAAGTTCTCCCCTGCTGACGCCAAAATTACGAACGAGGCGGCGGAGCGTGCCTGCGACGCCATCGAGTGCCTGCTCTCCCAGGGCATGGACAAGGCGATGGCCAAATTTAACTGAGCGGACGGCTCTCGATGGCTTTTTCGTCCGAACCGTTTTACGCTATGGATACCATACGATCTTACCCCCGTAACCTGTGTTCCGGGGGTGTTGTCGTTGGGTTTTCACGCTGTTTTTCCCACGATTGAGGTACTGACCCATGAAAAAACTCACTGAAATCGTTATCAAACAACCGGAATTTCAAGAATTGCTGACCCAAGCGGAAGGCGGTCACTGTCCCGTAGCCGTCTCCGGCCTGTCCGGCGTCCACCGTGCCCACATCGCCGCCGCCATGCGGCAAGTCACCGGGTGCAGCGTGGTGCTGCTCTGCTCGGACGAGAAGGAGGGGGCACGGCTCCAGGCGGACTTGGCTGCGTTTACTGGGGAGCCGGTGCAGCTGCTGGCTGGGCGGGAGTTTGTCTTCTATGACGCCACTGCTTCCCGTCAGTGGGAGCACCGCCGCCTAGATTTGCTCTACGCCATGTCCCACGACAAGGCGCCCTTGGTTGTGGCTACGGTGGAGGGATTACTGCAACGCACCCTGCCGCCTGAACTGCTGGAACAGACGGCGCTGACCCTGTCCCTGGGGGACAGCTGCGACCTGGGACAGCTGTCCCGACGTCTGGTAGCCGCCGGGTACACCCGGTGCGACCAGGTGGAGGGGCCGGGGCAGTTCGCCCTCCGAGGCAACCTGCTGGACGTGTTCTCCCCGGCGGCGGAAGCGCCGGTGCGGACGGAGTTCTGGGGGGACGAAATTGACACCATGGGGCTGTTCGACCCCGCCACCCAGCGCCGGACGGAGAATATCTCCACCGCCGTCTTCCTCCCAGCCACCGAGACTCTGCCGCAGCTGGCGGAGGGCGGTGTGCTGGGTCTGTGCGGCGTGTTGGAAGAGGAAAAGATGAAAGTGGAGAAAGCGGCCAAGCGTGCCAAGGAGAAGGACCGGCAGCGGCTGCAGGACCTGTGGAACACGTTGGAGGAGGACAGCCGGAAGCTGGCTGACCCGTCTACCACTTTCTCTGCCGCTGACCGGTATTTGGATTTGATCTATCCCGATTTTGCCTGCGGGCTGGACTATCTGCCTCAGGACGCCTTTGTGTTTTGGTGTGAATCCGCTCGCTGTATGGAGTCCGGAAAAAACTACCATTGGCGGCTGTCCGAGGACGTGACCACCCTGACGGAAACGGGAATTTTGCGCTCTGCCCAGCTGGCATACTGTGCTGACCCCGGCAAGTTCGCCCAGCGGCTGGCAGATGCGTTTCCCGCCTTCTATTTTGACTCCTTCCTGACCTCCAGCTACCCCACGCCCCCCAGAGAAACAGTCACCTTCACCTGCCGTCAGCTCGCCGGCTTCGGTTCCAGCTTGGAGACCGCTGTATCCGACCTGAAGCACTATCAGAACATCGGCATGGCCACGGTGGTGCTCTGTCAGACCCAAGGGCGCGCCAAGGCGCTGGCCGACCTCTTGCGGGAACAAGGGGTCATCGCCCAGCTCAATCTGGATTTGACGGAACTACCTCAGCCCGGGTTCGCCACCCTAGCGGTGGGTGGTCTGTCCAGTGGCATGGAGTACCAAGGATATGCCGTCATCACCGAGGGGACGGCCCTCCACGGCAGACAAAAGAAGAAGACCACCAAGGCCAAGGCGGCCACCAACCGGCAGAAGATCCAGAGCTACAATGACCTGGTGCCAGGTGACCTGGTGGTGCATGAGAAATACGGCATCGCCCGGTTTGTGACCCTGTCCAAAATGCAGGTGGACGGGGTGGAGAAGGACTACATCCAGCTGGCCTACGCCGGGTCGGACACGCTGTATGTGCCGGCCACCCAGCTGGACTTGGTGAGCAAGTTCATCGGCGGGGGCGAGAACCCGGACGGGACCCAGAAGGCCAAGCTGTCCAAACTGGGCGGGACGGACTGGGCCAAGGCCAAGAGCAAGGCCAAGAAGGCCACCAAAGAGATGGCCAAGCAGCTCATTGCCCTCTACGCCCAGCGCCAGCGGCAGCCGGGATATGCTTTTCACTCCGACGACCCGTGGCAGCGGGAATTTGAGGACAAATTCCCCTTCCAGGAGACCGATGACCAGCTCCGCTGCGTCCAGGAGATCAAGGCAGATATGGAACGTCCTGTCCCCATGGATCGGCTGCTGTGCGGCGACGTGGGCTATGGCAAGACGGAGATTGCCTTGCGGGCGGTGATGAAGTGCGTGCTGGAGGGGAAGCAGGCGGCCATTTTGGTGCCCACCACCGTGCTGGCCAACCAGCACTTCCAGACCGCCACCCGGCGGTTCCAAGGGTTCCCGGTGCGCATCTGCGTGCTGACCCGGTATCAGAACAGCAGAAACTCCAAATCCATCCTCCAGGACACCGCCGAGGGCAAGGTGGACATCCTCATCGGCACCCATCGGCTGCTGCAAAAGAGCATCCAGTTCAAGGATTTAGGATTACTGGTCATCGACGAGGAACAGCGGTTCGGGGTCACCCACAAGGAGCGGCTGAAGGAGCTGGCCAAGCAGGTGGATGTGCTCACCCTCTCCGCCACCCCCATCCCGCGAACCCTGAACATGGCTCTGTCCGGCCTGCGGGATATGTCCGTCATCGACCAGCCGCCCCAGGACCGGCAGCCAGTACAGACCTACGTGCTGGAGCACAACTGGTCGGTGCTGATGGACGCCATCCGGCGGGAAATTGGCCGTGGTGGGCAGGTGTACTATCTGCACAACCGGGTGGAGACCATCGAGCAGACGGCCAGCAAGATTCGGGCGATGCTGGATGACGACTCGGTGGTGGTAGACATCGCCCATGGGCAGATGACCCAGGAGCAGATTTCCAGTGTCATGGCGCGGATGGTGGACGGCGAGGTTCAAATTTTGGTCTGCACCACCATCATCGAGACCGGCATCGACATCCCTAACGTGAACACCCTGGTCATCGAGGACGCCGACCGGATGGGTCTGGCACAGCTGCATCAGATTCGTGGCCGGGTGGGGCGTTCCTCCCGCCGCGCCTATGCCTATCTGACCTATCGGAGGGGCAAAGTCCTCAGCGAAGTGGCCACCAAGCGGCTGACGGCTGTACGGGAGTTCGCCGCTTTCGGGGCGGGGTTCAAGATCGCCATGCGGGATTTGGAAATCCGTGGGGCAGGCAACCTGCTGGGTCGGGAACAGTCCGGGAACCTGATGAGCGTGGGCTATGATATGTACTTAAAGCTGCTGGAAGAGGCAGTTTTGGAGGAGCGAGGTGAGACGCCGGTGCGGACGGAGGAAGTGACCGCCGACCTGGTCATCTCCGCCAACATCCCCTCTTACTACGTCCCTGCCGCGGAACAGCGGATGGACCTCTATCGCCGCATCGCCAAGATCCGCAGCGAACGGGACGCCGACGACGTGGTGGACGAACTCATCGACCGGTACGGCGACCCGCCTCGGGCGGTGAACAACCTGATCTCTGTGGCGCTGCTCCGCTCGGCGGCCAGCGACTGCGGGATTCAGGACATTGCGCAGAAGGGGCTGTCCCTCCGGTTTACGCTGAAGGACTTTGACACGCGCCAAATTACGAAGGTGAGTGATTTCCCCGCCTTCCGCAGCCGGGTGTCCATGACTTCGGACAAACAGAACCGGCCGGTGCTGGCGCTGAAATTAAAGGCCAAAGAGGATCCGCTGGTGTGGGCAAAGAAGCTGGTGCAGGAGTATGCCAACGCGACAAGCCAAAAAAAGGAAGGGTAATTCACAGAATTGCATTGCTTTTCCCCGCCATTGCTGATAGGATAGAGTCAGTTTCAAAGAAAAGGAAGGATTTGATCGATCATGTTGAAACGCATTTTGGCCGGTGGCCTAGCCGTCGTCATGGCCGTTGGGATGCTCACCGGCTGTGGTTCCTCCAACGGCAACAGCAGCGCTGGGACGTTGACCACCATTCCCGAAGAGGCAAAACAGGACATTATCAGCTATCTCACCGACGGCGCCATCTCCAGCGAGGAGACGGTGATGACCGTCAACGGCGTCGAGATCCCCGCCAGCGCCTATTTCTATCAGTGGGCTTACTATGCCGGCTACATGGCGTACTACTATCAGGGGAAGGATGAGACAGACACCTTCAGTCTGGACAAGGAGATCAACGGCACCACCTACAAGGACTATCTGCAAGAAAACACCCGTTCCACCCTCATCACCTCCGCCATCACCGCACAGAAGGGGCAGGAAGAGAAGCTGACGCTGTCCGCCGACGCCAAGAAGACCATCGAAAACCTGGCGGATTCTGTGGATGAGAACACCCGTCTGTACTACGCCACCACCCTGAAGGGAATGGAATTTCTGGACACCAACGCGGACTACAGTGACCAGCTCAAGGCGGCGCTGTTTGCCAAGGGCGGCGAGTATGAGATGACCAAGGAGACCCTGGCAGACTACCGGAAGGACAACGTGATGGCCGCCAAGCACATCCTGCTGCTGACCACCGGCAAGAGCGACGAGGAGAAGGCCAAGATCAAAAAGACCATTCAAGGGTATCTGGACAAAATTTTGGCCGACTCCGACCCCGCCTCCACCTTTGAGCAGTACATGAATGAGAAGTCCGAGGACGAGGGTCTTGCCACCAACCCGGACGGCTACACCTTCCTGCCCGGTGAGATGGTGGAGGAGTTTGAGGACGCGGTATCCAGCCTGAAGGTGGGCGAGATCGACCCGGAGATCGTGGAGACCTCCTATGGGTATCACCTCATCATGCGCATCGAGCCGGACATGGAGTCCATCGACGACGAAGACCTGAAGAACAAGTATGAGGACGAGACCTACAAGAAGGTGCTGGAGGATTGGACCAAGGACGCCAAGGTGGAGACCACCAAGGCGCTGGACAAGCTGGACATGACCAAGGTCTATGACAAGCTCACCCAGCTCCAGTCCGTCATCCAGTCCATCGCCCAGGCAGAAGCCGCAGCGGCACAGGCCGCCAGCTCCGGGAGCACGGCTTCTTAAGGAAATTGCCTGTCCTGTTGGCATTTTTCCTCACAAAATCGTAACATTTACCACAAGACAAACCGCCTCCTTTGTGCTATCCTGGCAGGAAGGAGGCGATTTTTTTATGAACCCTTGTCGCCTTGACTGGCAGACTGAATTTACAGATCAGATCGATGACCTGCTCCGTACCCAAGCAGTTCAAAATTTAAAATATTACTCCCACCATCACCGGGTCACCCGCTATGAACACGTGCTGCTGGTGGCGCAGCTCTCCTTCCGCATCGCCCGTGCCTGGGGGCTGGACAGCCGGGCGGTGGCACGCTCCGCGCTGCTCCATGACCTGTACCACGGCGGAAAGGACAGCAATTACTTACGCCACGCCCGGAATCACCCGCTGACGGCGCTGCACAACGCGCTGGAGGTGACTGAGCTGTCTGAAAAGGAGCAGAACATCATCGCAAGCCATATGTGGCCCCTCTGCGCCGCCCGTCCTCGAAGCTGGGAGGCGTGGTTGGTGAACGCGGTGGACACCCTGACCGCCTTTGTGGATGTGCTGGGCTGCAACGGGAAGCTGCGGAAGCGGGCTGGGCTGAACGGTGTGGAAGAGCAGGTACATAAACTGTGAAGGCGCAAAAAATCCCCTGGCCGCTGGCTATTGACAACGGGCAAGGGATTGCTTATACTGAATGTACGGAGGGCGCTGCCAACAAACGGTTCGTCCCCACGAAATATGTTACAAGAAGTAACCGCTGGTTTCGCAGGCTAGGCGGTTACTTCTTTTTTATGTTCCATGCTGCGATGAACAGACCCGCAAGTCCGATCAAAACCAACGTGTATGCAAACAAGTCGGAATAGGTCACCATAGGACAGCCCCCCTTTCCTGACGATCAGGGGACAAGAAGCGCCCCTGTCTAGCAGGGGACGAACCGCTTGCCGTTTATCGGCAGCGCCATAGACAGGATACCACAAGCCTCGACAAAAGGCAACTATCTTCCAGTTCAAAAAACGCTCTGAGCAAGCTCAGAGCGTTTTTTACACGGTCATTCAAATCATGCCTGCTTCAAATCCTCACCCAGGAGGTACTTTTTCAGCGGCACGTAGAGCACGGCGAAGACCACCAGGCTGACGATCATATCGGGGAGCATATAGCTGCCGTTATACAGGGCGGAGTAGAACCAGGGACTGGTCATGGTCATGCCAAAGAACTCGTCGGGCATATACTCAGCCCAGATGGTGGCGCCCACCACCCAATGGACCAAGAAGCGGGCCACAGAGCCGACCACGGTGCCGGCGAAGATGCTGTAGGGCTTTCCGGTAAAGATACCGGCCAGACCCAGGACGCCGAAGGCAATGAGATAATCGCCCAGCATGGACTGCCAGCCGATGGCGAAGCCGCCGTCCAGGAGCAGCTGGAGCAGGCCGAAGACGAAGGCACAGCCCAGGCCCTTCTTCCAGCCCCAACGGACGGCGAAAAAGAAGATGGGCACCATAGCCAGGGTGATGGAACCGCCCTGGGGCAGTTCGTACAGCTTCAGGTAGGCCAGGATCTGTGCCAGAGCCACCATGATCGCGCCCTCACAGAGCGCTCTGACGGAACGGTGTTGTGTTGCATTTGCTGCCATAAAAATACCTCCTTGTTGTAGGCAGGCGGGTAATGGCAGGAGCAGGAATGGTGGGAGAACAAAAAACGCCGCTCCTGTGGAACGGCGTCTCTGGTTCAGCGGTTGCGGCGGGGGACTTGTGTCTCTCGCCCGTGAATCCACTTCCTACGCCGGCGTAACCCGGATCAGGTTCTAGGGTGCTCAGAGCTGCGATTTGCTCGATCTCAGCCACAGATGCCTGCGGCGCCCCTGTGATTCTCTACAGCCTTTCGGCTTTTCCTCATGCTACCCTGTTTTCCCCCGTTTGTCAAGGTGAAACCTCGACCGGAGCGAAAAAAGAAACCGACTCCGGAACCAGGTCCGGAGTCGATCTCTTTTTTGCGGTTTTTCCGGATTCCCAGATCGGGGGCTGGAATCAGGTATACTTGGTGATGCCGTCCGCTGCCCACTCCGCCTTGGCGGACATGGTGATGGTGAATTTGATCCGGTTCTTTTCGCTGAACGCATCCAGCCAATCCAGGAACCGTTCCACCTGGGCCTCGTTATTGTCCCGAATGATCTTGGTCAAGTTATCCACAAAGACATGGGTAATATCATAGTTCCCTGCGTACATACCAGACAGGAAGCCCTTAAATGCTTCATAGCTGGGCAGTTCATACTCATTGGCCGCGATGAGGCGGATGTTATAGTCGATGTCATAGGTCAACTCGTTTTTCGGTTCAATACAAATCACGTTGCCGTGCTCGGTCTTTACTGCCGCGTTCGCCAAGTCGATCAGCTGCTTGGTCTTGCCGGAGCCTGTATCATCCATGATGACTCTTACCATGATTCGTCACTCCTTTTTCCGCTTTTCCCCGGGTGTTCGGGGGTGTGTAGTATTCTATCCTTAACTTTACCATAAGCGAGGGGATTTCGCAACAACAGAATCCATAAATTTTCTGTAAACACCACATTTACAGCCGCTTGCGCAGGGTCTCCCCCAGCTCCTCATAGCCAGGCTTGCCCAGGAGGGCGAACATATTCTTCTTGTACGCCTCCACCCCAGGCTGGTCAAAGGGATTGACCCCCAGGACATAGCCGGAGAGGCCGCAGGCCAGCTCGAAGAAGTAGAGCAGACCGCCCACGTGATAGGCATCCGCCTTGGCAACCTGGATGGTCAGGTTGGGCACGCCTCCATCCACATGTGCCAGTCGAGTGCCCAGTCTGGCCTGCTCACAGAGGAATTTCAGGTCTTTCCCGGTCAAAAAGTTCAGGCCGTCCAAGTTGTCCTTGTCCCCAGGCACCAGCACCTGGCCTCTGGGCTGCTCAAAATTCACGATGGTCTCAAAGAGCATCCGCTCCCCTTCCTGGATATACTGCCCCATGGAATGGAGGTCGGCGGTGAACTCGACGCTAGCCGGGAAGATTCCCTTGCTTTCCTTCCCCTCGCTCTCGCCATAGAGCTGCTTCCACCACTCGGCCATGAACCGGAAGGCGGAGTCATAGCAGCCTAAAATCTCGATCTTTTTGCCCGCCTGATACAGGGCGTTTCGGGCGGCGGCGTACTGCCAGACCGGGTTGTCCATCCCCGGCGTCTGGAAGGCGGCTCTGGCGTCAGCAGCGCCCTTTATGAGCTGCTGGATGTCGATGCCGGTGACGGCGATGGGCAGCAAACCCACAGCGGTGAGGACGGAATAACGGCCGCCTACGTCATCGGGAACCACGAAGGTCTCATACCCTTCCGCGTCGGCCAGGGTCTTGAGGGCGCCCTTGTGGCGGTCGGTGGTGGCGTAGATGCGCTTGGCCGCTTCCGCCTTGCCGTATTTGGCCTCCAGGGCGGCGCGGAAGATGCGGAAGGCCACAGCCGGTTCGGTGGTGGTGCCGGATTTGGAGATGACGTTGATGGAGAAGTCCCGGTCGCCGATCAGCTCCAAGGTCTCCAGAACGGCGTCGGTGGAGAGGGTGTTGCCAGCGAAGTACACGTCCGGGGTGGTCTTCTGTTTCAGGTTGTAGTTGGGGCTTTGGAGCAGCTCGATGACCGCTCGGGCGCCCAGGTAGCTGCCGCCGATGCCGATGACCACCAGCACGTCGGAATCCGCCTGGATGCGTTTTGCCGCCGCCTGGATGCGCTGGAACTCCGCCCGGTCATAGTCCACCGGCAGATCTCGCCAGCCCAAAAAGTCATGGCCCGCGCCGGTGCCCTTCCACAGGGTGTCCCAGGCCGCTCGCAGCTGGGGTTCCATGCCCTCCAGCTGGTGGGGCGGGAGGAAGGAATCCAGGGATGTACGATCTACGGTTACCATACTCATGCCTCCTTCTAATAAAGTGGAAATCCAATGTTATAGAAATTTTATCATTGCCCTGTGGAAAAAACAACAGCAATTCTGCCCATTTTTCTCCCTTAATCCGACCAAAAGAGGAACCGACAGCGCAGTTTCTGCCGGTTCCTCTATCTTTGTTCAGTTTCCCGTTGCCATCCGCCGCCACAGGCTGCCGAACATCCCAGAAAAGGTCAGCCGCGGCACCTGGGTCTGGGTCACCACGGGAATGGTCATCCGCTCCTTGCCGTCCACGGACACCACCAGCTTGCCCACTTCCTGCCCCTGGGTCACCGGTGCTTTCAAGGTCTCTTCCAGCTGTAACTCACTGGTCACCTTGCTCCGCTCTTCCTTCTTCACCAGCAGCTTGCCGGTCTGGGCCAGCGCCAATTCCACCTGTTCCGCCTGACCCAACTGGACGGGCAGGGCAGGCAGGGGCTGTTCTGGGGTCACGTCCGCTAGGGCGTACGCGCCGAAGCCGTAGTTTAAGAGGGCTTTGGCCGTGTTGAACCGCTCCTTGGAGGTGGGGCTGCCCAGCACCACGGCGATCAGCTCCATCCCCTCCCGGCGGGCGGAGGCAGAGATGCAATAGCCTGCGGCATCGGTGGAACCGGTCTTCAGGCCGGTGGCACCGTCGTAATAGTAGATGAGCTTGTTGGTGTTGGCCAGCTGGAAGGTGCCCTCTCGGATGGAGTCCATCCAGATGCCCACATAGTCCCGGATCAGGTCGTACTGCAGCAGCTGACGGCTCATGAGGGCGATGTCATAGGCGCTGGTCACGTGGCCTTCGGCGGGCAGGCCGTTGCAGTTGCAGAAGTGGGTGTCCTTCATGCCCAGCTCCTGGGCGCGACGGTTCATCTTTTCCACAAAAGCGCTCTCGCTCCCGGCAATCTGCTCCGCCAGCGCTACGGCCGCGTCGTTCCCCGACGCCACCGCCACGGATTTCAGCAGGTCATGGACGGACATCTGCTCCCCCTCCGCCAAAAAGACCTGGCTGCCGCCCATGGAGGCAGCATAGGCGGAGCAGGTGACCCTATCCTCCAGGTGCAGCTGCCCCTGTTCGATGGCTTCCACCACCAGCAGCATGGTCATGATCTTGGTCACCGATGCCGGTTCCCGCTGTTCGTGCTCCGCCTGCTGGTATAACACCGTGCCAGTCTCCCGCTCCATCAGGATGACGCTCTTGGCGGACACCTCCACCCCGCTGCTGGCCGGTTTCACTGGCTCTGCGGCGTGAGCCGCTGGCATCCCCTGGCTCCATAACAGCGCAGTCAACACTGCGCATAGCACTCGTTTCATCGGAATTCCTCCCCTTCGGATGTTATCCTCAGTTTGTGGAGAAATCTGTGGAACTAATCTGGTAAAATTTTGGATAGCAAAACGACAGCCTTGTCATAAGGCTGCCGTTTTTTGCATCATTGTTTTCGTCCCGCCCAAGGCAGGAGCATGACCACCATGACCGCCAATCCGAAAAGAGCATACCCAGGCAAATACCAAGTTTCCCCTGTGAGGGTCAAAATCCAGGCCAGAGGTGAATGGGGGGAGGCGGCGTTGAGAAAGAGATAGTTGGTGCCAAAGGCGTGGTTAAAGAGCCACATGGGCGGCACCAGGACGGCCAGAAAAAGCCAGACCTTCCACAGCGCCCCCAGCCGTGGCCGGATGGTGTGCTCCACCAGCTGGAGGATGGGAAAGAGGATGAGCAGGCCGTGGACGAGAAAGCTGTTGAGGTTCATGAAGTTCCACTGGGGGTAGGCGCTCCAATCGGGGAAGAGCAGCGCTGCCGCCGCGCCGGGGAGGCAGAGGGTGTAGAGGACCTGCCCCAGCCAATCCCAATGCCGCCAGGCAAAGAGCAGGTAGAGCAGGGGCGCCAGCTCGCACAGGTGGAAGGGCAGGCTGTACACGTTCAGATGCCCGGTCAGCGCCAAGACCACCTTTTCCACTACGATCATGGCACAGAGCAGCCAGGCTACCGCCCAGGAGATGCGCCGCTGTCGGTAGGCAGGGCGCTGGGAGAACCAGAGGGCAGCCAGAGTGGTGAAGGCCAGGATGCCCGCCAGCCAGGCCAAGTGGACGGAGCCAAAGAGGGAGAAGCCCACGTCGTCAGGGAGCTGGGTCTCATAGGTAAAAAAGCGCACCGGTCTGGCATCTCCTCTCTCGCTCGTTCTATATCACAGGAAGGGACGCATATTTTCCCGGCTGCCCATTAAAAACACCGTCTCCTGGCCTGTAAACTGGTAATTGGGGTTGACCTCCGGGTCGATCTGTCCGTCCCGTTTGATGGCCAAAATATTCAGGTGGTACTTTTTCCGCACCTGCAAATCCAGGATGCTCTTGCCCACCCATTTGGACGGCACGGAGGTCTCATAGATGGCATACTCGTCGGAGAGCTGGATAAAATCCCGGACATGGTTGGAGGCGTATTTCACCGCCCCGTGGATGGCCATATCCCGCTCCGGGTAGAGGACCTCATCCGCCCCGTTGCGCAGCAGGAACTTGGCGTGGAACTCGCTGGACGCCCGGGAGACCACCAGCTTCGCCCCGGCGTCCTTCAGCAGGGCGGTGGTCTCCAGGGACGCCTGGAAGTTGCCGGAGATGGTGACCACGCACACGTCAAAATTTCGCACGCCCAGGGTGCGCAGAAACGCCTCGTCTGTGCTGTCGGCGATCTTGGCGCTGGTCAAATAGGGCAGGCAGTTGTTCACCCGCTCCTCGTCTATATCAATGCCCAGAACCTGACTCTTCAATTCCTTCATCTTCACGGCCATATGATAGCCGAACTGGCCCAAGCCAATGAGCAAAATCGTCTTTTCCATACGCTTCTCCTTCCTTATCCGATGCCGATGGATTCTTCCGGCAGGGTGTAGTGCAGTCGTTTTCCCGTGCCTGACACGGCGTAGACCAGGGTCAGGCCGCCTACTCTGCCCAAATACATGAGCAGGATCAAGATGCCCTTGGAGACTGCTCCCAGCTCCGGCGTGATGCCTAAGGTCAAGCCCACGGTGCCGATGGCGGAGGCGCACTCAAAGAGGGCTTCCTCCATAGTGACCGGCTCCAGCTGAATCAGCGCCATGCTAGCGGCCAAAAACAGGGTGCCGTAGAGCACAGAGACCACCAGGGTGCGGGTGATGACCTGGGCGGGGATGCGGCGGCCAAAGCAGTGGACTTGGTGGTCGCTGGTGAATGCCGCACGGAGGGCCAGGAGCAGGATGGCCAGGGTGGTGGTCTTGATGCCGCCGGCGGTGGAGGACGGGGAGCCGCCCACCAGCATGAGCAGGATGGTGAGCAGTTTGGAGCCGCCGCTGAGCTGGTTCAAGTCCACGTTGTTGAAGCCCGCCGTTCGGGGGGAGACAGTCTGAAACAGGGCGGACAGCGCCTGTTTTCCAGTGCTCATCCCATTCCAATGGACAAACTCGCAGAGCCAGAACCACAGGAAGGGCAGAATCAGCAGCAATGCGGTGGTCGTGAGAACCACCTTGGTCTGCAAGGTATAATTGCGGAAGTGCCACTGGTTTTTGGCGATGTCGTCCCAGACGAAGAACCCGATGCCGCCTAGCACGATCAGCGCCATGACAGTGCCCAGAACCAGCGGGTCATCAGCATACCTGGTCATAGAGGAATAGGGCTGCCAATGCCCCATCAGGTCGAAGCCAGCGTTGCAGAAGGCGGAGATGGCGTGGAAGATACTGTACCAAGTGCCGCGGAGCAGGCCATAATCCGGGATAAACCGGATGGCAAAGAGACACGCCCCAATGCCTTCCATCGCTAACATGGTGCGCAAAATAAAGCGAAGCATTCGGACGATGCCGCCCAGTTGGGGTGCGCCCATGGACTCCTGCAAAAAGAAGCGGCTGGAGAGGCCGATCTTCCGGCCTGCGATCTGGTTCAGGGCTACCGCCACGGTCACCACCCCCATGCCGCCAATTTGGATGAGGAGCAAAATAATCGCCTGACCAAAGAGACTCCATCCCGTTGCAGTATCCACGGCAACGAGGCCGGTGACACAGGTGGAGGATGTAGCCGTAAAGAGCGCAGTCAAAAAGGACGCTCCCCCTGGGCCTGGGCTGGCAAAGGGGAGCATCAAGAGCAACGTCCCCAACAGGATGATACCGGCAAAGCCCAACAGCACCGCATGGGCGGGCGTCAGGCGAAAGGGCAATTTCATGTCTATTCTACCTCCTATCTTTCCGCCGCGTTGGGCAGCGGGGTAGCGCTTATCTATCTCACTATACTACCACAGGGTCTTGGGAATCAAGGACAAAAATAGCCAAGTGTCTTGCACATTCTGCATAAAGATGGCAGAATCCGTTCTTGTTTTCCCCATTTCAGTTGACAATCTGGAACCATTCCATTATCATAGTGCTTGTTCATCGGAGGTTTATGCAACCGTAATGCAGACCGGATAAGATGTCACACGCAACTATTTCGGAGGGCAAGCGCAGCCGTATCTGGCGCTGCCAGAGTAAGAAATAGCCTGTTGTGCGGTTCATTCTTGTCTGGTTTTCCTTTTTGTCAAAAGGAGGTTTTTATGGATTACTTGACCAGCAGCACCAAAGCGCTCTATCGCAAGTACCTCATCGCTTCCCTGGGGAGTGCTTTGGTCATCACCATCTACAGCTTTGTGGACACCATCGCCGTGGGACAGTCAGAAGGGCCAGCGGGCACGGCGGCTATGGCGGTCATCTCGCCCGTCTTTGGCATCCTGGTCTTTTTGGGCATTCTATTTGGCATCGGTGGCTCCGTCCTCATGAACAACGCCAAGGGCGAGGGAAACGAGGAGAAAGGGAACGCCTATTTCACCATGGCACTGCTGCTGATGATCGGATTTACCGTTCTCACTTGGGTGCTGTTCGCCGTATGCTCGAACCCCATCCTCTGCTTTTTCGGCGCCAACGAAGGGTCGCTGCCTGTGGTCATGCGCTACGCCAAGTGGCTCATCCGGTTTTGGCCAGTGTTCCCCTTCTCCGTCTTTCTTGGCGCCTTTGTCCGCAATGACAACGCGCCTGGGTTGGTCATGGCGGGAGTCATCAGCGGCGGCTGCTTCAACGTCTTTGGAGACTGGTTCTTTGTCTTCCCCCTAGGTATGGGCATGGAGGGTGCCGCCATCGCCACCGTTTTAGGCACGACCCTGCAATGTCTCATCATTTGCAGTCACCTGTTCTGCAAGCGCTGCAGGCTAAAACTGGCCAAGCCCTTCCGCATGGGGAAGGCCATTCGGAAGATCTTCGTCATCGGCATCGGCGCAAGCCTGCTGGATCTGGGCACGGTAGTCCTGTCTACCATCACCAACAATCAGATCCTGCGCTATGGCAGTGAGGTGGAACTGGCCATTTACGGCGTCATGACCACCATCGCAGCACTGGTACAGGCCATGTACTGCGGTGTGGGACAGGCCATCCAGCCCCTGGTCTCTGCTAACTTCGGCGGGAGACAATACGGACGGGTCAGGCAGTTTTTGAAGATGTCTGTGGTGACCGTGCTCATCATGGGCGTCCTGTTCACAGTCCTTGCGGAATGTCTGCCTGTGCCCATTGTGCAGTTGTTCATGGACGCGACGCCGGAGGTTTTGGCCGCCGCACCCAACAGCATGCGCCTGTACTCCCTGCTCTATCTGTTTTTGGGGTTCACGGTGCTGTCCACCTACTATCTCCAGTCAGTCATGCGGGATCGCGCCTCCATGGCCATTGGCATCCTGCGCAGTCTGGTCGTCAGCGGGCTTCTGCTCTACCTCCTGCCCCTCTTCTGGGGCATCAATGGGGTGTGGCTGGCGCTGCCTATCTCCGAGTGCATCGTCACGGTGGGCGCCGCGGTGTTTCTCTCCAAAAAGGTTGACAGCTGATAGACGATTGCATTTTGATATTGAGAAATGATAGAAGATAGAGGTAAAGATGATGAAAGTGATTGAGAAGATCCACCCACGCCGCAGAGCGCAAAGTATTCGAGTCCGTCCTGGACCCCATTATTAAAAAAAGCCAGACCCAAGACATTGGCGATGTGATCAACTCTTTTGTCGTTCTGGTCCAGAAGATCCACGGCAGTGTTTGGACGCCGGAGACCTTAAGGATAAGCATAGATAATTTGAAAAGTCCAGTGGGAACTATTTTCCCGCTGGACTTTTATAAATACTTTTGCGTGTGCAAACAGAAACCCCCGAAACCAAATGGTTTCGGGGAAAACTGGAGCTGCTAAGCAGATTCGGACTGCTGACCTCATCCTTACCAAGGATGCGCTCTACCTGCTGAGCTATAGCAGCAAATTGGCGACCCGGATCGGGCTCGAACCGACGACCTCTAGCGTGACAGGCTAGCGTTCTAACCAACTGAACTACCGGGCCAATTTGATATGAAATTATATAAACAACTAATGTTGTGGTTTACGTGGCAGGGGCAGAAGGAATCGAA
>JABLTL010198685.1_pt1 | contig 26178 bp, 24 predicted proteins | sample 7160151 | NCBI WGS metagenome assembly JABLTL01 (sample SAMN14651223, study PRJNA627086) | human gut metagenome | isolation source: feces | host: Homo sapiens
CAATTAAAATATCAGGGTGGTCCAAAAAAATATGTTTGAAAATCATATCATATAATAGATCATCAGTTTGTAATTGTGTTTTTGGTTTTATTTGTAAATCTTTAACCATAGTTATCTTTCCTCCTTTTTTTACCAATATCCTTTTCCATTTTTCCTTCCATTTTTCACTTTATTTTCCACCTCATCGTCCACCTCCTTTCACCTTATCCCCCAATTTTATTCTTTCTATTATTATTATTACCAAAAATTTCAAAAATTCCCCCCTCAGGAGGCCAATTTCTCCCTAAAACATATATTTAATGCACTTTTTCACCCCCCTTTACACCCCAAAAGTGTAAAGTAATAAAAATTTCCGTTTTTAGACATCTGTCCATAACCCCTCCCATTTTTGAAATTTTTGTTAGCCCTATCGGGGGCCATAACCCCTCAAGAGCCCCAATAAAATATACGCCCTTTCCGACCCCTCTCCAAAACATAAAAAAACTCAACTTTCCCACCTTGTCATAGTGGTGGGTATTTTTTTTAACTTTTTACAATTTATGTATTGTCCAACCTCTTTTTAATGCAGTCTATTAATTTTAAGTTCTCCATCTTTTTATTTCATCATTCTTTTTCCCATAAAAATATGGTAGTAAACTATAAATTAATTTACACACCATATATACATCATCAATTTCTCGAAAATCAAACATTAATTTTACGGAAAAGTGGGTACCAAATTAGCGGAAAAGTGGATAATAAAATTTTGGGAAAGGGTTACTTATCAAAGTAATGGACACTAATAACCTAGTAAATATATTCTCAAAGTAATAAAAACCATTTTCCAAAAGCATCCATCCCACTGAGAATTAAGCTATTTTATTTTTTCTCTCAAACCCCTTTACTAACCCCGCAAAATCTGCTATACTTATATTATAAATAGAGTAGGGGTAATTCATTTATGGATAATAACAAATATAACATTGCCCCAACCCCCAAACCCATAAGGAGAAAGTAGGAACCAATATGATACAAACCCAAACCATTGACATAACCTTTGTCACCCAAATACTCTCTGCTTGTCCTAACTACGACCAAATAATAAACCACCACTTTCCTGAAGAAGACCACCTCTCATCTCTCCTCATAAACTGGTACCGCGATCTCATCTTTGCTGCCTCCCCATCCGATCCTAGCCAGTTAAACATAATAAAAGCCCTTGATAAAAGTCTCTACTACTATGTAACATCCCATAAATACCACCACACCCTCTCCCATACCCTCACCCCTGAAGAAATAACCCTAAATAACCCAAACCAAATCAAAGCCACTATCAAAAAAATCATCCTACTAACAAATAACTACGAAAAAAATATGGTCCTAGATATATCAAACTCTAAATGGCTTTAAGCACCTTTCTTATATTGTTTATATTTAATATTATTATAAAATTAGGAGGAATTATGAAAAATATACTAGAAAATAAAAAAATAACTGCTTTTATACTAATCCTTGCCATAACATTTACAACTATATCTATGAGTGGCTCCTCTTATGCCCTCTATGTAAATAAAGACTATGGAACTACTGAAGACTATACTACCGGCCTCTTAGATCTAACCTTCGATGAAAATACTACCCTTACTCTTGCTAGTGCCTTCCCCATATCCGATGAAGAAGGCCTAGCAAGTGATCCCTATATCCTTAAAGTAACCAATACCGGTAATTTAACATATAAATTCAATATCGAACTATTAGATACCACCTCTACTAATCTAATAGATAATAAATATATAAAAATAAAAGTAGATGATGGAGATATCTATACCCTAAACACTACCAATATCCTAAGTAAAGACATAACCCTCGTACCAGGAGAAAGTAAAAGTATAAATGTAAGAATGTGGCTTAGTGAAGATACCCCTAATAGTGAGGCTGGTAAAGGATTTAGTGCTAAAGCCACAACTAATGGATATGCTGTGTATACTACAGGTGATGAAATAGCCCTTCCTGCTAATGCTAATACATATATTATAAGTCAAAGTAAAGGAGACTCTTGGCCCGCCGATCTTACCGATAGTGGCTTATATGCTACTAATAAATATACTGCCTCTGATGGTACTACTAAATACCACGATTATCGCTATATTGGAGCAAATGTTAATAACTATGTTAAATTTAATAACGATCTATATAGGATAATAGGTGTCTTTGATGAAAATAGTCATGGTGTAACAGGACAGTATCTAGTTAAGTTAATAATGGCAAACCCTATCGGGGGCTATAGTTGGGGAGTATATAATACTAGTAATACCTCTGGTACATATTCAGGATTTGTTAATGACTGGACAGGTAAATCTAAAACTACTAAAGCTAACTTAAATATTCTCCTTAATGAGTATTTTATAAATAAAACTAATAATAGTAGTACTTATGGATCTTGTAGTAATTGGACATATTTCCATACTAATACTGATTATAAAACTAATGATTGCACTGATATAGTAGGTTTTGGTATTGATAGTAAGTTAACTAATTATATAGAAAACGCTACTTGGTACTTATATGGAAGTGGTACGGCTCAGAGTAAACAGAACTGGTATCTCTGTGAAAGAGGAGGTAACTCTTGTACACCTTCGGGACCAAATCAGGGAGATGCTAGTGTAACAAGTAAAATGGGATTAATGTATCTAAGTGATTACTTATACGCGAGTGGATATTACGCTAGTACTGATACCAGCACTCAAACTACACAGTACATTGGTAATAAAAACTGGTTATATAAAGGAAGAGAGTGGACAATGACACCTTATGCCTCTGGTGCTGTTTACGTGTGGGATGTCTCAAATGGTAACGCAGAGGGCAACAATTCGAACAATCCGTTCGGTTCCCGCCCCACCTTCTATCTCAAATCTAGTGTCAAAATTTCTGGAGGCTTTGGAACTTATAATAATCCTTATATCCTTGAACAAGATTAAATATATATAATAATAGAAAGGAGTACACTAATGGATAAAAAGAAATTAATAACTTCCCTAGTATTTATAATTATAGTAGGTGCTGTAATAATATCTTTAACAGTATCTAAAAAGAGTTATGCCGTCAGCACAACTCTCGTAGATACTGTTAAAGCCTTAAATAAAGGTAGTAGTTGGAGTGCTGGAGCTAGTGGTGTATATTCTACTAATTCTCACGAATATAGATATATAGGAGCCGAAGTAAATAATTATGTTAAGTTTAATAATGACTTATATAGAATAATAGGTGTCTTTGATAGTAATAGTCACGGTGTAACTGGAACAGAATTAGTAAAACTAATTAGAGCCCGTTCCTTAGGGGGATATAGCTGGGGTATATATAACACCGATAATAGTGCTGGTACATATTCTAACTATGCTAATAATTGGACGGGTAAAAATATAGCTACTAAAGCTAATCTTAACGTTCTCTTTAATGAATACTTTTATAATAAGACTGATACTAGTAGTACTTATGGTGATTGTGCTAATTGGACTTACTTTAGTTCCGGTAATGATTATAAAACTAAAGATTGTAGTGATATTGTAAATTACGGTATTGATAGTAGTTTAAGAGGATATATAGAGACTACTACTTGGTACTTATATGGTAGTAATACTAATCAAAGTAAACAAAACTGGTATTTATGTGAAAGAGGAGGAAACTCTTGTACATCTTCGGGATCTGGCACAGGAGATACTAGTGTAACATCTAAAATAGGATTAATGTACCTAAGTGATTACTTATATGCTAGTGGTTACTATTCTAGTACTGATACAAGTACACCGGATCAGTTTTACTTTAGTAATAAGAATTGGTTATATAAAGGTCATGAATGGACAATTACACCTTTCCCAACTGTTGCGTATGGCGTGTGGAGTATCGTGTTTGGTCGCACGAGTGGCAATGATTCGAACAATCCGTTTGCCTCTCGCCCCACCTTCTATCTCAAATCTAGTGTCTATGTAACTGGGGGAGATGGATCCTTCAATGACCCATATACCTTAGGATGTGATAACTGCTCTTAAATAGATAAATTAATAGCTATTATATTATAATAAGGAAAGAGAGTGATATATATGAAAGGAAATAGGATAAAGATAGTATTATTTACTATAACTTTAATATTAGTAGTAGTAGGTATAACTGTAGCTTTATTTAAGTGGAGTACTACTACTAAAACGAATGTAGTAGTAAATACTAATGGATATGATGATTATATAGTATATACTAAGGGAGAGGATACTACTAATAGTAGTTTAGAACCAGTAACTACATTTAATGAGGGAATGCATTCTAGTATAACTATATATAAGAAAACTACTGCTACTAATATACCCTTATATGCTCACTTCTATATAGATATATCTAATATAGGTACTAATATAAGTGCAGATAATGGCTTAAAATGGGCTATAACTAAGGGAGATGAAACAAGTACTAATATCTTAGCAAGTGGTACCTTTAATGGTTCTACTACTACAACCCCTATAACCCTAAAAACAAATGAACTATTAGGAACAACTGAGCAGAAATATACCGTATGGATATATCTAATAGAAGAAGATATAACTAATGATAATATAGTAGGAGAAAGCCTTAATACAACTATAAGAGTAGAAGTAACAGGGAAAGGAATCTAATATGGTTGAAATAAATACAAAGAAAATAGATCCTAGTAAGAAAGTACAAGAATATATAAAACCTAGAATAATATACTTACCCCTTGAAAATAAACGAGAAGAAGAATATAAACACCTTGTAAAAGAAGGAGACTATGTATATAAAGGAGATGTAGTAGCCATAAATACCAAAACAAAGTTCCCTTTACACTCCTCTGTTAGTGGTTATGTTATAAAAGGAACAATGAAGAAAGTATCTAGTGGTAAACTAATAAAATGTATAGTTATCGAAAACGACTTCAAAGAAAAATACCGTACTCCTAAAGGAACTAAGAAAGAAATAAATAAACTAACAAAAAAAGACTATGTACAAGCCCTTTTCGATAATGGTATAACCGGATTAAGCGGAAGTAACTTTCCCACATACTTAAAGTATAAGGGAAAGGTTAAATACCTAATAGTAAATGGAGTAGAGTGTGAACCATATAATAGTTGTGATAATGCTATAATGTATCAAAATACAGAAGAAATATTAGAAGTAGTAGATGCTATAATGGAGATAAATAATATAGAGAAAGCCTATATAGCCATAAATGAAACCAATACTAAGGTAATAAACAAATACTTAAAGTATATAAATACCTATCCCAATATAAAAATATACTTAGCAGGTAACTATTACCCCAGTGGCTGGCAAAAAGACTTAGTAGAAAATATCTTCCATATAACCTATAATAAGTTACCAATGGAACAAGGAATAGTAGTAAATAACATATCTACAATATATAGTATATATGAAATGCTAAAGTATCAAGTACCCCTTACCGAAAGAATAATAACCATAATAGGTGATGGTGTTAAGAAACAAACTAATGTAAAAGTAAAGATAGGATCCAATCTAAGTGAAATAATACCCCTAATAGGAGGATATAAAAAAGATGTAAGTAACCACCTATTTATAACAGGAGGACCCCTAAATGGTACAAGCCATCCCGATGATGATATAATAGTAACCAAAGACTTAACTAGTGTTTTAGTATTAGAAAATATCGATGAAAAAGTATACCCCTGTATAAAGTGTGGAAAATGCCTTAAAAACTGCCCCGTAAAATTAAAACCCATATTTATAACAAATAATATAAATAATAAAGATAAATTAAAAAAATTACATCCCGAAAAATGCATAAAGTGTGGCTTATGCTCTTATATATGCCCCTCTAGAATTGAATTAAAAGAAATAGTAAAGAAAGCAAGGGATATATGTGAATAAAAAATTCTTAGTAAGAAGAGGAGTATTTATAAAAACTCCCTTAAGTACTGATAAAATAATCGAAAAACTAATAATAAGTATGTTACCCCTAATACTAGTAAAACTAGTATATAATATAGAAACAATAATAACACTACTAGTAACAATAATAACATTTTATCTAGGAGAGTACTTAGTATACTATCTAAGAAAAAAGAAAAAAACAATAAAGAATCTAACCCAAGAAAGTTTCACTCTCTATTCAGGTCTATTAATATATCTATTTACCCCTCTAAGTACTCCAATATATATAACCATAATACTAACCACTTTAGCATCTATACTAAAAGTACTACTAGGAGGCTTTGGAAAATATAAACTAAATCCCTATACACCATCTATACTAATAATGATACTAATACAAGGATACTATTCCATTAATCCCCTTATCCTAGTAGAAGAAAAACTAAGTACTTATATAATATTACTAAATATAATGGCAATAGGTAGTCTTATGTATCTAATATATAATAATAGCATAAAATACAAAATAACCATATCCCATCTATTAACAACAATAATACTTATTAGTATTATAAGTATTAAATCCCAAACCCTAGGATTAAACCTAATAACCCTAATAAATTCCGGTATTATACTAATATCAATATACTTAGCAAGTGATAGCATAACCACACCAGTAACAACAAAAGGACAAATAATATACGGAATATCCCTAGGAATAATAAGTATACTCCTTATAAATATATTCCCAACAATGTTTGCTATCCTACCCCTAATAATAATGCCATTATTAACAAAACCAATCGATAACTACTTTATGACAAAGTAGAAACAATTAATTGACATAGATAAAAAAATATGTTATATTATCTATGCGAGAAAAAAATGGTAATACATTTTTGCAAGGGCACTGTCTTAATTGATGGAGCCCTATTTTTCTTAAACAATATAAGTACTTGTAAGACATAGTAAAAAAAATATATAAATAATATGAATGGAGTAAATAAAGATATTGACAAGTGCAAAGACCTATTGTATAATCAGGATGTAAACGACATAAAAGTAAATAATTTGATAGATTATTAGAAAAGAAGGTGAAAAATGAACGACCAAAAAACAATGCTTAAAGTATCCGAAATGGTTCCCCATTTAAAAAATAAAAATATAAAGTTTGAGTTAATAAGCGAGGAAGACGCAACCATCTATCTAAGAGATAACAATAACTATTACAATCTTACTTCGTATAAACACAACTTTGAAAGATACTATGACAGTGAAACTACCAAATTTATAGATAAATATATCGATTTAGATTTTGCATATCTTATAGATATGGCTATAATAGATTATAGGTTAAGGATAGTGTTATTTAAAATGACCATTGATATAGAACATTATCTAAAAATAAGAATGTTAAATTTAATCGAAAATATTAGTGAAGAAGACGGTTATAAATTAGTAAATGAATTTCTAGAAAATGATTATAATGATCCTAGATTTCCCAAAAAAATACATAATAGTATATTTAGAAAGATTGGAAGTGATTATTACCAAAAGATATTTTCTAAATATGATATAGATAATAACAAGAAAATAGAAAACATACCTATATGGGAGTTTCTAGAAATAATAACATTTGGTGAATTAGTAAACTTATACGAACTGTTTGCTAAAAAATACAAACTGAAAAAAGAATTGGATTATGTATATATTTTAAGAGAAGTAGTAAAAATTAGGAATGCTGTTGCCCACAATTCCTGTATACTATGTGAACTGAACAAAAAAGATAATGAACATCCTCCAAAATTTAAAATAGTTGATTATCTAAATAAGTGTAAAATAAAAAAAGATACAAGAAATAATAAATTAAGTAATTCAAGAATAAGACAGATAACGAGTACACTCTATATGTTTAATGAAGTTGTAACAAGCAAGGGAATAAAAGAAAATGTTACAGAAGATATACATAAATTATTTTATAAACGAATAATTTTGCATAAAGAGTACTATACTAATAATGAACTATTAAAATCAATATATAATTATTTTGATAGGATAATAAAAAAATACTATCCTGAAAAAAAATAAAAAAATATTGAAAAAATAGTTGACATAGATAAAAAAATATGTTATATTATCTATGCGACGAAAAAATGGTAATACATTTTTGCAAGGGCACTGTCTTAATTGATGGAGCCCTATTTTTTTTAAACAATATAAGTACTTACAACACGTAGTGAAAAAAACCAAAAAACTATTCAAAACCCCTTGCAAATACCCCCAAACTATGATAACATATTAAGACAAATGGAGGAAAGAAACAATATGAAACTAAGAGTAATAAATGGAGCAAACAATAATATATTTAATACCCATTATGTAATAAAGAACTTTACCATAAACGAAGGATCCTATAAAGTGGTAAAAGGCGTTTATGCCGATAACGGTAGGCCCCTTATTCTCGATGAAGAAGGAAATATCGAATTTATTGCTCTAGATCAAGAAAACTTTTTAACTAAAGAAAAAAAAGTAGAGAAAACCCATCGTACAGGCTTTAATAAAGTAATAGGATATAACTATACCCACTATAGTTATAAAGAAGGCTTTTTATGTCCCCATAAAAAATGGTACTATAGTACAGAAAGACATTACAGTTTGGACCCCCTTTTAAATAGGAAAGAAACAATAATTGTATCAGATAAAGAAGGCTTGCTTTATCTATATAATTACAAAACTACTCAAATAATATCAAACGCTTTCACAGAACTATCAAACAATTACCTATCTGCCCAAAACCTAATACAAACACATAACATTATACATTTCTCAGTTCATATATCCTTCATAGAAGATACAACAATAAGTAGAAAACTATCAGGCTTTGTTACACTACACGGGCAAATACTAAAAGAAGCCTTTGATGATAACGGTAATATTTATGAAATAGAAAATAACAACCTAACTCCCATTTTTCATATAATATATAAAGAACTAGAAGAAGAAGCCAAACAAAAATTAGAAAAAAACACCAAAAAAATATTAGCTCGTCAAAGATCTTTAGAATTATTAGAAGACTATAAAAACAACTAAAATATCAATATATATAATAAGGATAGCAAAATAAAGACTAAAAACACCAAAAAACGTTAACAATAAGTTAAATTTAAAAAAAAGTATTGACAAATACAAATACATCATATATAATTGATATTGTCGTTGGGGAATTAGCTCAGTTGGCTAGAGCACCTGCCTTGCACGCAGGGGGTCAAGGGTTCGAGTCCCTTATTCTCCACCATATTTTTTTCGGGAAGTGGCTCAACTTGGTAGAGCATTTGGTTTGGGACCAAAGGGTTGCAGGTTCAAATCCTGTCTTCCCGACCAGTTATTATAAACATTACCTTTGGTATTGTTATTTTTTTTACTTAAAATATATAAGGGAGGATAAAATGAATAATAAAGCAATAACAAATAGAAGTGACGACTTTGCAAAATGGTATACTGATGTCGTTAAAGCTGCCCATCTAGCCGATTACTCCAATGTAAAAGGATGTATCGTTATAGAACCAAACGGCTATGCAATATGGGAAGAAATACAAAAAGCATTAGATAAAAAGTTCAAAGAAACAGGACACGAAAATATATATATGCCCCTATTAATACCCGAAAATCTAATGAAAAAAGAAAGTGACTTAATAAACGGTTTTGCTCCCGAAGCCGCTTGGGTAACAATAGGAGGAACCAAAGAATTAGAAGAAAGAATGTGTATAAGACCAACTAGTGAAACCCTATTTAGTGACTACTATAGTAGAGTAGTATCATCTTGGCGTGATTTACCCAAAAAATATAACCAGTGGTGTAATGTCTTAAGATGGGAAAAAGAAACAAGACCCTTCCTAAGAAGTAGAGAATTTCTCTGGCAAGAAGGCCACACCATTCACGAAACAAGCATTGAAGCCGAAGAAGAAACAAAAAATATGCTAGAAATATACAAAAGCCTCTTTGAAGACTATCTAGCAATACCCGTTATTACCGGTAGAAAAACCGAAAAAGAAAAATTTTCTGGAGCTGAGTACACCCTAACAATTGAAGCCCTTATGCAAAACGGTGTAACCCTTCAGTCGGGAACTAGCCACTATTTTGGCCAAAAATTCTCTAAAGCTTACGATATATCATTTACAAATAAAAACAAACAAACAGATTACGCTTATCAAACATCTTGGGGTATCTCAACAAGAAGTATCGGAGCCCTTATTATGGTTCATAGCGATGATAAAGGCTTAGTATTACCACCCAAAATAGCCCCAACCAAAGTAATAATTATCCCTATTGGAACAGATGAAAAAGTATTAAATACCTGTACTAAGATAAAAGAAGAACTAGAAACAAAAGGAATATCAACAAAACTAGATTCTTCAGCTAAAAGCCCTGGCTATCGTTTCGCCGAGGCCGAAGTAAACGGTATTCCCCTCCGTATAGAACTAGGAGCAAGGGACCTCGAACAAGGAAAACTAACAATCTTTAAAAGAGATACTTATGAAAAAGAAACCATCTCTCTAAATGAAGATATCGAAGCATTTGTCACTAAAGAGTTAGAAGAAATGCAAACAAGAATGTACCAAAAAGCCCTTGCCAATAGAGAAAACCTAACCTATACTTGTACTACCCTAAAAGAAGTAGAAGACATAATGAATACTAAACCAGGTTTCATTAAAGCAAGTTGGTGTGGAAACCAAGAGTGTGAAGAAAAAATGAAAGAAATAAAAGGCACTAAATCAAGGTGTATAATAGACGATAATCCAAAAGATAAAACCTGTATTGTCTGTGGAAAAGAAGCCAAACATTTAGTAGTATGGGGTATCCAATATTAATATTAAAATAAATAATTATACTTTAAAAAAGTTTCTATTCCAAAAAAACTCCACAGTGGAGTTTTTTTGGAATAAAGTATTAACGATATATCCTAATAGTCAAGGAGGTTTTATGAAAGAAACATACCAAGAATTAAAATATGTAGTTGATAACAGTATGTATGTCAAAATAAACTATAATAAAATAGTAGAATTTGCACAAGAACTAAAAACTCCAAGTTATAAACATTGGTTTGCAGATATCAATATAAAAGTAACTGAAAATCAAAAAATACTATTAGCTTTTATAATAGAAAGTCTCAATTTTTGTTTTTGGCCAAAACCAAAATATAAAATAATATATCATAATGAAGAAGTAAAAGGCTCAGAAGCACTATTTTTAAGAATAATAAAAGAAGTCGAAATTAATAAAAAGTTTTTAAATATAAACTATTTACACAATATGACCCTTAAAGAGTTTAATAACATTTTTACAGGAATATCACTAATAAGTACTAGATATAAATTATTTAAAAATACAATTGATGTAATATATAAAAAACAAGATAAATTCTATAATGAACTATTTTCTATAAAAAAAGATTATGAATTATTAAATTATATAATAACAAACTTTAAATATTTTGACGATAGTGCTACCTATAAAGGAAAAACTATTCACTTCAATAAGAGGGCAACACTATTAGTAAATGACCTCTTTTATATGTCCAAAACAATAAATAATAACATTAAAAATGTAAACAATATGTTTGGCTGTGCCGATTATGGAATACCACGAACTTTAAAAAACTATGATATATTAGAATATAATAAGGAACTGGAAACCAAAATAAATAATGAAATAGAACTAAAAGCCGGTAGTACTATGGAAATAGAAATAAGAGCAAATATGCTTTATGCCCTTGAAGAAATAAAAAAAGAATTATTAAAACGAAACATAAATATAAATAGCATTCAGTTAGATAATATAATATGGCAAATGGGAAGACTAAAACAAAATATATGTCCCTATCATCATACCCAAACAATATTTTATTAATAAATTACTTAAACATAATGAGCATTTTATACATCATATTACTTCCAAAACAAGTTCCTATTCCAAAAAAACTCCACAGTGGAGTTTTTTTGGAATAAAGTATTGATAATTTTTCCAAAATAGAGTAAAATATATAGTATGAGAGGAAGAAGTGAATATGGAAATAAAAAGAGATTACTATTTAAAAAAATTAATAGAAGCCAAAAATGATGGTCTAATTAAAACTGTAACCGGTCTTCGTAGATGTGGAAAATCCTATCTATTAAACACTATATTCTATAACTATCTTATAGAAGAAGGAGTTAAAGAAGACCATATAATTAAAGTAGCCTTAGATGATACAGATAATGAAGAACTATTAAATCCCAAAAACCTAAGCAAATATGTTAAAGAAAAAATAATAGATAAAGACACATATTATGTAATATTAGATGAAATTCAATTGGTAGAAAATTTTGAAGGCGTATTAAATGGACTTCTAAGAATAACCAATATTGATATATATGTAACAGGAAGTAACTCCAAGTTTTTGTCAAGTGATATAATTACCGAGTTCCGTGGTCGTGGGGAAGATATAAAAATATATCCATTATCATATTATGAATTTATGTCAGTATATGAAGGCGATAAATTCGACGGTTGGATAGAGTACATAACCTACGGAGGATTACCATTAGTAGTATCAATGAATACCGATGAAAGAAAAGCATCTTACCTAAAAACTCAACAAAAGAATGTGTATATTAATGATGTAATAGAAAGAAATGATATAAAAAATGATGCCGAACTAGTTAGTTTAGTAGAAATAATATCTTCGAGTATCGGTTCCTTATCCAACCCTAAAAAATTATCCGATACCTTTAAATCTACTGCTGGACTAAATATTGACCCCAAAACCATAAGTCTTTATTTAAAATATTTAGAAGAAGCCTTTTTAATAGAAAAAACCGAAAGGTATGATGTAAAAGGAAAAAAATATATGAGTACTCCATATAAATTCTATTTTAGTGATTTAGGAATAAGAAACTCATTTATAAACTTTCGCCAGCCCGAAGAAACCCATATTATGGAAAATGTCATATATCTAGAATTAAAAAGAAGAGGCTATAACGTTGATGTTGGTGTCATAGAACTAAAAGAAAGAACGGAAAAAGAATATACCTATAAACAATTAGAAGTAGACTTCATTGCCAATAAAGGAAATAATAAAATATATATTCAATCAGCATTTAGTATGCCAACAGAAGAAAAACTAAATCAAGAAGAAAGACCACTTTTAAAAATAAATGATGCCTTCAAAAAAATTATAATCGTTAAAGATTATATCAAAAGAACTAGAAACGAAAACGGAATTATAACTATGAGCATATTTGATTTTTTACTTGACCCCGATAGTCTTAATTATTAATAAAGAACATAGAATAATAAAAATAAATACCCCCATCTCTATAAAATAGTTATCCAAATACCAGCCCCCAATAGGGCTTTTTTCTCTAAAAAATAACCCAATTATCTTGATTAATCATACCATATATGGTAAAATGAATAAAGGAGGAAAACAATTATGGAAACAATAGTAGTAATAATATCAATTCTATTAATAGCAATCGTTCTATTGCAAAGCGGTAAAGCAGCATCAGCAAGCATTATCGAAACAACAGGCGATTCAGAATTATTCTCTAACCGTAAGGAAAGAGGACCCGAATTATTTATAAGTAGAGTAACATTCATATTAGGATTTACATTCTTTATCCTATGTATGTTCATATCATTTATGTAAGCCTTTTAAAATAAGGAGTTGGTTATGTGAAAGAGAAAATAATAAAAATATTAGAAGACAAAAAAAGACCTAGTCAAAGCCTCATCGAAATAAACGATGCCCTAAGACTAACAACAGCAGAAGAATTAGAAGAAGTCCAAAAAAATCTAAAACACTTAGAAGAAGAAGGAATAGTCTATTATAGTGAAAAAAAGAAAAACTATACCCTAATAAAAAACACCCATTATCTGCAGGGAAAACTAATCCTAAATCCCAAAGGATATGGCTTTGTTGTTATCGAAAACCATTCCAAGGATGTCTATATAAACGAAGTCAATCTTGCCGGTGCTACCAATGACGATATCGTCTTAATCGAAATAATCGATATGTATCGAAACGAAGGCCGTGTTGTAAAAATACTAAAAAAAGACGATAAAGAAATAGTAGGGGAAGTATACTATAAAGAAGGAAAGTGCTATGTAAGATGCAATAATCGCAAGTATGGCGATATCCCTGTTATCAAGGATGAAACCCACAATATCGTTGACGGATCAGTTGTAATGATAAAAAGAACCAATCATAATGCCATCATTACCAAACTAATCGGCCACAAAAACGACGTAGGTATTGACATCCTCTCCTACGTATACCAGTATAACTTCCACCCCAATTTCCCTGAGGACGTCATAGAAGAACTAAGTACCATCCCAAACGAAGTATCCCAATCTGACTTAAAAGGGAGGAAAGACCTTCGTGACCTAACCATATTCACCATTGATGGCGATGACACCAAAGATATCGATGACGCCATATCCATAAAAAAGAACCCTACAGGAACCTATAACCTAGGAGTCCATATAGCGGATGTATCCCATTACGTAAAAGAAAATAGCCCCCTCGATAAAGAAGCCTATTTCCGTTCAACAAGTGTCTACCTCGTTGATAGAGTAGTACCAATGCTACCCCATAAACTATCAAACGGAATATGCTCACTAAACCCAGGCGTCGATAGATTAGCAATGACTTGTATGATGGAAATAGATCCAAACGGAAAAGTAATAAATAAAGAAATATACCCCTCAGTAATAAGAAGTAGACTACAAATGACCTACAACAAAGTAAACGATATCCTAGAAAAAAATATCATTGCTGAAGAATATAAACCATTTACAAAAGACTTACACCTAATGAATGAACTATCGCAAATACTAAGAAAAAAAATGATATCACGAGGTTACCTCGAATTCGATAAACCCGAAGCCAAAATCCTTGTTGATGAAAAAGGCGTTCCAACAGAAATAAAACTAAGAGAGCAACGAACCGGCGAAAAACTAATCGAAAACTTTATGATAGTTGCTAACGAAACCGTCTCTGAATACATAACCAATATGGGTTTACCTTGTATATATAGAGTTCACGACTTACCAAACCCCGAAAAACTAAAAAATCTCTTCAATATACTATCCCTAAAAGGAATAAAGTTCAAAAGTGATCCCAATAAAATAAAACCATACGACTATCAAAAAGTCTTAGAAAGCCTCAAAGAAGAAGACTTTGCCGGTGTCTTTACCACCCTTGCCATAAGGTCTATGGCTAAAGCCCGCTATAGCGATGTCAACATCGGTCACTTCGGCCTTGCCAGCAAAACCTATTCCCATTTCACATCCCCAATAAGAAGATATCCCGACTTAACCCTTCATAGACTAATCAAAGACTATACCATAAACTATAGTGATGAAGTAGTAAATAAATGGGATAGCACCCTTTACGATATCTCTAATCAAACCAGTCAAAAAGAACAAGACGCCATAAACTGTGAACGCGATGTCGATAAAATGAAGAAAGCCGAGTATATGGAACAACATATCGGAGAAATATATCCCGCTGTTATAAGCGGTGTAACTGAGTTTGGCCTCTTTGTTGAACTACCCAACACCGTTGAAGGCCTAATCAAAACCGAAGACTTACCAAACGATTACTACATATATGATGTAAATACCCTAAGTCTTATCGGAAGAAGACCCAAAAACAAGTTCACTCTCGGAGATAAACTAACCGTAAAAGTTCTAAAAGCATCCAAAGAAACATCAATGGTAGATTTCATAATATATAAGGAAGAAAAAGAGGTAAAAAATGAGAACTAAGAAAAAAAGAAAAAAACAAAAAAGAAAACTAAAAATAGGTAATATAATAATATGCCTAATAATTCTCACCCTTATTATACTTGCCATTGCCTTTGCCATAACCAAACTAACCGGTTCCAAAGAAGGCACTAAACCATCCGATAAAATTGCCGAAATCAAAAAAAACATTACCAAGGATAAAACCCAAAAATACGAATTAACCCTTGCAATGGTCGGCGATCACCTTATCCATAATGGCGTCTATAATGAGGCCTCTAAGAATGCCGGAGGTAACGGCTATGACTTCAAACCAATGGTATCCTATATAAAAGAAATAATCCAAAACTATGATCTTGCCTACTACAATCAAGAAACAATCCTCGGAGGAGCCGAACTAGGTCTATCAAGTTATCCTCAGTTCCTATCCCCTTACGAGGCTGGTGACGCAATGCTAGATGCCGGATTTAACCTTGTTTCCCTTGCAAGTAATCACACTATGGATAGATACTACTCAACTAACGGAAAAAGCATTGAAAACTCCATAAACTATTGGGGTAATACCAGTGATGTACTATACGCTGGAAGCTATACTAGTCCCGAACAAAGAGATGAAGTCAAAATAATGGAGAAAAACCACATAAAATATACAATGCTAAGCTATACCTACGGAACTAACGGTATCCCCGTTCCAAATGGAAAAGACTATCTCGTAAACGTATGGCCAACAGATATAGACAATATCAATAACCCCGCTACCGATACAAAGTATCAAGCCTATAAACAAAAGGTAAAAGAAGATATAGATAAAGTCCGTGATAAAGTAGATCTTTTAATGGTAGCAATGCACTGGGGTGTTGAATACACCCATACCCCAACCAAATACCAAGAAGATATGGCTCAGTTCCTTGCCGATAACGGTGTCGATATCATTATAGGAGCTCACCCTCACGTTATAATGCCTATAACCTATATAGATGATACACTTGTTTACTATTCCCTAGGAAACTTCCTATCTGGACAAGAAATAAGCGATTACTACAATAAAATGGTAGGTTTACTCGGAAGTGCCAAAATAACCAAAACTGTAAGTAAAGGCGAAACAACCCTTAAAGTAGAAAGCACTGATAACCAGCTAATATATACCTACCATAACGGATATAACTACAATAACTATAAAGTAGTTCCATTCTCTAATAAAGATATAGCAAACTACTTACCAAACTATACTGAAGTATATAATCATTATAAGGAAATAGTAACAAGATTAAACGATACTATAACTGTAAAACCATTATCATAATAAGTATAATATAATTACTAGCCCCCATAGGGCCCCCAAAAGAGGTGAAATAAATGGAAGACAAATACAATATGACTAAGGAAGATAACATTTTCTTTGCTAAACGAAAATTAGTAGACAATATATATAAAAGTGCTAATTTAGAAGGAATAGCTGTAACATTTGCTGATACGTATTCCTTTATGAATAATGTCAATACCGGCAAAATATCCATAGATGATATGCTAAAACTAAAAGGCCTCAAAGATGCTTGGGAATATGTATTAAATACCATAGATGAAGAATTAACTATCGACTATATAAAGAAAGTTCACTTTGAAATCTGTAAAGGCCAAAACATAACTCCTCTCGGCAACTTCCGTGATAGAGGAGTAGGCATAACCGGAACATCTTGGCGTCCCAAATTACCAGAAGAATGTAACTATACCAAAGATTTACAAGAAATACTAAATAGTCCCCATAAACTAGAAAAATGTATTAACCTCTTCTGTTATCTTCAAAGAAGCCAAATGTTTATAGACGGAAATAAAAGAGTAGCCAATCTTATTGCCAATAAAGAAATGATAAGAAACGGTCAAGGAATAATATCTATACCCGTAGATAAAATAGGAGACTATTTAACTAGATTAATCAAATACTATGAAACAAATAATAATAAAGAATTAACAGAATGGATATACAATAACTGTATAGATGGAATATAATTACTAGCCCCCAATGGGCCCCCAAAAGAGGTGAGATAAATGGAAATAAATAACAGAAAAGCCCGCTATGACTACCAAATCGAAGACACATTCGAAGCCGGTATTGTCCTAAAAGGCACAGAAATAAAGTCCATTCGTGCCGGCAAAGCTAACATCAAAGATAGCTATGCCATAATAAAAAACGGAGAAATCTATCTCCTAAATACCCATATATCACCCTATAAAGAAGGAAATATCTTTAATCACGAAGAAACCCGTACAAGAAAACTACTTATGCACAAAAAAGAAATCCAAAAACTAGAAAATAAACTCACTATGGAAGGCTATACCCTTGTTCCCCTTAAAATTTATTTCAAAGGAAGTCACGCCAAAGTAGAAATAGCCCTCGCCAAAGGAAAGAAAAACTACGATAAAAGAGAAAGTATTAAAGAAAGAGATATAGATAGAGAAATCCATAAAAAATATAAACTAAGATAGCACTGCCCCTTGCAGTGCTTTTATTGTAAAAAAATACTTATAGAGATATATTCTACCATTCTGTAGAAGTACTAATCCAAAACTAATAAAAAAGCTTAAAGAAGATATCTATACTTATCATACAAATACAAAATCCTTTCATAAACCTCTTTTCTAACATTACTTTGAACTCTATTCAAAACCTCTCTTGAGTTTCCATAAATAAACGTCTTATAATCACTCTTAATCAAAGAATAAAGAAAATCAACTTCCTCATCCATAAGCTCTATACCCTGTTTTAAAGCATATCCATAAACATCACTCTTATTAAGCTTTCTAATATAGCTCTCTAATAAAAAAATATTCATCATTTCACCACTAAAATATATGATAAATTAAAACTTTTATGATATAATAATAGTAATGATTGAAAAAGGTGATGTAAAATGGCAAAAAAATATATAAATAAAAAAACCAAAAATAAGAAAGTAAAGAAAAAAACTCCCCATAAAAACATAAATGCAGGTAAGACTCTAAGATCAAGAGACCTAAACGAAGTAATCGAAAAAAGATATAACTTCGTAATAATTATAATCATTATACTCTTTGTCGGTATAATCTGTAGACTATTCTACCTCCAAGTATTTGAAAAAGATACCTATAAGGAGAAACTAGTAAGTGCAACCGAAAGAACCGTAACCTCATCCTCAGCACCCCGTGGCAGAATCTATGATAGAAATTATAATATACTTGTCGATAACAAAGCCGTAAAAACCATATACTATAAAAAGCCCGCTAAAGTAACAACCAAAGAAGAACTAGCCCTAGCTAAAGAAATAGCAGGCTATATAAATGTAGACTATAACAAAATATCAAACTATAACTTTAAAAATTATTGGTATATAAATAACTACGATCAAGCCAAAACCAAAATAACCGATGAAGAATGGGAAATGCGTACCAATAGAAAACTATCCGATAAAGAAATAAAAGACCTAATCTTTGACAGAATAACCGATGAAGACCTAAGTATCTATACCGATGACGATAAAAAAGTAGCCTATATATATGCCCTTATGAATAAAGGCTATTCCTATGAAGAAAAAATAATCAAAAATAAAGACGTAACTGAAGAAGAATACGCTTACGTATCCGAAAATGTCGATACCCTTGGCGGTTTCAATACTAAACTAGATTGGGAACGAACCTATCCAAACGGAGACGTATTCAAATCCATTCTCGGTACCGTATCCTCTAATAACCAAGGAATACCCGAAGAATTAGCTGATTATTACCTAAAAAAAGGATACAGTATGGACGATAGAGTAGGAATATCCTACCTAGAAGAACAATATGAAGACTATCTCAAAGGAGAAAAAGCCGTCTATCGTGTAAATAGCGATAACACTTATGAACTAATCAAAGATGGACAAAGAGGAAATGACATCGTCCTAACTATCGACTTAAATCTTCAATCTTACCTCGAAGAACTTCTCACAAACGAAGTATTATATACCAAAAACGAATACAACACAAAGTACTATAACCGTTCCTTTGCTATAATATCCGACCCAAATACCGGAGAAGTCCTAGCAATGGCCGGAAAACAAGTCCAAACCGCCTCTGATGGTACCTATAAAGTAGTAGACTTCACTCCCGGTGTTGTAACCCTTCCTGTAACCCCAGGATCAGTAGTAAAAGGAGCCTCAATGCTAGTCGGTTATAAATACGGAGCCATCAATATAGGCACAGTTCTCTATGACCAATGTATCAAAATAAAAGATACTCCCGAAAAATGCTCTTGGCAAACAATGGGAGCCATAAACGATATATATGCTCTTCAAAACTCATCTAACTCATATCAATATCAAATAGCAATGAAAGTAGGAGGAGCCAATTATCGCTATAACGAAGCCCTAAGAATAGATGAAAGTGCCTTCACAAAATACCGTGATATGTACGCATCCTTTGGACTCGGTGTCAAAACCGGAATAGATTTACCAGTAGAATCTCTAGGATATAGCGGAAAATCAACCCTCCCAGGACATCTATTAGATTTCTCTATCGGCCAGTATGATACCTATACCCCAATCCAATTATCACAGTATATAAACACTATAGCATCAGGAGGAATAAGATTAAAACCATATCTCTTAAAAGAAGTATATAGCCCAAGTACAACCGGTGAAAAACTAGGAGACAAAATCTATACTGCCGAAACAACAGTACTAGGCCATGTCGATGTTGAAGACAAATACATAAATAGAGTAAAAGAAGGCTTTAACGCCGTTGTAACAAGAGGACTAGGATATGGCTATATGGGATCTTACTACAATTCATCCGGAAAAACCGGAACTAGCCAAAGCTTTATAGATACCGATGGAGATAAAGTAGTAGATACAGAGACCATAACAACCTCATTCGTCGGTTACTCACCCGCTGATAACCCCGAAATGAGTATTGTCGTTGTAAGTCCTGACGTTGGCTATGGTGATGGATATAAAAGCAATGTAACCAAACGAATAAGTAGTCAAGCAGTTGATAAATACTTTGAATTAAAAAATAATAACCAATAGTAGGTTGCAAACCCAAAACTAATGTACTATAATAATAAATAAAGGAGAACGACTATGAATAAAGAAACCCTAAAAAGCTTAGCCCATAATCTACTCTTTGATATGAAAGATGAAGAGTACGAAACCCTAAGCAAAGAATTCGATATAATACTAAAACAAATGAAACTAATTGAAAGCATTCCCAACATAGAAAAGGTAGAGCCAATGTTCTATCCCTTTCCCTTAGAGGATGTCGAAATGCGAGAAGACGAAGTAACCGAAAGAATAAGTACTGAAGACTTACTCCAAAACGCAAGTAGCTATGAATACGATATGATAAAAGTACCAAAGGTGGTGGAATAATGACAGATAAAACAATAGATATAATAAGAGCCTCTCTCGATAACGGTGATATAACACCAGAAGAACTATTTATCGAGAGCATAACCAAAGCAAAACACTACGAAGAATACAATTCCTTTGTAACCATACTCGAAGAAAAACCCCAAACAATTGGTGAAAGCATCCTAAAAGATATACCCTATGCCCTAAAAGACAATATATCTACCAAAGGAATACTAACAACCGCCTCATCAAATATTCTAAGTAACTATGTACCCATATTTGATGCCACTGTATATAAAAAACTACAAAAAAGCGGTGCTGTCCTAATGGGAAAAACCACTATGGACGAGCTTGCAATGGGAGGAACAGGAACTACTGCTCATACCGGAAAAGTCCTCAATCCGTGGGATAAAGAAAGACAAATAGGCGGATCATCTGCCGGTTCAGCCAGTGCTGTAGCTCTCGGAATAGTACCCTTTGCTATCGGTAGTGATACAGGAGACTCTATCCGTAAACCCGCATCTTATGGAGGAATAGTAGGCTTTAAACCAACTTATGGAAGAATATCAAGATATGGCCTCTTTCCCTTTGCGTCAAGCCTAGACCACGTAGGAGTCCTTGCCCGTAATGTCAAAGACTGTGCTATTGTAACAGATATCATTAAAGGACACGACAATAAAGATATGACTAGCCTTCCCGATGATAACGAGAACTATACTTCTGTTTTAACTAATGATGTAAAAGGTAAAAAACTATTCTATGTAAAAGAAATAGTAAATCCCGAAAACTATACCGATAAAGAAGTATTAGAAAACCTTTCAAGTTTTGAAAATACCCTACGGGTTCTAAGAAACGAAGGCTTTATAATCGAAGAAGAAAGCATCGACCCAAAACTATTAGAAGCCCTAAACCCCGCCTATATGGCCCTATCATGTGCTGAGGCAACAAGTAATAACGCTAACCTAAACGGAATAGCCTTTGGAAATAAAAAAGACGGTCAAACAACTGAGGAAATAATGTTTAATACCAGAACTGCTGGCTTTAGTGAATTAATAAAAAGAAGATTTGTTCTAGGAAGCTATATATTAAGAAGAGAAAACCAAGAAAAACTCTTCCTAAATGCCGCTCGTGTAAGAAGATTAATCACAGATAAAATAAATAAACTCTTTGAAAAATACGATGCTCTCATATTACCAGCAACATCCAAAACCGCACCCCGTTTCGGAGAAAAAAACGATAACCTATCTCCCGAATACCTAGTCTTAGATAACCATCTCATAATAGGAAACTTCGGAGGTTACCCATCTATAACTATTCCGTCTGGAACCATAAATAATATGCCTATCGCTATAAACATAACAGCCAAGGCCAAAGAAGATGCCAAACTATTAAATATAGCCCATAAAGTAGAAGAAATACTAGACTGTAGCAATAAAACCGCTAAAGGAGATGAAAAAAATGTATAAAACCGTCATCGGACTAGAAGTCCATCTAGAATTAAAAACCAAATCCAAAAACTTTTCACCCGCTGAAAACAGCTATTCCTCATCTCCCAATTCTAACGTATCCGTAATAGATTTAGGTTACCCAGGAATATTACCAACTATCAATAAAGAAGGCGTAAAAAACGCCCTCAAAGTAGCCCTTGCCCTAAACTGTAATATCCCTTCCTATCTATCATTTGATAGAAAAAACTACTTCTATCCCGACCTTCCCAAAGGATATCAAATAACGCAGTTAAATAATCCCATTGGGACAAACGGATACGTAATGATAAATATAGATGGCCAAGATAAAAAAATCCTTATTCACGATACCCACCTAGAAGAAGATACCGCTAGCCTTGATCACTACGATACATATTCCCTCTTAGACTATAATAGATGCGGAGTACCACTCTTAGAAACAGTAACCGAGCCCTGTATATACTCTGCCGAAGAAGCCGTAGCCTTCCTTGAAACCTATAAAAATATAGCCCTATATCTAGGCGTAAGTGATGCCCGCAATGACCTCGGCCAAGTCCGTTGTGATGTTAACGTCTCCCTTATGAAAGAAGGAAGTACCACTCTAGGAACTAGAGTAGAAATGAAAAACATCCCATCCTTTGCAGCTGTCAAAGCATCTATCATAGCTGAAGTAAAAAGACAAACCAAGATTCTTGAAGAAGGCGGTACTATCGAAATGGAAACCCGTCGCTATGACGAAGCCACCGATATGACTTACCCCCTAAGAAAAAAAGTCGAGGCTGTCGACTATAAATACTATAACGAAAGCAATATCCCCAGAATAAAACTAACTAAAGACTTTATCGAAACCATAAAAAAAAGTTTACCCCTTCTTGCTTACAATAGAGCAAATAAGTACGTAAACGAATACAATATAAGTAGAAAAGACGCAAACACCCTAACAAGAGATAAAAAACTATCCGACTACTTCGACAAAGTCTTAGACGGAAAAATATCTCCCATTACCGCCTCTAACTATGTACTAAATATCCTTGTCGGTAATATCAATAAACTATGTCTTGAAATAGATAAAATAAAAATAACACCCGAAGAACTAAGAGGTCTAATAACCAAAGTAGAACAAGGAAATATCTCCATAAAACAAGCCAAAGAAGTAATAAACGAAAGCTTAGAAAAAGACATAGCCCCATCTATAATAATAAAAGAAAAAAACATAATGCAAATAACAAATAAAGACGAATTAACCAATATAGTAAACAAAATACTAGATACAAATCCAAACCTAGTCACAGACTACCATAACGGAAAAAGAGTATTTGACTACCTAATAGGACAAATAATGAAAGAAACCAAAGGCAAAGCCAACCCAAGTATATCAAGTAATATACTAAAACAAGAATTAGAAAGAAGGATGAATTAAATGTCAGGACACTCAAAATGGTCAACCATTAAAAGAAAAAAAGGCCTAATCGACGCCGAACGAGGCAAAGTATTCCAAAAACTAGCCAAAGAAATCTATGTTGCAGCCAAAAGCGGAGATAAAGATCCCGCCAATAACTCTAACCTAAGAATGGTTATCGAAAAAGCCAAAAGTGAAAATATGCCCAAATCAAATATCCAAAGTGCTATCGATAAAGCCCATAGCAAAGCTGGTGAAGAAAACTACGAAAGCCTAAGATACGAAGGATATGGCCCTGGAGGAATAGCCATCATAATCGATTGCCTAACCGACAATCGCAATAGAACCGCTAGCTTTGTAAGAAGTACCCTAACCAAAAGAGGCGGAAACCTCGGAACAGACGGATCCGTAAGTTATCTCTTTGAAAGAAAAGGCGTTATCGCTCTCGATAATACCAATATCGATATCGATAAACTAATGGAAGTACTACTAGAACTAGATATCCTCGATTTTATCGAGAACGAAGACAGTATCGATATCTATACCACTCCCGATAACTTCCTAAACACAAAAGAAACCCTTGAAAAAGAAGGCTATACAAACTTTATCGTAACCGAAGTAACAATGGTTCCAAGTAACTATATTACCCTTGACGGAGAAACCAAAGAAAGAGCCATAAACCTAATCGAAGAACTAGAAAATATCGATGACGTCCAAAACATATATCACAATTTAGAATTATAAATAAAATAAATAGGAGAAGATGTTATGAATTATACCATAAAAGACATATTAAACATAACCGGAGCCACTCTCATAAACGGTAGCTCTGATGTGGTATGCGAAAATTTCAGTAAAGATACCCGTAGTCTAAATAAAGGAGACGTATACGTAGGAATAAAAGGAGAAAACTATGACGGAGGAACCTTCTATGAGGAAGCCCTATCCAAAGGAGCATCAGCCCTAATCATAAACAATACCGTAGATATAGATATCACTAAATGCGGTACCACTCCCATAATAACCACTCCCGATACCATAAGATTGCTTCAAACCCTTGCTAAAGACAAGAGAACCCATTATAATATTCCCGTAGTAGCCATAACCGGTAGTGTTGGCAAAACCAGTACTAAAGACATAATAGCTTCTGTCCTAAGTACCAAATACAAAGTCCTTAAACCCGAAGGAAGCTATAATAATGAAATAGGCCTCCCCCTAACTATTCTTAAACTAAAAGACCATAACTGCCTCGTTGTCGAAATGGGTATGAATAGTTTCGGAGAAATAAGTCTCTTATCCGATATAGCCAAACCAACTATAGGCGTAATAACCAATATCGGTACAGCTCATATAGGACTTCTCGGTAGCCGTGAAAATATCCTCAAAGCCAAACTAGAAATCATCGAAGGCCTTTCAGGACCCCTTATCATAAATAACGATAACGATCTATTACATACATACAAAGATTATCCCAATATTATCCGCATTGGAATAGAAAATCCTAGTGATTACGTCGCAACAAATATTAAGGAAGAACCCTTTTCAAGTACATTTAATGTAGGAAATACTGAGTATACCGTTCCCGTAGGAGGTCTTCCATTTATATATAACAGTCTATTTGCAATCGCTATCGCGGATCTCTTAGATGTAAAGGATGTAGTAGAAGGATTAAAACACTTCAAACTATCAAATTCTAGGTTAGAAAAAATAGAAACCAAGAAAGACTTTACAATCATAGATGATAGCTTTAACGCTAATTTAGACTCTATGAAAATGGCCTTAACCCTTTTAGGCCGTGTAAAAGGAAGAAAAATAGCCTACCTCGGAGATATGTTCGAACTAGGAGACTATGAAGAAGAAGTCCATAAAGAAGTAGGAAAACTAGTAAAAGAAAACAATATCGATATCCTCATAACCGTAGGTAATATATCAAAAATAATAGCCCAAAGTGCTATAAATAACGGAATGAATAAAGATAATGTCTATACATTTACCAATATAGAAGAAACATATCCCATATTAGATAAAATACTAACTAAGGGCGATACAATTCTTTTAAAAGCCTCTCACTCTATGGAATTCCATAAAGTAGTAGACTACTTAAAGAAGGACTAAGTCCTTTTTTTTACAAAATATCTTTACTAAATTACAAATATATGATAAGATTAAGAAGAAATAGAAAGTAACAAAGGAGGTACCCCATTATGAATATATATAGTGAGATGAATAATACAAAAATACATTTATTAAATGGGGGGGGGGATTGTATCGA